>Ga0068712_1002431_pt1 | contig 20847 bp, 16 predicted proteins | sample MTBAKSrepl1MetaG_FD_62987 | JGI IMG/M metagenome (GOLD analysis project Ga0068712, IMG submission 62987) | Enrichment culture microbial communities from Arthur Kill intertidal strait, New Jersey, USA, that are MTBE-degrading - MTBE-AKS1... | ecosystem: Environmental > Aquatic > Marine >... | reverse complement strand
TCCCAAACCCAATCAGGCTTATCCTCTTTTTTCAAAAAGCTAAACTATTACAAAAAAACAAATCCCCATTAGAGAGAACCTGAACCTTCCCATCCGAAGCCGGATATTTACGTATCGGGGCCCACGATGGTATTATGCAGAATGCCGATGCCGTCTATCACGGACTCCAGTATATCTCCCGGTTTTAGATAAACAGCAGGATCCCGGGTGTATCCGACGCCGCTGGGGGTGCCCGTTAAAATTACGGTCCCCGGCAGGAGGGTCATATCGGTGGAAAGATAACGGATGAGTTCAGTCACCGGGAATATCATATCGGACGTTTCGGCGTTCTGCATGGTGTTGCCATTGAGGATGCACTTCAACTGCAAATCCTGAGGATCCGGGATTTCATCAGGGGTAACCAGTATCGGACCCAGCGGGCAGAACGTGTCGAAACTTTTTCCGCGGACCCATTGGCCGGATCCGGCATGCGCCTGCCAGCGCCTGGCTGAAAGATCGTTGGCAATCGTATATCCCAAAACGTATTGCAGCGCGGTCTGTGCGGACACATTTTTAGCCGATTTGCCGATTACCACCGCCAGCTCCACTTCGTAATCGACTTGAAGGGGGTCCATGCAAGATGCAGGTATCACGACAGGATCATCCGGGTGTGCCAGCGTCGCGGGGTTTTTCATAAACAAAGCCGGATATTGCGGAATTTTAAAGCCGGTTTCTTCCGCATGCTGTCGATAGTTCAGTCCGATGCACAGAATTGCCTTTGGTTCAATAGGCGCCAGCAGCTTCTTAACCCGAACGTGACGCCGGGTTTCCTTAAGTCTGCCGAACAACCGTCCTTCAAGCAAATCCGCAATCCCTTCCCGGTAATTTTGCCCAAAGCAGATCCGGTCTTTTTCATCCAAAAATCGAACCATTCGCATGCGGAAACCCTTTCAACTAATTTAGGACTCACAGTTATCTCAAACAGTATTGAAACATAATACACAATTTGCGGTCTGTCATCCCCGCATATTGCCAGGTGCAGCGGCACGTAAATTTTGGGACATATTTGGCAAGATGGATATAAACGAAACCCTGAACGGCTTTATTAAAGGGGGAAATTATTTGCTACCCTGTGCAACAGCCTGTTTAGGGAATCCTTTGGCATACCCTTTAGGGGGCGACGTGGTTTTCCGTCCCGGCAGGTGATTTCAGATAAAGCGAAAATACCATGCCCGCAAACGAAATGATCGCAGCCGCTAAAAACGGAATTGTAAAAGATCGGCTGATATCGGCGATATAACCCCCCAGGGCCGGACCGAGTGCCTGCCCGATTCCAAAAAACAGGGTGATGAACCCCAGTCCGGCCGGCGCCAGGCGGGGACCGACAAAATCGCCGGCAGCGGCTGCCATGATGGTGGGGATGCTCCAGGCGGTCAGCCCGAACGTGACCGCCGACAGGTAAAATCCATATTTATTTTTAATCAAGGCAAAGATAAGGTAGGCAAGCCCGAGAACGAGATACGCCAGAGCCGCCCCCCGGCTTCGGCCGAGGCGGTCGGAAATACCGCCCCAGATTACGCCGCAAAAAACACTCAATCCTCCCACCAAGGCCCATAATCCGCCGGCCCAGGCGGGTGAAAGGCTCATTTCCTTAACCAGATAAGCTGCAAAAAATACCATGTAAATGATATAAGACAAGCCGTAGAAAAAGTAGACAATCCCCAGGTACCAGACCGACGGCATGGTGTATACGCCCGTCCATTGCAGGGCGGAAACCTTTACTGCAGTTGCTGCAGCCGTGGTTGCTGCACCTTCCGGGTGCAAGGAACCGATCGGCAAAAGCCCTTTGTCTTCCGGCCGGCTACGGATCAGTAAGCATACGACGCCGGCGATCAACAGGACCGTCCCGCCCAGAATATACCAGGAAAAACGCCAGCCGTTGGGTCCATATACAGCTAAAATCGGCGGCACCAACAGACCGGATATGAGTGTACCGGCGCCGATTCCGGCTGAAACAATGCCGGTTGCAAAACCCCTTCGGGCGACAACGAACCAGGCCGACCCCAGCGCCATGGCCGGAACATAGGCCGCACCGTTACCCAGGCCGGTTAAAAATCTCATGGTCAGAGCAAACCCGAAAGATTGCGCCAGCCCCGTTGCTATCATGGTTATGCCCATCAGAATTAAGGCCAGGGTTATCACGATGCGGGTGCCGTAGCGGGCCGCCAGATATCCGCCGATAATGGCCATGGTCAGATACCCGACAAAATTTCCGGTGCCAAGCAAACCCAGTTGGGTGTAATTAAACTGGAGACCGTCCTTCATGGCCGGCAGGATAAGGGTATAAGACATTCGGCCGAATCCATGGGCGGCAATGGTGGTCAGGAGTCCCATGAAAATAACGATCCAGCCGTAATGAAGCCGCTTATCGTTCATATCGTTCTCCTTCGGGTAAGGGGGAATAGAGACGTTAAACGCTATTTTCGGGCAACGTCATTTGTCTTCCATTAGATTTCCTGACGCGGGTGCCTGTTGATATCGAACGTAAATTTGTTTATTCATCACCCAATGATATTTTTTACTTTAAGTCAAGTGGTTTGTGATAACGACATAACCTATTGACAAAATTATGATATTTTTTTATAATAGGTACGGCATTGTGGAAAACAATTTCATACGTCAGGCAAACCATGATATTGCCGACCGTTGATGAAGCCACCGGGATAAGGGTTGATTTTATTTTCTCCTATAGCAGGTTTAAACAGTGAGGATCATATTTTTTGCAGGCAAAGGGGGTGTTGGTAAGACCAGCATCGCTGCGGCTTCGGGGATAAAAGCTGCAGAAATGGGAAATAAAACGATCATTATGTCTCTGGATGTTGCCCATAGCCTTTCGGATATTTTTGACCTGGACAGAAATTTGCTTGACCAAAACCGGGGAAAGCCGATTCATGTCGGCAACAAGTTATGGATTCAAGAATTGGACGTCCAGGAAGAAATTCAGAGCAACTGGGGAGACATCCACAAATATCTCTCGCTCCTTTTGAATAGCGCCGGCTTTGATGAAATTTTAGCAGAAGAGCTCGCCATCCTCCCGGGTATGGAAGAAATCAGCCTGCTTCTCTATATTAACCGGTATGCCCGCAATAAGAAATTTGATGTTATTATTCTGGATTGTGCACCCACGGGAGAATCACTCCGGTTTATCAGTATCCCCACGGCGCTCGAATGGTACATGAAAAAACTGTTTAAAATGGAAAGGACCATCGCCAAGTATGTCCGTCCGGTAGCCAAAAGGATAACCGATCTGCCCTTGCCGGATGAAGACTATTTTAACGCCATTGAACATCTTTTTGAACGGCTGAGGGGAGTCAACGCAATCCTGACGGATTCGACAGTTACCAGCGTACGCCTTGTCACGAATCCGGAAAAGATCGTTCTGAAAGAGACCCAGAGAGCCTTCATGTATTTTTCGCTTTATAAAATGAGTATCGATGCAATCATTATGAATCGAATCCTGCCCGAAAAGATCCATGATGAGTATTTTCATGACTGGCAGGAAAGCCAGAAGAGATACATGAAGACCGCCGAAGAATTCTTTAGTCCCATTCCTGTTTTTCCTGTCAATCTTTTTAAAGAAGAGGTTCTGGGTTATGATCGTCTCAGGATTTTTGCGGAGCAGCTCTATAGGGATATGAGCCCGCTCGACCGTTTTTTCGAGGGAGAACCCTATAATTTAGTTAAAGAGGATGGGCAATATCGATTGACGATCAAGCTCCCTTTTATCGTGAATAAAGACATTGAGCTTAGCAGGGTTTCAGACGAATTAATCCTTCGAGTGGGTAGCGTGAAACGCCACGTCATGCTTCCGAGACAAATGGCGGCCTTAAAGTCGGTCAAAGCCGGCTATGAAGAACCGTATTTATGCGTTTATTTCAGGAGGGATGATCATGGGTAATAATAAGAAAAAAAATGATATGGTTTTATGCCCCGTGGGCAGATTCTTTCAGGATCTTGAGGAAAATATGGGTAAAGATTCAAAGTGTTATGAACATCTGAGCCGCTCAAGAATAGAATTTCTCAGGGCCATAAAAACACTGATAGATAACCGTATCGAAATTCTCGAGAAAAAAACCGGCCCCAAAGCCAAAAAGAAAATCGATAAAATCAATGTCGATTGATCACCTGCTGGCTGTTGAATGCATGGTATCTGTAACCTTTGAGCGGTCTTTAACCCAGCTTCTGACTTCCCAAAAGGGATAATTTTCAAGGATGCCGAAGTTCGGTAGTCTTTTTATCTTCAATTTCGAGAAAACCGGCGTATAAATCCCACAGAGAAACTTGGTTAAATTCGCCTCGGTAAACTGCTCGTCTACCGCTTTAATAAATTCAGCGGTAATCTTGTCAAATTTAAAATCGGAGAGAGGTCCTCGTTCGTTCGTATTGGGCAAAACCGCTTTCCCGTTCCTGCAAAATGAACAATGCCCGCAGTGCTCTTTTTCAAGATGTTCGCCGAAATATCCGGCCAGCTGTTTGCTGATACAAAGATCGCTTTCAAAAAAGCCGACCATCTGGTGGATTCTCTGGATCTCAAGATCTTCTTTTCTTTTAAACAGGCGATACATTTTTTCAGACATAGACTCAAGATCAAACGCCTGCGTCAAAATGTCGTACACTTCCATTGCCTGCCCGGATTGAAGCTCAATCCAGCCCTTCTCGTCAAAGTATTCCAGCGCCGTAAGAATCCGCTGCCGGTCCGTATCATAACTGTTAAGGATTCCCTGAATATTCACATCGGTCCATATTTTGCGGGTATAGCAATTATTTAGAATCTCTGTCACAAATCGCTTTCTTTCTCCCTCAAAGCTTTCAATGATGTCGGCCGGCTCGGCATGATATTTAAATGAATATTCCTCAAAATAGGTCAGTTTAGGGCGAATAATTTTTTCCATTGCGAGATAAACCAGCAATGTTTTTAAGGGAAGAAGTCTGATATTCAGATCATTTGACAGCTTTACCGTTTTAACTTCCCAGATAAAACCTTTAAGCTCTTTGATGGTCCGGAGTAATTCAAAAATGGAATATTTCTCAGGTGTATCACCATAAATGAAATTTTCCAGAATATGAATGTTGTCCCTGCTGGCCAGGACTTCGCAGAAAGCAGGCTTTCCGTCTCTTCCGGAACGACCGATTTCCTGGCTGTAGTTTTCGATCGATTTAGGCAAATCAAAATGGATGATTCTGCGGATGTCCTTTTTATCGATTCCCATTCCAAAAGCGATTGTTGCAACAATACAGGTCAGGGTTCCGGCCATGAATCTGTTTTGGATCTCTTCGCGCTTTTCGTTTTCCATCCCGGCATGATAGGGATGTGCATCGATGTTATTTGCGCAAAGAAATTCAGCCACGTCTTCAGCCGTTTTCTGCAAGGTAACATATACAATGGCAGCCGCCTGGGGTGATTCCAGAATGCGTTGAAGCAGCTGGTCCTTTTTTTGGGATGCGGCCGCCGGCGTTATTTGCAGGAAAAGATTGTCCCGATAAAAGCCGGTCACAAATACATTTTCTTTAACAATATTGAATTTGGCGCACATGTCTTCAATGACCCGCTCGGTAGCGGTCGCGGTTAGGAGAAGTGTTTGCGCTATTTTGAATTCCTTCTGATAATCCGGCAGCTTCAGGTATTCCGGCCTGAAATTATGCCCCCACTCCGAGATGCAGTGAGCTTCATCCACCACCAGCAGGGAGACGTTCATTTTTTCAAGATGGGAGCGAAACCGTTCATTTTTAAAACGCTCGACTGAAATCATCAGAATTTTCAAATCGCCTTTTTTGGCGCTTTCAAGAGTCGCGTTATATTCGTCTTTGGGAAGGGTTGAGTCCAAACGACCGGCCGGGATATTCTTTTCCTGTAAAAAGTCCAGTTGATCTTTCATCAGCGACAACAGGGGAGATACCACCAGTGTCATACCGGGGAGCAGCATTGCCGTAAGCTGGTAGCAAAGCGATTTGCCCGCGCCTGTGGGAAAAATAGCCGCCGCAGACAGGCGCTTTAAAACTTTGCGAATGACCTCTTCCTGACCCTTTAAAAATGAACTGAACCCGAAATATTTCTGCAGATGCTGTTTCAGCATATCTCCCTCCTCCAATATCGGCCAGAACTTTTTTTATTTGCTCCCCGCGTCAGGGACATGATCCTTTCTGTCGTCATCTTATCGGTTGCACTCTCTCTCAAGTTCCTGAATCTGCGCTCTTCCTGGTAAATAATAGAGGCGGCTGCTACCCGTAAAACGGACAGCTTGACGTTGACCTTCAGCGGACGTTATCTCTGCTGCAAAAAGTTTCATCTCTTCGCTCACCGTCCATTTGATCTTATCGGCAACACCTTTACCGATGCCATATACGGTCTGCAGTTCGTCGCTGCCGGCCGAAATCACGCCCTCCACGCTGCCGAATTTATCCAGCAGCCGTCCGGCCCGTTCCGGACCGATTCCCGGGAGCCCCTGTAAAATGAAAAGCTGTTTTTTGCGTTTATCCCGCGGCCGATATCCAGGCCGATGAACGCCGCCCCTGGCGATAGCTTCCAACTGACGGGCCATACAGGCGATCAGCTTGGCGGTTTCCGCAGCATCCTTGGCCCGCAGGACCGGTATGCCTAGAATTAAAGATACGGTTATGAGCGCTCCCTGCATGGCCTCACGGGTGATGCCCGGTTCGGCCGTGTCGCCGATCGTACCCTCAAGAATCAACACACCCCTAAAGGTGGAATTTGTTAATCGAATCATCTGCCTGAAAAGCCTGCCGTCTATAATGGACAAGGTAAAGTCTTTTAACGTCTTTCTTTCGACAATCACCCGGCTGTCCACCTGATAATCGCCGAGGGAAAGCCGATGAATTTCTATTTTTACATTTTCCATGCCCGATAGCAACCGGATCACATCGCTCTTTTGTTCACGGTCGTCGGCAAGGATGCTGATTGGCAAGTCGTTTTTCAGCATGGCAGTTATTAGTCTTTACATTTTTAGATAAAGGCTTTTCCGTTAGTGCCTTTAACATTTTACCGCATAAATTATTTCAATGGGATGTATCATAACTTCACAACACCTTTACAATTTGGGTAGTCCGAGCAGCCCCAAAATTGGCTGCCGGCAGTTTTCCCGCTCCTGGCGGTCCGCAAAACCGTCGGTTTGCCGCAGAACGGGCAAGGGGGAATCTGATCGGTCGGATCAGACGGATCCGTCCGATCTGACCGATCAAACTCTTTCATTTTTGCCCTAAAAGCCAGCCGTTGGGCCGCAAGCTGCTCGCTGTAGCCGCCCCCTTCTACGAAGCCCTTTTCAAGGGCGGCAATCTGCTGGTCAAGCAGGAAATTGGCCTGATGAATCAGGCAGATGACGGCGTTGGCGCATATGGCCGGGTCCCGGTGTTCGAGCCACTGAGCATAGAGCCCCCACCGTGCTTGATCAGTCAGGTCTGTCAGATTTGACTGATCCGACCGATCTTTTTTGAACTTACTTGGCACCTCCCGTACATCGCGCGCTTCCTTAGAATTCGGCGCCCACTGAGACAAGCGGCGATGCCGCAGAATGTCTTCAAAGTCAAGGAGCAGTTCCTCGAGGCTTGCCCGGGCAACATTAAGAAGGCGCAATTCAGTTTGCGACGATGTTGCCGACGCCCGGCTCCCCTCGGCTATATTCTGGCGGCCGGACCGGGCGGCCTGCACCATCTGATCCGTCATGCGTGATTTTGAATCCAGAAACTTTTCGCAGAACCAGTAGACGGCATCATAAATTAAGGTGGCGGTTTGAAAGCTTGCCGTTGTGCGGTAACCCCCGCTGGGTCTGATTTTGGTCATAATAGACTGCCTCCGTCTTTTATTCTCTTAAGACCAGCCATAAAAAGTATGATCCCTTAAAAGAGTTTGACCGGCAGCGTCCAGCATTCCTGTTCCGGCAGTCATCATCAATCCGCCGTTTTTATAATCTTTTGGCCGTATGCGAATGTCGCTTCATTCACCGCTCTTTCTCCAAAAGCCAGTTTCAGACGGTCGGCGATTTTCTCTGTTCCTTGGTATTCAACGGCTGAACTGATATCCTTTTCAGCCTGAATTAGCCATTTTTGAAATTTGTTTGCCCGATCCGGGTGCTCCCGCCATTTGTCGGCGAAATTTTCTTGTGGATTTACCGGGTTTGAAACAAAAAGAATCCCATTGTGAGATCTGATCAGTTTCGGCATGCCTGTTACAATTGACATCAGGGCGTCATACAGGTTGGTTTCATTGTTATAAGCCTGGGCTGCAAGGGTCGTAATAATAATGGATATCGGCCTACCGTCTGGATCATCCGTAAACATGACATCCCGATGGCGCTTTAAAATCTGGATTGTTCGCTGGAGGGGGGTTTTTACTTTGTAGTCCGGGACATCTTCGATGCTTGCTCCCAGTTGATCCGCTAAAAACCTCCTCTGGGACTTAAAGACCGTGATCATCCTTTGCCTGAACCATTGGGCATATCCCTTTGGATTGCTGCGGGGCCAGTCCTTATCAAGATGCCATTTTTCTTTATCCGTGATGCACATAGCGTGCATGGCAAATTCATATGGAACGCCAAGCCTGACCAGCCACTTAAAATCATCCGGTATGGCCGGCAGAATATCCAGGTGAAATTTGGCGCCGTCGGCATAGTGCAGCGTCCAGCACTTTCGCCCTTCAACCTCCAGCATCCCCGCATAAGTCCTGTTTTCCTTCAGCCGGTACCCGACCATTTTTTTAAGGTGCTGCTGGGTGATGAGGTTTTTCGAAACACTCAATCGACAGACAAGGTCAATGTCGTATTCATCTTCCCGGAATACAGGCTTTACAACCGTCCCCAAGGCAAATGACCCTTGCGGATGGATATCCGGGTTGAAAGGGGCCAGAGGTGAGTCTTCTTTGCCGAGCCATTTGCCAACGGCTTTGTACTTCTCAACAGCCTCTTGATATCGACTTTCGGAAATATCGAGTGCTTCCGCGAGATAGAGTAACATCCGGCTGAACTGGTGTTTTTTTTCCATATCAAGCATAAATTTCCACTTTTCTATTTTATGCAAGATACAATATATTGTTGATTTTTATTTGTCAACATTTATTTTGCAGTTATTTATATACCGCATAAATATTAACTTTTTATGTAAATATAACTTGCAGTTTTAAATATACTGTGTTACCGAAAGCGTCTGATGAAACTAAAGAAGCTATCAAATATTCAAAGCGGTTATATCAGCCGCGGAAAGATCGAACCCCGTTATGACGGCACCTGTCTTTTGCTGCAGGCAAAAGATGTTGATGCAGACCGCCTGACCTATTCCACTGAAGCTCTGGTTCGGTTTATGCCGACGCTTTCCGGCAAAGATGAATTTTTAAAACGCGGAGACATCCTGTTTATGGCAAGGGGTTCCCGGAACTTTTCAGTTTTGATGGGAGAATTGCCTCAAAACGCGCTGGCCGCCGCCTGCTTCTTTATTATACGAATTTCCAGCATTGAAATTCTGCCGGAATACCTGTGCTGGTATCTCAACCAATCGCCGGTTGCAGAATATCTTAAGCGTTTCAGTGGCCGGGGGGTCCATATGCCGGTGGTCAGGCGGGCGATTCTGGAAAGTATCGACATCCCGCTCCCGTCCCTTTTAATTCAAGAGAAAGTTTCACAAACAAACAAGCTCCTGGAAACTGAGCAGACGCTATATAGAAAACTGGCTGAAAAGCGGAAATACCTTATTACGGAAATTTGTCTTAGAGCCATAGGGCAAAGCAAATAGGCGAGGAAATCAATGAACGAGCGAGACAGAAAAACAGAGATTTTCAATGTAGTCTGGCGGGCTTGCGATACCTTTCGAGGCGTCATCGATCCGGCCCAATACAAAGATTATATCCTTACCATGCTGTTTGTTAAGTACCTCAGCGATATCAGGAAACACAAGCTGGCCGAGTTTGAAAAAAAATACGACGGAGACCCGGTGCGCATTGAGCGGGCCATGTCCCGGGAAAGATTCCTTGTGGGCGAGGAAGCAACTTTTGATTATCTTTATGCTCATCGAAACGACAGCGATATCGGCCAGACCATCAATACGGTCCTTGAAAAAATCGAAGATGCCAACAAAGCCAAACTGCACAATGTATTCCGCAACATCGATTTCAACAGCGAAGCCAACCTGGGCCAGACCCGCCAGCGCAACACGCGTCTGAAAAATCTTCTGGAAGATTTTGCGGCCTTGGATCTCAAGCCCGACAACAACGGCGATATGGACATTATCGGCGATGTTTATGAGTATCTCATCGAAAAATTCGCCGCCAGTGCCGGCAAAAAGGCCGGCGAGTTTTACACGCCTTCGGCGGTTTCCGAAACCCTGGCCCGGCTTGTGGCTCCCAAAAAGGGAGACCGTATCTGCGACCCAGCCTGTGGGTCGGGGTCGCTTTTGATCCGGGCCGGCAAGCAGATCGGTTCAAGCGACTATGCGCTCTATGGTCAGGAAATGAACGGCAGCACCTGGGCGCTCTGCAAGATGAACATGTTTCTGCACGAGGTCGATTCCGCCCGTATCGAATGGGAGGACACCATCCGACATCCTCAATTTGTCGAAGACGATGCCCTGATGAAATTCGATGTCATAATTGCCAAACCGCCCTTTTCGCTGGACAAGTGGGGACAGGAAATCGCCGCCGAGGATCGCTACGGTCGCTTCCAGCGCGGTATTCCACCCAAGAGCAAGGGCGACTGGGCCTTTATCAGCCACATGCTGGCCGCGGCCGTGGAGGGCACCGGCCGGGTCGGCGTGGTGGTGCCCCATGGGATGCTGTTTCGCGGCGGGCAGGAAGGCAAAATTCGCGAAGCGGCCATCCGGGAAAATCTTTTGGATGCCGTCATCGGCCTTCCTGCCAACCTGTTTTACGGCACCGGCATTCCGGCCGCCCTGATGATTTTCGACAAATCCCGCAAACCCGGCCGTGAAATCCTTTTTATCGACGCCAGCCGAGAATTTGAGCAGAGCACCAACCAGAACAAGCTGCGGCCCCAAGATATCGAAAAGATCGTAAGCACCTTTCGCAAAAGACAGGTGATTGAAAAATACTCCCATTTGGCTTCTTTCAAAGAAATAGAGGAAAACGAATTCAATCTGAATATCCCGCGCTACGTGGACACCTTCGAGCCGGAGCCCGAAATCGACATCGCCGCCACTCAAAAGGAAATCGAACAGATCGAGGCCGAACTGGTGGAGACACAGGTAAAGATGAATCGTTATCTGAAGGAGCTGGGCTTCTAATAATGGAACCACGAAATACACGAAACACACTAAAAGAATTATTTTTATCTGACCTGTTCGTGTATTTCGTGTGTTTCGTGGTTAATGAAACAGTATGACTGAGATCCTATATAAAGATGAGACCTACTCCATACAGGGAGCTGTGTTCGATGTTTACCGGGAAATGGGCTGCGGCTTTCTTGAAACGGTTTACCAGGAATGTCTTGAAAGAGAATTTAAACTGCGCGGGATTCCATATGAGGCACAGAAAGAACTCCGGCTGAATTACAAAGGGGAAACTCTAAATCAAACCTACAAACCGGATTTTGTTTGCTTTGGCAGCATCATTGCTGAATTAAAGGCTTTAAAAGAGATTGATGATATGCACCGTGCCCAGGTGTTCATTTATCTGAAAGCTACCGGAATACGCCTCGGGCTGCTTATAAATTTTGGGCATTATCCCAAAGCAACAATCGAAAGAATCATTTTATGAACCACGAAATACACAAAAAACACGAAAGAGAAATAGTTTAATTTTAGTGTGTTTCGTGTATTTCGTGGTTAAAATTATGAAACTCCCTATCAACATCAACGATCTGTTGACAGCCCGCACGGTGGAGTGGGAACGGCTGGAGTTTAAGGCCGGTTGCAAAAGTCACTTACAGGTGAAAAACAGCTTTAAATAGAAAAGGTTCACTCAGACGGCGAACCCATCTCCTTTAGCTCTTGCACTTGGGGAATGGCTAATGAGTAAAGAAAAGATAGCAGGCGGGGAAAAACATTTCAATATGAATTTTTATAGCCTCGTAATAGTCGAAAATGCGGCTTTATTGTCATTCCCGCGGAGGCGGGAATCCAGAAAAGCACTGGATGCCTGCCTTCGCAGGCATGACGGGACTTAGGACTATTTACGAATGTGTCAATTTAAGTAACATTCATTTTTGTGTATTTCGTGTTTTTCGTGGTTTAACACAGGAGCACTTCATGGAAAAGCAGGATCCATTCGGCGCACCCGAACACGAGCTGCCCAGCTACCTGGAAAAATTACAGTCACAGCTCCCGGCCCTTCAATTATTGATGCAGATGGGCTGGCAGTATCTTTCGCCGGATGAAACCATCAAGCTGCGCAACGGTCGGCTGGGCACGGTGATTTTAGAGCCGATTCTGGTCGACCACATCCGCGGCCACTGCCGCTACGAATTCAAGGGGGCCGTCCATCCCTTTACCGAAAACGCCATTCAAAGTGCAATCCAGGCGATCAAAAGCTTTCGGGCCACCGGCGCCCTGCATCAGAACGAGCAGATCTATGATCTGTTATGCCTGGGCACCAGCGTGCCCCAGACCGTCGAGGGGGACACCAAGAGCTTTAGCATCGACTATATCGACTGGAAAAATCCGGCCAACAACGTTTATCACTGCACTGCGGAATTCAAGGTGGAAAGGGTCGGGTATGAAAAGCACTACATCCCGGATATGGTCCTTTTTGTAAACGGCATCCCGCTGGTGGTGATCGAATGCAAACGTTCCGCCTACACCCAGACGAAAAAGAAACCCATCGATCTTGCCATTGACCAGCTTGCCGACTACCAGGCAAAGGACGGCGTCCCTCAGCTTTTCTTGTTCAGCCAGATTCTACTCGCCCTGGCGCGGGACAAGGCCCGCTACGGCACCACCGGCACCCTGCGGCAGTTCTGGGCCGCCTGGCAGGAAGACCGTCTGGATGATCCGATCCGGGGTTTCTTAGAAAAACCTTTGAAACAGCAGGACATTGATCAGCTCCTATCCGGTCCCTTTACCGACGTTCGAAAAGATTTTCGCAAGATTCTGGAAGAGGGACGCGAAATTTACGAGCAGGATCGCGCCCTCTATGCTCTGTGCCGGCCGGAGCGGCTGCTGGAGATTTCCTACAAATTTATCCTGTTTGACAACGGAGCCAAAAAGATTGCCCGCTACCAGCAGTACTTTACGGTGCATGATATCATCAAACGGGTTTTAAGCGCACCTTCCGGACCCCGGCCGGGGGGCGTGGTATGGCACACCCAGGGAAGCGGCAAATCTCTTACCATGGTGATGCTGGCAAAATCGCTGGCCCTGCACCCGGAGATCCCCAACCCCAAGATCGTTCTGGTGACCGACCGAATCGATCTCGACGATCAGATCTGCGGCACCTTTCGCGCCTGCAGTCTGGAGCCGGAACAGGCCAATACCGGCAAGCACCTGATTGAACTGCTCCGGGATCAGCGCACCCACATCGTCACCACCCTCATTCACAAATTCGCTGTGGCCGCATCCAACAAAAATCTTCAGGCCGACCGCAACACTTTCGTCTTGGTGGGTGAGGGGCACCGCAGCCAATACTGCGAGCAGCACGCCCGCATGCGGCTGGCCCTGAAAGGCGCTTGCTTTATCGCTTTTACCGGAACGCCCCTTGCCAAATCGGCCAAAAAGAATACCTTCGCCCAGTTCGGAGATCTTTTCCAGCCTGCCTATACCATTGTCCGGGCGGTCAAAGACGGGGCCGTCGTACCCCTTTTATACGAAGCGCGCCATGTGCCGCAGGAGGTTGACAAAGCGTCTATCGACGGATGGTTTGAAAAAATTACCATGGCACTGACCAATGATCAGAAGGCCGACCTGAAAAGAAAATTTTCCACCGAACGCCAGCTCAACCAGGCGATCCAAAAAGTGCGCATGATCGCCTGGGATGTCGGGCTGCATTACAGCGTTTTTTACCAGCATACCGGCCTTAAGGGTCAACTGGTAACGCCCGACAAACAAACCGCCATTGCCTATAAGCGCTTTATGGATGAATACGGCATGGTTTCAGCCGAGGTTTTGATCTCCGCGCCCGCCCGGCCGGAAGGTGAAAACCACAGCGCCGGGCCGTCGCAGAACGAAAAGGATTTCTGGCAGGCAATGATGGATCGCTACGGGTCCGAACAGAAATACAACAAGCAGCTCATCAACGCCTTTAAACATAATGAAGCGCCGGAAATCATCATCGTGGTGGACAAGCTCTTGACCGGTTTCGATGCGCCCCGCAATACCGTCCTGTATCTGACCCGCAAGCTCAAAGAACACAGCCTGCTGCAGGCTATCGCCCGCGTAAACCGCCTTTACGAAGGCAAGGAATACGGCCTGATCCTCGATTACAGCGGGGTGATTGAAAGTCTGGACGAAGCCATCGATTTTTACAGCCAGCTCGCGGATTATGACCGGACGGATCTTGAGGAGACCGTCACCTATATTGCCGACCAGACCGCCAAGCTGCCTCAGATGCATTCGAATCTCTGGGAGCTTTTCACTCCGGTAAAAGGTTCCAATGATCCCGAAGCCTATGAAACCCATTTGCGGAATGCCGACCTTCGAAACCGGTTTTACGAACGTTTCAGCCTGTTTGCCCGCACCCTGGCGCTGGCCCTGTCATCGAGCAATTTTCTGGAAGGCGTCAGGCCGGAAGCCATCGAGCGTTACAAAAAGGACCTTAAGTTTTTCCAGAATCTAAGGGCGGCCGTCACATGCCGCTACCAGGAAACCATTGACTTTTCCGAATATGAGCCCAGGATCAAGAAATTGATCGACACGCACGTTGGGGCAGGCGAGGTTGAGCAGCTCTGCCGGCCCATCAACCTGTTGAATGAAGGCGAGCGGCGCCAGGTCCTTGAAGAAAATGGCAAAAGCCCCGGCGCCAAAGCCGACATGATCGCTTCGGCAACTCGCCACATTATCGAACAGGAAATGTCCAAGGATCCTGCTTTTTACAAAAAGTTTTCAAAGCTCCTTGAAGAAGTGCTCGAAACCTACCATGAAGGCCGGTTACGGGCATTAGAGGCGCTGGAAAAAGTCAAAGATATCACCACGAAAGTCGTCACTCATACCGATGACGATATCCCGGCCGAACTTGTGGGAAAAGACATGGCCCGTCGATACTTTGGTCAGGTGCGCGAACGAATCGCCGCATACGGGTCATATAATGAAAAAACCGGGGCGGAAATCGCGCTTGAAATTGTCGGCCGCATCGCCCGGCATAAAATCCGCGACTGGCGCACCAATCCGGATGCCGTCAACCGCATGCGGGGGGAAATCGATGATATTCTTTTCGACATCGAGGAAAAGCGTGGTTTGAAGTTTTCATTGGATGACCACGATGCCATTATCGACCGATGTATAGAGGTGGCACTTGCCAATGAGGATTGACGGCTTGATACATTTTGGCGCCCGCAAGATCAGGTATAACTTGCATCGTGAAGGGCGCAGACGTTTGCGCATTGTCGTTGCGCCGGAACTGACCGTGGATGTGTTTGCTCCCTTATGTGATGATGCATGAGCTTTGTCACCTGAACTGCCCGAACCACTCGAAGTCGTTTTATTCACTCTTAATCCGCTGCCAGCCGGATTGGCGGAAGCGAAAAGCAATTCTTGATAAAACGATCATTTCATGAGAATGGAAAATTCATGCACAAGAGTCAGGCCACCTTTTCAATTCACTATATCAGTTTAACTTGAGATTTTCACAAAAACGGGGCCTGTTTATTTTGACCGGCAGCCATCAGCCCGAGCTTCAGCAGTCTGTAAGCCAGACGCTGGCAGGAAGAACAGCGGTCTTGACGCTTTTTCCGTTCTCGCTCTCGGAATTGCGCAACTATAAAGAAAATTGAGAACCATTCGAATTGATCGTCAAAGGTGCGTATCGACATCCTTGGAATAAGAGATCATGAAAAAGGAAATCCCCAAATTTGCGTGTTGTTATTTGATAAAGGAACCCCGGGGGGGACGCATTCCCAATGATTTTTCGGAAAGCGAGTCTCGGAAAGTCCTTCATTTTCACCGCCGGATTCCGGGCTACCAGCCCACCAGGCTGGTTCGATTGAGAAAGCTTGCCCGGTCGTGGGGAGTTGCTGAGATCCTGGTTAAGGACGAATCGACACGCTTTAACCTCAAGGCCTTCAAAGTGTTGGGAGGTATTTATGCTGTTGCGCGGCTTTTGTGCGAAAAATTGAGGTTAGATATAGAAGATATCGATTTTTCCTACCTTCGGAGTGATGAAGTCATGCATCAAATCGGCCCGATGACGCTGACGACGGCTACCGATGGTAATCATGGCCGCGGGGTTGCCTGGGCTGCGGAGCAGTTAAAACAACGAGCGGTTATCTATATGCCCAAGGGATCGGTGCGCAGCCGGATAGAAAACATCCGCTTACACGGAGCCACGGTTGAAGTGACCGATTTGAATTACGACGATACGGTAAGGCTGACGTGTCGCATGGCTCAAAAAAAAGGATGGTATGTCATTCAGGACACGGCCTGGGAGGGTTATACTGAAATTCCGCTTTGGATCATGCAAGGGTACATGACGTTATGTTCAGAGGCTGTAAGCCAGATGGCGCAAGCAGGAATACGCCCCACCCATGTTTTTGTTCAGGCCGGCGTGGGATCATTGGCCGGCGCCGTGATCGGTTATCTGGTCAACAAGTTTAAGGACAATCCGCCTCAGTTCATCATCATGGAACCCAATCATGCTGCCTGCTTTCTTGCTTCCGCGGCAGCCGCTGACGGCCGCCCCCACCCTGTTGCAGGAGATCTGAAGACGATCATGGCAGGTCTATCCTGCGGTGAGCCCAATCCCACGGCCTGGGATATTGTGCGGGATTTTTCAACTTGCTATATCAGCTGCGACGACTTTGCGGCAGCCAACGGGATTCGTATTCTGGCCAATCCTCTGGAGGGCGATAATTCTGTGGAAGCCGGAGAGTCCGGGTCTGTAGGCATCGGTTTGCTTGACATGTTAGTCAACAGGTCCGCTTTTATTGAACTGAAACAAAAATTGAAGATCGGATCTGATTCCAATTTGTTTTTCGTTAATACTGAAGGGGTGACAGATCCCGAAAATTGTCGTGAAATTCTGTGGTACGGGAAATATCCGTTTGACTGTGTTTAAACCGGATTTGGCTTCATCCGCACGAACCGCGGCAGGATTTGCAGGAAGTCCGGTCAATTATGTAAAAAGGGTCTGAAAAAAAGGTTCCGTAGAGCGTGCGGCGGTTTCCTTAAGTTCCCAGGCCCTGGCCCTGGTCGCTGCCTCTTCACGTGTCAGCGTATCCGGATATCATCTTGATCCGGCGGCTCCCAGCGCAGTCCGCCCTTAAAGCCGTAGGCCCGGTAAAGATAAAAGGATTTGACCGGGTGCGCCTGGCTTTGATCCGAAAAGAAAACTCTCTCAAGGTAGATTTTCAGTTCGATGGGCGGGTCGACCCGTTCAAATATCTGATTTAACCGGGTGATATGACTGTCGGCGTCATAGGCTACCCCGACGGCGTCCCATCCGATGAGGTCTTCGTCTTTCCACCAGTAGTCATATACATTCGGTCTTTTCCATTTATTGATGGAGACGGTCCGGGGCTGTCCCGGGGTATAGAAGGCCAGTTCGCTGGCGGTTTGATAGCGCAGGCCGAAGATAAAGGTTTTGTCCGGCATCGGCATCTGCCGCCGAAGCTGCTCCGCCTTTTCCCCCAGCTCCCGCCAGCCGGATAGTTCCGTTGCGGTGCGATCCAGTTTCGGCGGTATCGGCAGAATCGGCCAGACAACCTGAATCAAGACAAGGGCGGTCATGCCATAGGCGGTACCCACGGCCCATGACCATAATTTATGACCGGATGCCTGTCCGTGGGTGCGAAGACCATCTTTTGTCTGTCCGCTAAAGAATGCCGCGACCAATACGGAGGCGGTCAAGTACCCGGCCCCCGGCCAGTTTCCGTAAACCCGGGTATGGAGACTTAAAAGGCCAAAAATCGCAAACATGGGAAATGAAGTCAAAAAAAGAAAGGAATAGATCCATCGTTCGGCCCGGTGTTTTTTAAAAAGAACCATCCACCAGGCCCATAGAACCATGAGGAAAACCAGGGGGGACAGGAGCCCGGCCTGTGAAGCCATGAAATCTCCAAAATATTTCCAGTGGATTGAAAATGTCTCATTGGCGCCACCGAGGTAGGCCACATGCCGCAGGGAGTTCCAATCGTTTTGGGCATTCCACAGGATGACCGGCAGGAACATCAGCAATCCCAGCAAAACCCCCACGTAGGGACGGGCGCCGGCCAGACGCTTGCGGCAGGGCGGGCCAAAAAGACCAAAAAGGTAAGCCCCGGGTAAAAAAATGACCATGGTGTATTTACTGAGCAGGCCGAAACCGAACCACAGTCCGCCCATGATCCATTGGGACCATTCATCCTTTTCATAGGCGACGGCCACATGATAACAGGCCCCGGCCCATGCCGCCGCCTGCAGTCCGTCCGGTGTGGCCAGCAGTCCGCCGACATTGAATTCAAGGATTGCCTGGCTCAGAACCGCTGTTTTAAATGCCGTATGGGGCCCGATCCATCGGTTGGCAATCAGGATCATATAGGCCGAGGAGATGGTCATGGCCACCACCAAGGGGAGGCGGACGCCGAGCTCTGTGTGGCCCAATAAGGTCGTTGTCAGTTTGATAGCCCAGGCGATCATCGGTGCCTGGTCGTGGTATCCCCAGGCAAGGTGCCGGCTCCACTGCCAGTAGTTTGTTTCATCCGGCACCAGCGGGAAAAGGCTGGCGTAAAATAGCCGAAAAAAACCGAAACCGATTATCCAGACCCATGCCATCTTAAAGTAGTATTTGTCATCGGCTATTGTCATGGCTCTGAATTAATGTCCGGGGGGTTCAAAGTCAAGCGAATTCAGTGCGGAACACTATATTGGGCTTACACCTATTGACTTAATTTATGATGTCAAATAGGATAGTTATTTAATATTTACCCGGATTTTAAGGTTTATGGGAGCCAGGGATACAAGTGAAATTCAACATGATTATTAACCGCTATATATTCAAGGAGCTGATCCCGCCGTTTGCCATCAATCTGTTTTTTCTGACCTTTATTTTTCTGATGACGAAAATTCTCGATATCACCAATCTGGTTGTGAATTACAAGGTCAGCTTGTGGGCGATCGTACTGATGCTGATGTATTCCATGCCTTTTTTCCTGCAATTCGTCATTCCCATGTCCGTCATGATGGCGGTGCTGCTGACCTTTCTGCGCTTATCAAGCGATAATGAAATCGTAGCGCTCAAGGCCGGGGGGTGTCATATCTACCGATTGCTTCCGCCGGTTTTACTTTTTGCCTTCATCGGCTGGGCGCTGACAAGTTTCATGGCGATTTATGGATTGCCCTGGGGCCGGCTGTCATTAAAAGAGTTGTCTTTCAAGGTGATATCTTCAAATATTGACATCGGCCTCAAAGAACGGACGTTCAGCGACAGCTTTGACGGCGTGATGCTTTATGTGAATCAGGTTGACCTGAAGAATAAATCCCTGGTGGATGTGTTCATTGAGGATCAGAGAACCCCTGATTTAGTCAGCACCGTGGTGGCGTCAAAAGGGAGGCTGTTCAGTAATCCGCAGGATCTGATGTATCGACTGCGGTTGTACAATGGAACCATTAATCAGGTCGATTTGAAAAACCGTTCGGCCCATACCATTCAGTTTGATACCTATGACATCAACCTGGATATCAAACGGATGGTCCGGCCGGCTCAGGGGGGGGAAAAGCACCCGGAAGAGATGGGGCTTTCCGAATTGCGGCACGCTGTGAAAACAAAAACCCTTAAAAATGATCGGTATTATCTGACCGTGATGGAATTTCATAAAAAATTTTCAACGCCGTTTGCGTGCTTTGCCCTCGGTCTGCTGGCTGTGCCGCTGGGAATACAGTCCCGCTCCGCCAGACGATCTTATGGCGTGGGACTGGGCCTGATTTTCTTTTTAGGCTATTATGTTTTTCTTTCCGCCGGATGGGTGTTTGGCGAAGCCGGGGTTTATCCGCCCCTGATCGGCATGTGGCTCCCGAATGTCGTGATGGGAGGAATCGGGATTTTTCTGCTCAGGCAAACCGCCCGGGAACGGACATTTCAGATGAATTTCCTGGCGCGCTGGATGAAAAGACGGGGCCGGTGTTAGAACAAAACTTAGCTGAAGATGATGCAGATTATTCATAAGTATATCACTTGCGAGGTTCTGAAATATCTGGCCATTGTCCTGATCATGGTCGTCGGTATATATGTTGTCGTGGACTTCTTTGAAAAGATCGATGATTTTCTGGAAGCGGGGCTGCCGTTTTCAAAAGCGCTGATTTTTTTTGTGTACAAAATCCCTTTCATCATCGCTCAGATAACACCGGTCGGACTCCTGCTGGCGGTGCTGGTCGTGTTCGGCCTGATGAATAAAAACAATGAAATCATCGCGCTGAAAAGCGCCGGGGTCAGCATTTACCACCTCTTAAAACCGATGATCGCCATGGGATTGCTGGTCAGTTTTTTTATGTTCTTTCTTTCCGAGGTGGTTGTTCCCCTCACGGTCGGTCGGGCCAACCAGATCTGGTTAAAAGAGGTCCGCAAAGAAGCTGCGGTTTTATCGCAGGGTAAGAATATCTGGATGAAAGGCAGCCGCGCCATCATCCACATTAAACATTATGATCCGCAAGTACCGGCTATTTATGGCATTACGCTGAACTATTTCGATAGCGAGTTTAGACTGGTCCGAAGGGTGGATGCCCCCAAAGGGGTCT
>Ga0068712_1002416_pt1 | contig 20962 bp, 18 predicted proteins | sample MTBAKSrepl1MetaG_FD_62987 | JGI IMG/M metagenome (GOLD analysis project Ga0068712, IMG submission 62987) | Enrichment culture microbial communities from Arthur Kill intertidal strait, New Jersey, USA, that are MTBE-degrading - MTBE-AKS1... | ecosystem: Environmental > Aquatic > Marine >... | reverse complement strand
AATTAATAGTCAGATAGGGAAGAGGGGGTAAAATAAATTCTGATAAGTATTTGTGGCTGTAGCGCAGGCAAGAGAGAATGAATGCTGTTCAAGAGGTGTGTTTAATTAATGTTTCTAGGGCGGATTCGTATAACGGTCTAGTGTGATGGCAGTAATGTGACGGGGGTGTAGGTAGTGTGGATGGTGAATATTGTAATAGACTTACGTATCAAAAATTTTATTAAAAATATTTTATGAAACACAGAAGGCTTATTTACCAGGATTTACCAAGAAGGAATTGAGATGCTTTTGTTAAATAAAGAAAAAATAAAGTAATGTGCTACAAACTAAGTTTATACAGTCTGTATAAACCGGTAGGTTTAAGATTAGCTAAGGTATGAAACTGCTGGCAGGAGAGGCATTCGTTGTATGGCAGGAAAGAAAGCTTGATGTCTTATACAGAAGGAAGAAGCCTGTATTCGCTTTATTATGCAGACTGTATAATAATTGTTATGCGTAGGATCAAACAAATGAATCCATATCAAACTTGTGTCTTTACAATAAGAAATAAGGCCGACTTGGATGAAGCTACAGCCAAGGGCGGTGAATACTCTTTAACCGAGAAACGACGGTGGACCCGTGCTGAAAAAGAACTACGGAAAGCGAGGCAAGCAGGTCAAGAGTATATCGTCCTATTTGCGGACGCCGCTTTCGACACCGAGATGGTCTCATACGTAGGCCTTGTAGATTCAATCGACGTTTCTGATCAGACGACTGTGGTTTTCTCTCAAATTAAGCGACTTGAAAACGTGATCAGAAAAGCAGACCTGGTCAAACTCTCTGGTGATCATATCCACGAGAAGTTCATTAGGCCTTACTCTTTATGCGAAACCCCGGACTTGGTTGGTGCGTCTTTCCGCGAAACGCTTGGTCACAAAAGCCGCATAATCACTTCAGAGCAATACAAAGTAGGTCTTCAAAAAAGTGGTGTGACGGCAAATGCGAAATATCGAGATATCCTTTGTGCTCAATATGCAGCACTAGGCGGAAAGATTACAGCAACTCAACTTGCACAGCTGCTTGGCGAAAGACGCTGGTCAGTAATAAACCTGAGATACGGAGAAATCGGACACAAGATATCAGACGAAATCGGTGTTCGACCACCATTAGGAAGTGACAAGAAGTTCTGGTGGTGGAATATCTTGTCTGACGGTGAACCGACTGCTCAGGGATTTGTCTGGACATTATGGCCGGAACTTGTAGAGGCGCTGGAAGAGCTTGGTGTTGTTGATTTGGCCGAGACACTCTTCCCGGAAGAAATAGGAATAAAGGTCTCAGAGGGTTCTAAAAGCCAAGTGATCGTGAACCGCTACGAGAGAAGCGCAACTGCTCGCCGACATTGTATTGCATATCACGGAACACAATGTACGGTCTGCGGTTTCGATTTTGGTGCCAAATATGGCCAGATAGGCGAAGGATTTATCCACGTGCATCACCTTGTGGAATTATCAAGTGTTGGGTCAGAATCCGAGGTCGATCCAGTTGAAGATCTGCGTCCAGTATGTCCGAATTGCCATTCCATGCTTCATCGTAAGAATCCTGCTTACTCGATAATAGGATTACAGCAAATCATGCGAAGCAAGTTAACTGGCAACGAAAGATGAAGGACGCGCATAACAAGCGTTTCGAGACGGGCGCTTTGCGCCGCTCAAACGCCAAACGTTAGGTTCCATAGATTAGTCTACTGGTTCCAGGAAGAAAAGGGGGAAAGAGACAATGCCACATCATCGTAGCTCACAAGAGCGTCGCACTTGTCAAGCATCTGTTGCAGGTCTGAGTAGGTCATACGTAACAGAATTCCTATATGGTCATATAAAGAATGCCAATTTACAGAGGCGAGGCGACTCCAAGCTTAGAGCGAAAGATTACAGATTTTCATGCAATGAAGAATTCTGGGAAATAATCCTGAATGAAAAAGAAATGGGTCTTAGGTGGGTGGAATTAGATGGATTCCAACTAGTTGACTGGTTTCCTCGTACTCCCGGCTTGTATCATACCAAGCAAGCAAAGCAAGTACGACAAAGAGCAGACCGCTATGTTCAAGAAGAAGATGGCGTTGTGTTCTATGAACCCTGCGGGAAATTTCACATGATACAGGGTGGACTTGGTTCTATTAGATTTAAGCCTATAATGATTGAAGGAAGTGAGCACTGGCTATGTACTACTACGTCCGACGGCTTTTGTCATTCTGGAATTCCAATTGCTGTTCCAAAGTCGCTTGCTGAACAAGCTGAATTTGCTTTTAACTATTTGTGCAGAGTTACAGGTCAGGTTAAATTCCTCCCTGAGTTTCTTGAACACCACTTTCTCCACATGACCATGATTCCTCAAATCTATATCCAAGTGGACGATATCGTGCAGGTGAAAAGGGAAAAACAACCAGTGGTAGAGATAACACCAATGATTTTTTTCTTGTCGCATAGAAAGACGAGTTTGCATACAGGGGATAATGTGACCTACGTAAGATGTCGTGCTGACTCAATAACAGAGTTGAATAGAGCATCTGAGTGGCTTGAATGGTATGTTGACAGATATGGCGGAAAGATCATGACGAATTTTGATCAGCAGCGTCCTACCTTTGCCAATGCACCTTTTAGTCTTCAGAACGTAATGAGTGGCAAGTTAGATCCTCGTGATCTTCAGAGGTATTCTATCAAGCATGCGGACATTGTGTGTGAAGACATCAGAAACCTACATACGGAGGAAGCTATCATGACTAAAATCAGTGTCAAACTTGGCGACGGCACCACAGTCAATGGAGATTTCGTTGTTGCGAATTCTATCAAAGACAGTTTCAATAAAGCTGATGCAGCTAACGTATCAGATGAGCTAAAGGTCTTGCTAAAAGAGCTTGCCAAAGCAGTTGGGAAGATGAGCGAATTGCTGTCAAAGGAGACTGCCGAACAGGTAGCGCGTGATCTAGAGAATCTTACTACTGAAGTAACGAGCAAAGCACCTCGTAAGCAATGGTGGAAGCTGAGTGTTGAAGGACTAAGACAAGTTGCCCAAACTGTTGGTGAGATAGGCAAGCCAGTAATGGAGTTATTAACGAAAATACTAACTATATTGAAGATCACACAAAGTTGATCGCGAAGGCGTGAAGTAGGGGTAGCCTAACAAGCGGATTGAACTGGCTCACTTCACTTGCTATCTGGTAAATATATGTACAATACGTAAAAACAAAACAATTAAGGCTTTGCTAAAGCCTTAATTTATGCTATTACTAAAAAGTAAGAATTAGGAAAAGAAATTGATTAAGTTTTAAAAATTTCTCCTCATTTTGAGCATATCTTTGTTGAAAAGAGAAGAGGAACAGGCCTAATCCAGATATTTGATGAAAGTGAATTGATTAAAGGAAAACAGAGCAGATACAAAGTAACAAATGCAGATATGTTGGTTCTGGATGAAGAAGAGAAACCACTGCTTGTTATTGAGCCTGAAACCTCAGCATCTCCCAAGACCTTTGGAAGGTCAATCCCAATTTATGCTATTGCCAAAAAGGTAAGAATAGGGAAAAAAGAATACTCAATTTCGTCTCCATTGCTTCTCTTGATAGTAATCCCAGATCAGAGCCAAACAAGTCAAAAGACCGAACAGTTATTTGATCTAGAGAAGAAGTTAAAGGAGACAATTGATTTCGAGGGCTCAAGTTTAAAGGATTTTGCTATTTGTCAGGTAGGTGGTTTAAAGGAAGCACTAGGAAGACTTATAGATAGTAATTATGGTAGTAGTGTATGTTAGTTTAAGAAGATAGTGATTTTTAGACTTGGCATATACCCGGTGGGGGTATGGCAGAAGGTTTATCTCAACATTCCTTTGCTGGTAAAGATTTTAAGACATGCTTGCAGGTTAAGGGGAGGGTTGGGTGTTGTCTAAAACCATTCTGAATATTTTAAAATCGATGGGGAGGAAGACATTTACTTCTCTCCCTATGTCATGTTTGCGTTAAACTCCTTTTTTATAAGATAGACTTTCTTTAAGTACTCTTTTGAACAACCAACCAAATTATTCAATTCGTCCAATGTAAATGAAACAAGCTTCTCTGATAATTCAATACCATCCTTGTCTCTAACAAAGTAAATTTCTTCACCTATGTTATGAGAATAAATTTTGATCCAGCGAGCCTCACCTAACTCAAGTCTTTTTAAAGCTCTCTCGATTTCGGCTTCAGAGGATCGCTTGGTGGGCTTAAATGGTTTTCTCACAGTAGTTAAAAGGGAAATAAGTTCTTGCTTATTCTGTTTCAGTTGCTCAACTAATTCGGCTGGAATGGTTGCATTGTTGCTTAGGCGGGTGCCTTTTAATATATCGCCGGCAGCCTCTAGTTTGTAATCATAACTAGTAACTTTATCTAGAAGTTTTTGAGCGTTAAAAGAGTTCATCGTCTGGTTTTACACCTCAAAGTTGTTACTTATTACTTTTGTGGTTTGAACAGGCACATTATCGTTAATAGAACAAACGTTAAGATTAACGTTATTAAGAACTTCTTTGTTCTTAACATTCAGTCTTTTAGATAATTGATATATTGATGCACGCCCTTTTTTTTCGCCTGTTTTTTCAACTTTCTTGTCTTTTATTAGCGTTGAAATCGTAGATTTAACAGAATTTAGCTGTTGGCCTGCTTCTTCTGCAATTTCTTCGGCTGTTGCTTTCCCTAATTCTTCAAGAGCCATAATGATCTGTTCTTTAATTCCAAGATGTTCAGCGAATTCAAATCCTAGTTCGCACTGCTTAACTTTAAAAGCATCATTTGCGAAGTCAAATTCTAAGCCAATAGGTTTTTTCAGTCCGCTAAAATTGCTCTTAGTATGTTTAAGCATACACTTTAATTTATTAACCTCATCTTGTTTAGCATTTAAATGCCATACGTTGCGGCTAAGATTAAACTTATAGACAGAGCCAAATGGAGTCTTTTCACTGGCTTTGTCACCTTTTTGTAGTTTTGGTTGGTGATCGGTTAGAACAACGGTACCTAACTCCCTTAAATTTTGAAAGAGTGGGCATATATCTCTGGCTGCTTCGGGATCACCAGTTAAAGCTGCACCAATGCTATCGATAATAATTAAATCAAAAACACCTTTCTTAATAATTGGTATTAGTTTAGTTAAATTAGGGGGAACATTATCTTGTGTGCCAGGGGCTAAGTAGAAGAGGGAGTTGGTTAATGAAGAAGCGTTTATAGTTAATCCATTACATATTCTCTCTAAACGTTGACGTTGGATTTCTTGAGATAATTCATAATCACAATATAAAACCTTCCCTTTATTAATAGCCATGTTTAAGAATGGCCTACCAGCAGATACTAGAACAGCCAGATAGAGTGCAAGGTAACTTTTACCTTGCCCACCATTGCCATAAATCATACTGATAGCACCAAAAGGTAAAAAGTCAGCTATGCAATATTGAGGTTCGGTTAGGGGGACTGTGGATAAGTCAATATATAATTCATTGTTAAGAATTGCAGGACTTGTTGACTTAACATTAACATTTGTCTTATTGCAGTTCATAGGGCTATTACTTTTATCCAGCGTTAAAAGCTTTCCCTGCTTTATTCCTGGCTTCTCTTGACTTTCATCTTTTTCAGTTTCTTCACACGACTCAGCTCTTTCCCAAGCCTCAGTGGCCGCGTTCATAATGAAAGATTTGCATTTTGAGGGATACTTTGGGGCAAGTTCGACTTCAGCGTACCAAAAAAAATCTTCCTTTTCAGAGCAATGGTCGGCTGCGGATTCTAGAGCAGACCGAAGTTCTTCATTGATTGTGTCGTTGTCACTCATCTTAATCCTTCCCTTTTTGTTTCATAAATAAGCGATTTTAGGTTCCGTAGCTGGTTCTGATATCTAAGGGGATCTACGCTTGCTTTGCCGGCAAAGAAGTCTGATACTAATTTTTCCCTTGCTGGACTATCTTCTAGAACAAAAGAGACCTTTTGAGAAGTCAATTTGTGGATACGATTGAGGTGGAAACCTTTAGCTAAAAGAAAAGCTGTTAAAAACAAGTCCGAAGATTCATAAATCTTAGTTACATCTTTGTTCATTTTCATAATCCTTTCTTGCTTTTTGCTACTTGCTATCTATCTTTTCAAGCTTATCTAAATTGTCTATGAAAAGGTTTCCAAGCTCTGCTAAAGTGCATAAGTAACTTTGCACTTGGTCATCAGTAAGCTCTTTATCTGCTCGGACCTCAAAATACTTTTTTGCTTTTACTTTCAAACTGGCACTAAATTCCATGATTGCTCCAATAAAAAAACTCAGAGATATTTGCTCTGAGTTCAGCTTAAATAAAAATATAAGATATTCCCAAGAATATTAATAAAAATTTCTTAATATTCTATAAAGTTATTGTCCTATTCATCATCAAGAAGATCATCCGGTTCCCAGTCAATATCATGTTCTAGCTCGGGTTCTATGAAATCCTTCTCGAAGCGGTCTATCGCACTTTTTACTGTTGATGCACCATAGTCTGGTTTGTTGTATGCATCACGTGTTTCGGTATCTATTTTTTTGTCGGGGTGTTCATTGTTCCACTTTATAACAATTTCCTGATATGTAAGACCTTGCTGTTGCCATTCATAAAACTGCACATCTCTATCTAAATTTTTTCTTTTTCTTAGCTGCTTATATGTACCAAAAATCTGCTGTTTTCTTTCTTTAATAAGAGCCCAGTTATTCTTAATCTCTTGCATTGTAGTTTCAGGTGTTATTTGAAGTAGTAACTTTGGAAGACAATAATCTGCTCGTCTATAGGTCTTACGGTTTAGCCAAAATGAAACATAAATTCTATTAGGTTTTCCTCCTCCTTGGAGAGATGCATTTAATTCATCAATAATTGTATCCAAGTGAACTAGCGACTCTTTGTATTCATCTTTTATAGATGAGTTAAAGACTATATTTTCATCAACTAGAAGGTTAGTGGTAATATTGGATAATGGCAGGCTATTGAAATCTATGAAGTGGACTCCAATCTGCCTTAGCTCAATCCATAAACGTAATATGAATAATTCTGATCTAAGTCTTTCTAGAGCACGTAATTGCGGGTGGTCTACTTCAAGTTTTAGGTCAGGAGAATAAGAGGATAATAATGAAAGAGAGAGTCTGTCTCTTTCTTGAAGTTCCTTCAATTTTTGCTCCTTAGAGCAATCATCTGATCGTGTGAAAACAAAAGGAGCATAATAGCACTTATCGAGTACTTTTTTAATCTCTTCTGATAGGATTAGATCATTTACAATTTTTAAGTCTTCTTCGCTCTTTGGATTAAGTCCAAACCTCAAGCAGACTGATGGAATTAGTTTAGCGACTTCCTTTGATAGCTCCTTAAAATTCGTTTTTAATCGAAAATGTTCTTCAAGATCTTTCTTGCGGTTTTGAAACGATTTATTTTCACACAATCTTTTTTTCTTTCGCTCTATTCTTCTAGTAGTGTTTTTCTTCATCTCAATTCACATCCTTATCTTGATAGTCCATTTCTAATTCTACCAAGCTCATTCATTCAAAACACAAAAATTTGTAATAAATTTGAAAAACAAGACATCATTATTGCCCTATTTAATTATTAAAGATGAAAGTATCTTTGCTGATGAAATTATCCACACCTTTGCCTATTTCAAAAATGATTAAATTTCCCTAACAATAATCAGTTCCACTAATTCTAATCTTCTTATAGGATTTAGCAGCTCAGTATCGAATTATAAAAAGAATATAGGGGCATTACATGGGGATTTCATGACGCTCCCGGTATTAAATACCTCCTAACCCAATATAAAATGAATATTAGTAAGAAATCTTTAAGTGAAAGGGATATTTGCACAAAGTTTATTACACCAGCTCTAACTAAGGGCGGTTGGGATCTGCATGCTCAAATTCGTGAGGAAGTGCATTTTACGGATGGTCAGATAATAGTCCAGGGCAAGAAGATTAGTAGAGGAAAAGCAAAGCGTGCTGACTATATTCTCTTTCAAAAGCCCCATATTCCACTTGCTATTGTTGAAGCCAAAGACAACAATCACAAGCTTGGTGATGGTATGCAGCAAGCTCTTGATTATAGCGAGCTGCTCGATGTACCTTTTGCCTTCAGCTCAAACGGTGACGGATTTCTCCAGCATGATCGGACAGGTATATCTTCCCAAATTGAAAGAGAGATATCACTGGACGATTTTCCGTCTCCCGATAACCTTTGGCAGAAATACCTCCAATGGAAGGGAATCACACCAACCGAAGCTCCGGTTGTATCACAAGACTACTATACGGACATTACTGGAAAAGAACCTCGATATTACCAACGCGTTGCTATTAATCGCGTTGTTGAAGCGATTGCTAAGGGCCAAAAGCGTATTCTCCTTGTAATGGCAACCGGTACAGGGAAGACATATACGGCTTTCCAGATTATTTGGCGTCTTTGGAAACCCAAAATTATGAAGCGTATTCTCTTTCTTGCTGATAGAAATATCCTAGTCGATCAGACCAAGATCAATGACTTCAAGCCCTTTGGAGGGGCTATGACAAAGATTGCCAAGCGACAAATTGATAAATCATTCGAAATCTATCTTGCGCTCTACCAGGCAGTTAGTGGTGAAGAAGAATTTAAAAACATCTATAAACAATTCTCACCAGATTTCTTCGATCTCATTGTGGTCGATGAGTGTCATCGCGGCAGCGCTGCTGAAGAAGCAATGTGGCATGATATCTTAAAATACTTCAGCTCTGCGACGCAGATCGGTATGACTGCTACCCCAAAGGAAACAAAGTTTATCTCTAACATCCACTATTTTGGCGATCCTATATATACCTACTCGCTAAAGCAGGGCATAGAAGATGGATTTCTCGCCCCTTATCAGGTGATAAGAATTGATATTGATAAGGATTTAGCGGGCTGGCGTCCCGAAAAAGGGAAATTAGATGACCATGGCGTAGAGATTGAAGATCGGATCTACAATCAGAAGGATTTCGATAAAACGTTGATTCTCAAGAAACGAACTGAACTAGTTGCCCAAAAGGTTTCAGACTTCCTAAGGGCAACAGACCGTTTTGCTAAAACAATCGTTTTTTGTGAAGATATAGATCATGCTGAACGTATGCGGCAAGCTCTGGTCAATGCTAATGCAGACCTGGCACATGCCAATCGTAAGTATATTATGCGAATGACTGGAGATAATCCCGAAGGCAAAATAGAGCTGGACAATTTCATTGATCCCGAGCAAAAATATCCGGTAATCACTACTACATCCCGCTTGATGAGTACTGGAGTTGATGCTCAGACATGCAAGCTCATTGTAATTGACAGGGCCATCAATTCAATGATCGAGTTCAAGCAAATTATTGGGCGCGGTACGCGAGTCCGAGAGGATTTTGATAAATACTTTTTTACTATCATGGATTTTCGTAAAGCAACAGAACTTTTTGCCGATCCGGCCTTTGACGGCCCGCCAATTCAGATTTACGAACCGAAACCAGATGATCCACCTGTACCTCCCGACCAGCCTGAAACGCCTATGGGTGAGTCACATGAGCCAATGGAACCACCTGAGTTAGGGGAGAGTGGGCCAGCCGAACCTCGCTATAAATATGTAGTAGGAGATGTTGAGGTTAGTATTGTTGCTGAACGAGTTCAGTACTACGGTAAAGATGGTAAATTAATTACCGAATCCCTCAAGGACTACACCCGCAAAAATGTTCAAAAAGAATATTCTTCACTCGATGATTTCTTAAACAGGTGGTCAAAGGCAGAACAGAAGAAGGCAATCATCGATGAACTTAGGGATCAGGGCATTCTCTTCGAAGCGCTCGCCGAGGAAACTGGAAAAGATTATGATCCTTTTGATCTTATTTGCCATGTTGCTTATGACAAGCCACCACTCACCAGGCGTGAACGTGCACAAAACGTTCGCAAACACGATTGCTTTGCTAAATATGGTGAACAGGCAAAAGCTGTTCTTAATACTTTGCTTGATAAATATGCTGACGAGGGCATAGAGAATATTGAAACACTGGAAGTGTTGAAAGTCCAGCCTTTCACAGAGCTGGGCACGCCACTGGAGATTGTCTCTCTCTTTGGTGGCAAAAAGCAGTATTTGAAAGCTCTCCGTGAACTTGAAAAACGTTTGTATGAATCTGAAGCAGCTTAGTTTGCAATCATAATTTTGGGAGCAATTCGTCATTGCATCTGTCTACCTCTGGTTGGAGAAGCGAAGATCACGGAAATCTCTGTAGGATTCTAAAGGAGGCATAATATAATGTCTATAAGTACCACAGTTAAAACTATCCAAGACATCATGCGTAAGGATGCCGGCGTTGATGGCGATGCCCAACGCATAAGCCAACTTGGGTGGATGTTCTTTCTCAAAATCTTTGATGACCGCGAAAGACAATATGAGCTAATGGATGATAGTTACCAATCACCCGTACCAAATCGCTTGCGCTGGCGCAATTGGGCAGAAGACCCCGAAGGAATCACTGGCGAAGAACTCCTCGATTTCGTTAATAACGATCTATTTAAAACACTTAAAGACTTGCCGGTGAGTCAAATTCGAGATCAACGTGGCTATATTGTTCGCCAAGTCTTTGAGGATGCTTTTAATTACATGAAGTCAGGACAGCTTTTACGCCAGGTCATTAACAAGATAAATACAATTGATTTCAACCGCTCAGAGGATATGCATCTTTTTGGCAGCATATATGAACAGATACTTAAAAATCTTCAGAGTGCGGGCAATGCCGGTGAATACTACACACCGCGCGCTATCACTCAGTTTATGACTGATATGATCAATCCCAAACTCTGCGAAAAAGTCCTTGATCCGGCATGCGGTACAGGCGGTTTTCTAACTTGCACTATTGACCATATCCGAAAGAACTACGTTAATTCTGTTGAAGATGAAAGAACGCTTCAGGAAAGCATTTTTGGTATTGAAAAGAAGCCCATGCCACATCTATTGTGTGTGACCAACATGTTGCTCCATGGTATAGAGATTCCCTCGCAGATACGGCATGATAATACATTAGCACGACCTCTACGTAGCTGGGCTCCACGCGATCGTGTTGATGTTGTGCTTACCAATCCACCGTTTGGCGGCATGGAGGAAGATGGGGTTGAGTCTAACTTTCCCGCAGCTTATCGAACGCGTGAGACAGCCGATCTCTTCCTGGTCCTGATCATGCATATTTTAAAAGATAGAGGCCACGCAGCAATAGTTCTTCCAGATGGCACGCTCTTTGGTGAAGGTGTAAAAACACGTATCAAAGAGAAGCTCCTAAACGAATGCAACTTGCACACCATCGTGCGCCTACCCAATGGTGTTTTTAGTCCCTATACCAGCATCAAGACCAATCTGCTCTTTTTCACCAAAGGCGATCCCACCAAAGAGGTATGGTATTACGAGCATCCATATCCTAAAGGTTACAAGTCCTATTCCAAAACCAAACCTATTCGAATCCAGGAGTTTAAGCCCGAAAAAGCCTGGTGGGAGAATCGGGAAGAGAATGAATTTGCCTGGAAGGTGACAACACAAGAGATCAAAGATCGGAATTACAATCTTGATATCAAGAATCCACACACTCCCGATGATGACCATGGCGACCCGGAAGAGCTGTTGAAAGAATATTTTGCGATTCAAGAACAGGTCAGCGAGACGCGACAAAAGTTGTTGAACGAACTTGCGGATTCTATGGAGTGAGAATAAATGAATACAAAAATCTTGTTTGATCAATTTGAGACATTAACGGAAGCTCCTAACGGTGTTACTAAATTGCGTGAACTGATTTTGCAGCTCGCTGTCCAGGGAAAACTTGTTCCCCAAGACCCAAATGACGAACCAGCCTCGGTTTTGCTAGGAAAAATCAAAGCCGAAAAAGCCCGCCTCATCAAAAAAGGCAAACTGAAGAAAGGAAAGCCTCTTGAGCCAATTAGACCAGAAGAAGTTCCTCATCCACTGCCTGAAAGCTGGAAGTGGGTAAGGCTATCAGATGTGTTTGACGTAAGAGATGGCACCCACGATACCCCAAAGTATGTTGACGTTGGTATTCCCTTAGTAACAAGTAAAAATATTTATAACGGTTGGTTGGATTTCTCAAATATTAAGTACATTTCAAGAGAAGATCATGAGATGATAAGTATGCGCTCAAAGGTTGATAAAAATGACATTCTCTTTGCTATGATAGGAAGCATTGGAAATCCAGTAATTGTTGACACTGATCAAGAGTTTAGTATTAAGAATGTTGCATTGTTTAAGTACTACTCTTTACAATACTCAGCTCCAGAGTTCTTGAATTATTTTCTATCACAAGCTGCGGAAGAAATGTGTTATCGGGCTTCAGGAGGTGTTCAATCATTTGTATCATTGAAATATTTAAGAAGCTACCCTTTTCCGCTAGCACCTTTAGAAGAGCAAAAACGTATTGTTGCCAAAGTCGATCAGCTTATGGCACTCTGCGATAAGCTGGAAGAGCGCCAATCCAAGAAAAGAGAAACCAAGCTAAAGCTGAATCGAGCTTCACTCAACCGTTTGACCACCAGCGGTAAAGAAGACCTGACAACCAATTGGCGTAACCTTAGAGATAGCTTCACACTAATCTACGACACACCAGAAACCATCCCTGAACTACGCCGAGCCGTTCTCCAACTAGCTGTCCAAGGCAAACTTGTCCCCCAGGACCTAAAAAATGAACCAGCCTCGGCCTTGCTCGAAAAGATCAAATCCGAAAAAGAACATCTCATCAAAGAAGGCAAACTCAAGAAGTTCAAGCCAATAGCGCCGATTGAACCAGATGAAATACCGTTTGAATTGCCACATAGCTGGGAGTGGGTCAGGCTTGGAAATCTTGGCGATATCTATCGAGGTGTGAGTTATCAAAAGAATGTAGTTTCTGAAAATCCTGCACCTGACTACGTTCCTCTTTTACGTGCTCATAACATTAATAATATAAATGGAACTGTCAATTATGAAAAATTGGTATATATACCTAAGAATCTTGTGAATTCTGAGCAATATATTAGGCAACACGATATTCTTATTTGTATGTCAAGTGGAAGCAAGGACTTGGTTGGCAAGACTGCAATAGCCCAAAAAGATTATGATGGAGCTTTCGGAGCTTTCTGCGGACTTATAAGAATTGATCCAAAGACATCAAGAGAATACATAAGCATATTTCTATGCTCACCTCTATACAGAGAGTCTATTTCGGAAGCGAGTAAGGGGATTGGTATAAACAATTTGACCAAAGGAATGCTGGAAAATACGAAAATACCACTGCCACCCCTCGAAGAACAAAAACGCATTGTTGCCAAAGTTGATCAGCTGATGGTGCTCTGCGATGAGCTGGAACATAAATTAGAAAAATCAACCACACAAACCCAAAAACTCTTAGAATCAATAGTCTGCAACTTAGTATAGACGGGAGAGAGATGGTAATGGAGCTGTATTTTTCAGATTTTTTTGAAGTCTCAGATGCTGTTTTGGAAGAATATAATGCTTTCAATATTTCTCTGATTACTGATCTCCCGCTTTTCGTCGATCCTTTTCTTCTTTTCAATAGTGAAAAGACAGAGTATCAGCAACTCCACGATCAAATCATAAACTATTTACGGTTCCTACAAGCTAAATCCCAAACAGGTAATACGACGCCAGCCCTGCTACGAGCATGGTATTGTTTTTCTGAAGTGCGTCAAAATTGGCTTGGCTTTTGCACGACTGGTAACACTGGGTGTGGTCTAGGTATGGATTTTGCTCGTGCTCTAAATAGGAACCTTGTACAAGTATTTCGTAACTTTGGTCAAGAACGAATTACTCAAGGTAGTCACATTGAAAAACTTACACTGATAGACAGTGGAGTTGGGAGGGATATGATAAGCGACTTCACAACCAATTTAATAAAAGATTATATTCTACAATATACAGCTAACTTTGCACGTGAACATATTGATCCAGCTAAAAAACGTATTTTTGCCGTACAGAGAGCTGTTTTTAGCTATCGGACCGAGACGTGGATGACCAAGAGGTATGAATTGCCTTTATATCAGAATGACTTCGTGATACTCACTCCAAAAGACATTCTCACAAAAGATGAAACATGGATTAACCACTCAGATATGGTTCGTCGCTTTCACGAGATTCCGGATGCAATAGGCAACGCCCAGTTGCGCGATCAAATTAATAACTATTTCTATTCCATGATTCCAAAAGAGAAACCAACAAAAGAGGACTATGCGCGCGCGATTTACGAAACACTTCGGCGATTCCCAGAGCTTATTGACTATTATATCCGACACAAGGAAGATGGTGGTGGCCAAGCTGCGGTTAGCAGTGCTATCAAAGTGCGGGAATCTGATAATCTTTACATAAAACAATTTGGGCAATTTGCCTATTTACTGAATAGTTACACAAGGTTTTATCAGATTGCCGGGACAACAAAGGATGAGACAAAGCAGAGAATCGATTTCATAAAAGATGTTATTGAAAACAAAGGTGGTCATCGATTTTTTTATCAAGACGGGGAACCTATTCGAAGGGAAGTAGATCTTCACATCCTTTTCAGATTAACCTGGTATGGTACACCTTCTGACGTGAGCAGGGAAGTTAATGATGGGCGAGGTCCTGCAGACTACAAGATATCAAGGGGAGCCTTTGATAAGACACTTGTTGAATTCAAATTAGCGAGCAATACTCAACTCAAGAGAAATCTAGAGCGACAGCTTGAAGTCTACGAAAAGGCTAGTGATGCAGAAGCAGGCTACAAAGTTATCATATTCTTTTCAGAAGAAGAATTTGCACGAGTTAAGAAGATATTAAAAGAACTTAAAATGGAAGGTGATCCAAATATTATCCTTATTGATGCGAGAAAGGATAATAAACCTTCGGGCTCCAGAGCATAAAATGGCGATGTAGACTAGTGTCTGCATATGGCATACATTTATTATCAGGACAGTATGTTATGCAAAGTCAGCTTTTCAAGAAGGTCGTTTGGGCACTGAATGGATTATTAGTAAATATTGAAGTGGGGGATATTGGGTTACCAGTTGTTTAGCGTCCATTTATATGGTCTAATGCATTTAGTGCAGATGCTAATATTTGTCGGTTAAATGAAAAAATATTATATGTTTTGGACCGGGTGGCGTGTTTTGTTAAAAGTAGGCCGTAAAACGAAATTGTATTTGAAGTATTTGGGAGAAACAAAATCATGCGATTGCCAAAAGTGATTGAAGATATAATTTTTGATGATTTAAATGCAGAATACAGCCCTCTTCGTGGAAAAGCACGGTTTTCTTTGCAAGCTGATGAAGAAAGGATTAAAAAAGACTTAGGAACGTATTTTCCTCGAAGTTTTGTTGAAGCGTACAGAACATTTCAAGATTTATTGTCAAGCACAAAGATAAGCAGTGTGCTTGGTGGTAGAAAAGAAATTTATGTCCTTGATGTTGGTTCTGGTCTTGGTGGATATTTGCTCGGATTCTTATGGGCACTAATAGAGAAATCGGATAAATTCAGCGACAAGGAAATATACGTTATATCGATTGATGGAAACAAGTTTGTTATAGAGCTTCAGGAGAAAATAATTGGTAGTATTCCTACGGCGTCCAATGTATTGCTTGAAACAGTAAACAGTGAAGTTAATCCAAACGATAGCATGGTGAAAGAGCTACATAAACTTATTGCGCCTTATAGCTTCACTTACGACTTGATAATCTTCTCAAAGCTCGGAATCGAACTACTCAGTAGACCGGATGATAGCGAAGAAATCGTTGATGTTTATATGAAAATAACTAAATTTGCTGAGAATTGCTTAATGTCACACGGAATGTTAATTATAAATGATATAACAGCACCGCCAGGAAACCTAATTGATACTGATATTTTTATTCCTAAAGTTATAAATGCTCAACTAGCAAGATATACAAGTCAAAATAGCTCGAAACTAAGGTGCATTATTCCTTTAAGTTGTGCTTTTTGGTATGAAGATTGCGAAGATTCATTGAATTGCTTTCACCAAAAAACCTTCAAAGTTTCGCATCGAGGTGTAAAAGAAGTTGATGAAACAAGAGTTGCTTACAGGATTCTTACCCACAAAGAATTTGCTGAAGAAGTTTTAGGGGAAATTAGCTGCCAGGATTGCTATAAGATAACTGAAAAGAACTATTGCTTGAAAGGTAATTATCATTATAATCTTCCTGAACCACCTAGTAAGCCTTGTTATGATGCATTTTCTTTAGCGAATGCTCATATACCAGTAGAACTTTAAGCGTTATAGAGAGATTGAATATGACTTTTAGGGGTTGGGAAAAAGTAACCATAAATAATACAGCAGAAGGACTGGTTGAAGGTATTGCGCCAGTAATAATCTCGGCTAGCCGATCGACAGATATACCTGCATTTTATTCTGGCTGGTTTATAAAGCGACTCCGAGCTGGGTATACAAAGTGGACTAATCCTTTTAACAGAAGAAATCAATATGTGTCATTTAAAAACACTCGAGCGATTATTTTTTGGACAAAAAATGCAAGACCGATGTTGCCTCATCTACCTGAAATTAACCAAAGAGATATTAACTACTATTTTACCTTTACTTTAAATGACTATGAGGAAGAAGGACTTGAGCCGAATGTACCAAAAATCGGAGAAAGAATTGAGACGTTTAAAGAACTTTCTTCGCTAATAGGCAAAGAAAAAGTCATCTGGAGATTTGATCCCTTAATACTAAGTGATAAGCTAACTGTACCAGTGCTACTAGATAGAATTAGTAAAGTAGGCAAACAAATTCATCCGTATACAAAAAAGCTTGTGATTAGCTTTGCTGATATTTCTATATATGCAAAGGTTAAACGGAATCTTAAGTCCGGTGGATTTAGTGACTATCGAGAGTTTGACCAAGACGGCATAATGGAAATTGCTGCAGGACTTGAGGAAATTAATAGAAGCTGGGGGCTTGAAATAGCCACATGTGCTGAAGAAGTTGATTTATCAAAGTTTGGCATTAAAAAGAACAAATGTGTTGATGATGCTCTAATAATAAAGTTATTTAATCATGACCAGAAGTTAATGGATTTTCTTGGCTATGGGCAATCACATCAAGATCTCTTTGGTGCCACTAGTTCTGAAAGAGAAACAACCGGGAATCTGAAAGACAAAGGTCAAAGAAAACCCTGTGGTTGTATTGTGAGTAAAGATATAGGCCAGTACAATACTTGTATGCATTTATGTGTTTATTGCTATGCAAATTACTCAAAAAAGCTTGTTGAAAAGAATTACAAAAGAAGCCGTGATGGGAATTTTGAATCAATTTTGTGTGATTGAAAAGTTAAGAGATTAGTTTTTTCTGTTTTTATTTTCCAAGATTTACTTCACGAAATACATATAAGGCAAAATCGATAGATAAAGAAGGTTAGCAGGAAAAGCTGCTACCGTACATGATGTCATTGGCTGATGAGAAGCTATAAGTTGGGAGAAGGAAGATGTTAGATAGTCAAGTTTTTCAGGATGAATTAGATAGTGCATTGACAGACGCGCAAGCTAAAGGGGCATTATATGTTGACGTGAATTCAGGTAATTTACATAGAAAAGTTGGTGTCTACCCAGAGCGAAACCATAGAATGCCTGTTTGTTGTAGTGTTATGAGAAAGAATGTGAAAGAGGGGGATGAAATATTACATGAGCCACCAAAAGGGAAGGGTGCATCGCTAACAATTCGATACTATTTACCTAGGTAGATTACAATTTTAGTCCCATAAATTTAATATATAGTGAGATCTGCTGAGTTCGCATATAAGTTTCTTGGATAAATGCTGAGTAAATAGGTAGGCTTAAAGGAGTAGCACAATGAGTATAGGTAAACTTGAAAAAGTTTCATTACGGGAGATATGGAAAAATGAGGCAAAAGGTTTCACACAATGGCTTGAAGAGAATATAGAAGTTCTAAACGAGAGTCTTGATCTTTCGCTCGCTTCTGTTGAAACAGAAAGTGGAGTTGGCACTTTTGCTGTTGATCTCCTTGCTGAGGATGATAATGGTAACGTCGTAGTAATTGAAAATCAGCTTGAAAAAACGAACCACGACCATCTTGGTAAAGTCCTAACATATCTTACGGGTCTGGAAGCCAAGACAGCCATTTGGATTTGTAGTGACCCGCGTCCAGAACATAGCAAGGTCATAACATGGCTAAATGAAGCTACGCCTGCAGATATTTCTTTTTATCTTATTAAAGTTGAAGGTGTACGTATCGAAGATTCTTCGCCTGCTCCACTTTTCTCCATTATTTGTGCGCCAAGTGAAGAAGCAAAAGAAGCCGGACAAAAGAAAAAGGAGTTTGCCGAAAGACATTATAAGCGCATGGAGTTTTGGGAGGGTTTGTTAGTAAAAAGCAGGAAGAAAACAAAATTACATGCTAATATAACTCCAGGTAAATGGGGTTATATTGGTGCTAGTGCTGGTAAGCCTGGACTTGCATTGAATTATATTATTACAAAGGATAGAGGTGATGTTGAACTCTATATAGATTGCGGAAAGGGATCCGAGGAAGAGAATAAAAAGATTTTTGATACCCTATATTCCAAGAAACAAGAGATTGAAAAGGATTTTGGGGGTTCTCTTGATTGGGATAGGCTTGATGGAAAAAGGGCATCTAGGATTAAGGCGTCATTCACTGGGATCGGATTGTACGATGAGGATAAATGGGATGCTCTGCAAGACAAAATGATAGATGCAATGATCAGGCTTGAAAAAGCACTCAAGAGGTACATTAAGCGGCTAGAGACCTAAACAAAACGCACTCAAGAAAAAGGTGATAAGTGACAAGATTCGACTTCAAAGAATTCGAAATACCCGACTTGCTACGCTGCTTTGCCGATATACTAGACGATCTACAGCAACGCAAAGTAGTTCGTACACTCAATAATCCTGTGGCGGATTATGCTGAGTGGCTTGTATCTAAAAGATTTGGTTTGTCATTAGAGCGTAATTCCAAAGCTGGATACGATGGTATTGATAAAAATGATGTGAGATATCAAATTAAAAGTCGTCGTCTCATCTCATCAAAAGGGTCTCGACAGCTGAGCGTGATTCGGAACCTAAGCAATAATGAGTTTGAATACTTAATTGGGTCTTATTTGAAAGAGATTTTATCGTCAGAGAAGCATATAAGATACCACACCATTTGATTGAAAAGTACGCAAGGTTTAGTGAACACCAGAATGGACATATTCTTTGCTTGCGTGGTGAGATTTTGAAAGCTGGAGATGTTGAGGATATTACTGACATTCTCTGGGGCAATAACTAGCTTGTCTCAAAGCATAAATGTTAAACTTGTTGAAGGAGTATATCTATTTACAGTGTATCCAGTTGATTGTGAGAGAAAAACACTCCAAGCTTATCAAAAAGAGCCCACAAATCTTGCCCGAGAATAGATATCCTTAAATCCTTCTTTTCTGTTTTTTTATCTTCTTTTGCATTAAAAAGCCACGAAAAAACATCAAAATCAATGCGTATTCACGTTTGGGTATAAACCATTAGTGCTACTCAAAAATCGCTTAGAATTTCTGTAAACTGCGGTATGTCAATTTACAGAAATAATTTTTGCTTATGATAGAGATTCATTTTTCAAAACGTAGTAGAAACAGATTGTCATATCTGAGGCAAAAGAATTCATAGTAAAATCGGTACTGGTAGAATCGCTGACCGATTATCCAATAATAAGGCTAGACTTGTTGTAAAAGAAAATCTATCTCTTTCGTATCCAGTTGATTGTGGGAGAAAAACACTCGAAGCCGGTCAATCAAAGCCAGCCAGTTAAGTAAAATGCAGAGAAATCATGCTATTTAGTCCGCTATTTATAAATCCATCGATTTATCCCACTGTTACCATGAAAATCACTTCCAGCTGTTTAAAATATAACGATTTGTTGAAAAGCATCCCATTTTAAGTCACTATATTCATAAAAACAACCGGAATTAATAAGAATATGAAAAATATAAGAAAATATGGAGATGCGCCGTTCAATATAGCGGTTATTCATGGAGGACCTGGTGCTCCGGGCGAAATGGCACCTGTAGCCAAGGAGCTTTCCAAATCATACGGCGTATTGGAGCCACTCCAGACAAAGATGTCTATTGAGGGGCAGCTTCAGGAACTAGAAGATACGTTGGTAAAATATGGTAATCCTCCCATTATTCTGATCGGGTATTCCTGGGGTGCTATGCTTGGCTTTATTTATACAGCTCAAAATCCATCTTTGGTAAAGAAGTTGATACTGATAAGTAGCGGTGTATTCGAAGATAAATATGCGGCCGATATTATGCAAACTAGATTAAACCGTTTGACGGAAAAGGAACAGCAAGAAGTAAATATTCTTTCAGATAAGTTAGATAATCCAAGCCTAAAGGGCAAAAGTGCATTATTTGCCAGACTCGGTGAGATTATCTCAAGGGTTGACTCCTACGATCCTCTACCTAGCGAAAACGAGATTATTGAGTGTCAATACCATATTTATAAAAAGGTTTGGGGCGAAGCAAAAAGCTTAAGAAAAAGCGGGGAACTCGTGAAATTGGGCAAAAAAATAAAAAGCCCGGTAGTGGCGATTCACGGAGATTTTGATTCCCACCCAATTGATGGCGTCAAGATACCATTATCTGATGTTTTAAAAGACTTCAAATTTATTTTATTAGAAAAATGCGGACATCATCCATGGATCGAGCGCAAAGCAAAAGATAAATTCTTTAATATCCTCAAAAAAGAACTATGTTAAATAACCCGGAGAATATAAGATTTCATATCAATATTTTGAGTTCTTATGTGTTTGACCGGTAGTTTTGGGCTGAAAAAGTTGATAATTTAAATATGAGATGTTATTTTGTTTAGGTGGCTTTACACATGGCGCATTCGTCTAGTGGCCTAGGACGCCGCCCTCTCAAGGCGGAGATCGCGGGTTCGACTCCCGCATGCGCCACC
>Ga0068712_1002414_pt1 | contig 20985 bp, 25 predicted proteins | sample MTBAKSrepl1MetaG_FD_62987 | JGI IMG/M metagenome (GOLD analysis project Ga0068712, IMG submission 62987) | Enrichment culture microbial communities from Arthur Kill intertidal strait, New Jersey, USA, that are MTBE-degrading - MTBE-AKS1... | ecosystem: Environmental > Aquatic > Marine >... | reverse complement strand
TAAAAAAAGAAAAGGCAACGATCCTTTATGAAATGAACAATTTTTACGAATCACTTAAAATTCTCAACGAACTTATAAAAGAAGATCCTGAAAATATATACAAGCATCCGGAAATTCCTCTCTATATGGGTTATAATTATTATCAATTGGGAGATAATAAAAAAGCCAGGGAAAACCTATTTCGATTTTTTAATACATGTCCTGAGAGAGAAATAAACCATCTCATACTGAACCAGATTGGAGATGCCTATCGGAATGACGGGATGATTGGAGATGCTGTGAAGTTTTATCGGATGGTCCTTGAGCGTTATCCGAATTCGGATGGTGCAATCATCAGTAAAATCAGGTTGGCTGAACAACAAGAAGAAAGAGACTGGATTGAGAAAACAAAGAAAGAAGTGGGTTCACCAAAAAAAATATACGAAAACATCATGAACAACGCTGTTGATAAAAAAGATGAAAATGACCCTTTGATACAACTTTCGATGCTGAAATTGGGTATTGCATATCAAAAAGAGAAAGCCTATCAGAAGAGCCTAAAGGTCTTAAAGGAGTTATTTGAAAAATATCCGAAGACATCTCTCAAAAAAGAATTAACACACGCTTTGATGTTGACAATCGAGGGTATACTAAAGAAAGAAATTGAAGATGAAAAATATATAAATATCATAAATTTATATTTTAAGAACAGGGAACTGTTTTTAATGATTAATGCGCCTGAAATATTTTTGCCTGTTGCACGAGCTTTTTTATATGTAGATCTCAAGGATATGGCTGTGGAGGTTTTCAAAATGGCCGACATTCTTTTATCGGACGATGAAAAGCCTCCGGATCTTCTCTTTTTTATGGGCAAATATTTGTTTGAGAAAGAAAATATCAGCGATGCTCTTAGAAGTATTGATTTTTTAATAACCGATTATCCATCCAGTAAATTCGTTTCAGAAGCATACCGGTTAAAGGGAAGAATTCTTTTGAAACAAGAAAAGTTCATGCTTTCAGCTGATACGTTTACTACAGCCTTAAACTATCAGCATTCAAAATGTGATAGGGCTCAGATTTTGATCGATAAAGCAAAAGCCTTAACAGGAAACAATGACAAAGAAAATGCATTAAAGGTATTAAGCGAGGTGAATGGAGCAAAAAAAGAGTGTAATTTTCCGAATTATAATATCGATCAAGAGTTGGGAGATTTATATCTCCATCTTGGAAATCCTCGGGAAGCCATGACTATCTACGATCAGATCATTCAAAATGCAGAAGGATCAGATAAAATATCACTTAAGCTAAAGTTGGCCGAATGCTACTGGCTGTTAAATAAAAAAGAAGATTCTCTTGCACTTTATAATCAAATTTCCGACCTCAATGATCCGTTCTGGAGCAATCTGGCCAGAGAGCGGATGGATGAGATTAAATTTAGCGGAGATAACATATCTGAAAGGCTGAATTAGTTCTTAAATAGAGGAGAGAATTTTTAAAGATGATAAGGAAGAAGATTCTACTGGCGGGAAATAATATTAACGGTCAGTCACATCACATATGCAAAATTTTTCTTGAATCGGGCTACCATGTTAAAACTGCGGTTAACGGCCGGTTGGCCTATGAAGAAATAATGAATGATCACTTTGATCTTGTCATAAGTGATCTGAATTTGTCTCAAATCAGCGGACTTGGCCTTTTAAGGCGGATAAAAGAATTCAATACGGCACTTCCTGTAATCCTTATGGCTGATGATGCCTGTGTCAATGAGGCGGTTGAGGCGATGAAGCTGGGCGCAAATGATTTTTTAATGAAACCCTTAACGCCTAAAATGATGCAGGCTATTCATTCGTACGTTGCGAACGGAATAAGTGTTAAAAAAAAGGAGGCCTCAAGAAAAAAATATAAAATAATAACACAAAATAAGAAAATGAAAAGGCTTTTGCAGATGGCAGAAGACGTCGCCGACAGCAGAGCTTCAATCTTTATACAGGGAGAATCTGGGACCGGCAAAGAACTTTTCGCAAGGTATATCCATCATTACAGTTCCCGAAAAGATGAACCTTTTGTAGCTGTGAATTGCGCAGCCCTTCCGGAAAACTTGCTTGAAAGTGAACTGTTCGGGCATGAAAAAGGTGCATTTACAGGCGCAATTTCCAGAAAAAAGGGCAAGTTTGAACTCGCCAACTTCGGGACCTTGCTTCTGGATGAGGTCAGCGAAATGGACTATCAGCTTCAATCTAAGCTTCTTAGGGTAGTGCAGGAAAAGGAGATTGACAGGATCGGCGGGGTGAGTCCGATTCCTGTTGATGTCCGATTTCTTTCCACTACAAATCGAGATATCGAAAAACAGATTCGGGACGGAAAATTCAGAGAAGATCTACATTACAGACTGAATGTTGTACCATTTAATTTGCCCCCTCTGAGAGAAAGGAAAGATGATATTTCATTGCTCGCGTCCCATTTTATAAATAAATACTGTGAGTTAGAAAATAGATCGATCCAGGGCATGACAGATGAAGCACTTGCCTCTCTTGTGCAATTGCCATGGAAAGGGAATGTTCGGGAACTTGAAAACGTCATAGAGAGGGCGGTTCTGATGTGCAGGAGTGATTTAATTACAAAAGACGACTTATTCCTGACCGAAAATGATAGTCAGGCTGACTTTGCGGTACATGGTATTGTTCACACAGCATCTCTGAGGGAGATTGAAAAAAATGTCATTTTAAACACCTTAGACCAGACGGATGGGAACAGAACTCATGCGGCGGAAATTTTGGGAATAAGTGTCAGAACATTGAGGAATAAAATGAATGAGTATCGAAAAAAAATGGAAATACAATAAAAAAGGCATGCAAATTGCTTAATACATTTAGGAGAGTTTTGAAACTAAACCCAATGTAAAAAGGAAAATAACATGCCTGACAAATTATCCCTTGGCAAGACTTTTGATGCCCTTGAAAGAGCAATTAACATCACACAAAATAGAAATACAATTATATCAAGTAATATCAGCAACCTGGATACTCCTGGATATAAATCAAAAGATATTGATTTCAAAAGCGAATTGGCCAGTGCACTTGAAAGAAATCAAAGGACGGATTTGGTGAGGACAGATCCAAGACATATAAGTCTTAATATGGATAACAATCAAATGATATCGTCTTTTGAGGAACAGAGTGAATGGAATGGTTATAACTGGGTAAATATTGACAAAGAGATGACAAAACTGACGGAAAATAATTTAATGTACAGGACGGCTGTGGAAGTACTTTTAAGAAAGATGGCCCTTCTGAAAGAAGTTATTAAAGAGGGAGGACGGTAAAATGGATTTTCTAATATCTCTTGAGGCCAGCGCTTCGGGGCTTTATGCGCAAAGAAGAAGAATGGATATTATTGCCAGTAATCTTGCGAATATAGAGACGACACGTACAGAAAATGGCGGGCCATATCGGCGAAAAATGGTCGTAATGAGCACGAAGGAACCGGATCAAGACTTTGACGAAATGTTTAATTCTCAGATTAAAGGTGTTCAAATTGAAGACATTGTTGAGGATAAAAGTCCTTTTAAAAAAGTTTTTAATCCAAGCCATCCTGACGCTGACAGCGAAGGGTATCTGTATAAACCAAATGTTGATCTAATTGTTGAAACTACAAATATGCTGACGGCAAGAAGGGCTTTTGAAGCAAATATAGCGGCTATTAAAGCGACGAGACAGATGGTCATTAAAGCACTTGAAATTGGGAGATAAGGAATGAATGATATGAGGATTGAAAATTGGCAGCAAGCCACTATGAAAAATTATGAAAATGTCAATAAGAAAAACACTGAAGGATTCGGAAAGGCTATTAAAGGTGCTATTGAAAAGGTAGAGGGGCTCGAGAGCGATTCAAACATGTCCATAATGGAACTATTAAATGGTAAGAAAGATATTCATGAGACCATGATAAATCTTCAAAAGGTTGATATATCCATGAGATTGCTTCTTACAATAAGAAACAAGGCAGTGGAGGCTTATAAAGAAATAATTCATATGAATTTTTAAAGATGGCTCTGACCTGTGTATTTACATGTTTGATTCGTTTATTGATTTGAAACAATTGAAAAAATTTTTCATGAGAGATACGGGCTAAAGTCTTTCGTGTCAAAAGGGATCTCACAAGGAAACCGTAAGGATGAATGATTCAATCAGAAAATTTCTTAAACTTATAAATTCACTGCCCCTTTCTAAAAAGATTAGTATGATCTTTGTGGTTGTACTTGTAATAACGGGCTTTGTATTTATGTTTATTTTTGCGAATCAAGAAAATTATCAGGTATTATTCAGTAATCTTTCCCCTGGGGATGGCGGGGCAATCATTGCAGATCTTAAGAAAAAAAACATTCCTTACAAAGTGGAGGCCAACGGCGCGGTGATATTGGTTCCAGCAGAAAAAGTGTACGAGTTGCGTTTGTCCATGGCAGGTGACGGCCTTCCCAATGGAGGAAATGTCGGTTTCGAAATATTCGATCATACAGATTTTAAAACGACTAAATTTGTACAGGAACTGAACTACCGCAGGGCGCTTCAGGGGGAACTTGCAAGAACCATCAACCAGTTTAAAGAGGTAAGCAATTCCCGGGTGTTTATTGTTATTCCCGACGATTCACTTTTTATCGAGGATAAAAGGTCTGCATCCGCATCGATCCAGATCGATCTTCGGTCAAGCTTACCATCTGACAAACTTTATTCAATTGTGCATCTTGTTGCCAATGCGGTCGAAGGATTGGAGCCTGAAAATGTTACAGTAGTGGATACGAAAGGAAGACTTATCTTTAAGGGCGAAACAGGCGATAATGCATCGTCGGAGTTAAACGGTTCGCAGTTTGACTATAAAAAAAAGATTGAGAGCCAGATAAAAGAGAATGTCCAAAGCATGTTGGAACGAATCGTTGGCTCAGATCAGGCAATCGTTCGAGTAAATGCTGAGATTGATTTTGACAAAATTACTTTAAATGAAGAGGAATACGACCCATCGGCAACAGCAATCAGAAGTTCGAGAAATATCGAAGAAAACACACAGGTCGGTGAAAAGGAGAAAGAAGAAAACGATCAAACATTAATCGATCAAAGAAGAGGTATTCTGCCGTCTGCAAATGAAACTCAAAACAAAAAGACAAAAAAGGATACTGCCACGAATTATGAAATTAATAAAGTCACCCGAACAATCTTAAAACCGGCCGGAAAAATTACGCGCCTTTCCGTTGCTGCAGTGATTGATGGAATTTATGAGTTAGAGAAGTTAAACGATGGAACAACGAAAAGAAAATACATACCAAGAACCGAACAGGAACTGAAAAAATTCGAGGAAATTGTTAAAAAAGCAATGGGTTATAGTGAGGATAGGGAAGATCAGGTTACCGTAAGCTCGATTTCATTTTCGGAAACATCCCAGATGGATAATGCAGTTGCAATGGAGCCAGGTAAATTAGATCTGATTTTGCAGATCATTAAAGACTATAGAAAAGTAATCATCAACCTTTTTCTGGTAGCTATGGTTTTTATATTCATTGTAAAACCTTTGCTCAACAGTATGAAAAACATTACTAAAGATGCTATTTTTACAAATGAAGAACTGGTTTCTGTCTCAGAAGAATACGGGCAGTTGGCGGAATCAAAAGGAATAGATAGAAAGAACAAGGTTCGTGAAATAACTCAAAGCAATCCGGAAAAGGCTCAACAGCTCATTAAAGGATGGATAGGAGAACAGGAATAACAGCGATCATGAAACTGAGTGCCGATAAATTGACAGGACCACAGAAGGCCGCAATCCTTTTTCTGACAATGGGAGAGGAGTTCTCTACAACCTTTTTTAAAGAATTAGATGAAGCAAGCATAAAAAAAATCGGTAAGTATATGTCAGAAATTACATATATTCCTTCTGATGTCCTGAGAACGGTGATGGATGAGTTTCTGATCAATTTCAAATGTGATAGTGATATCGTCGTTTCAGGAGAAGATTTTCTTAAACAGATTGTAAATAAATCCATGGATAAAGAAAAAGCCAGAGAAGTTTTTAAAGTTATCGGCGAAAAAGGAACGGGTGTCCCATTTAGTGATCTAACATACATACCTGCCGAAAATCTTATCAATATTATACAAGGGGAGCACCCCCAGACTATAGCCCTAATTTTGTCTTTCATGCAATATGAAAAAGCAGCTGAAGTCCTTAAGTCTTTTCCTGAAGAACTAAAAAACGATGTCGCTTTGAGGATCGTCCAGATAGGACAGGTTGATGTTGAAATTGTAAAAGAGCTCGATAGAGTAATGAAAAATGAAATTTCTAAAATAGGCGGAGCAACTAGAAGGTGTGACGGAATAGAGACTTTGGCGAATATATTGAATCAGGTAGATGGGATCACAGAGGAATCGGTTCTGTCCCACATAGAAAATGAGGATTCCGATTTGGCGGATATGGTGAGACAAAAGATGTTTGTTTTCGAAGACCTTTTACAAATCGAAAACAGGCATTTCAGGGATATTCTTCAAAATGTGGACAATCAATTATTAATCAAGGCATTAAAGACGACTTCAGACGAAATGAAAGAAAAGGTTTTTAGCAATTTGTCAGAGAGAGCTTCAGAGATGCTCAGAGAAGATATGGAGGTTATGGGACCGGTTAAATTAACTGAGGTCGAGGATGCGCAACAGGAGATAATAAGGATTGCAAAGAGACTTGAATCAGAGGGACGAATAGTATTGGCTAAAGGTGGCGATGATGTCTTTGTCTAAAAACTTGAGAAAAATAACCGGCAAAGTTGAATCATGGCTGAACTATGATATGGAATCTTTCGAACCCTATAAAGTTGAAGGACAAGGTGAAAAAGAAAAGTTTTCATCCATGCGAACCCGAGCAGATAGAAAAAAAGAATTTATTCCTCTTGAAGCTTGGGACGATACCGAAAACAATAAAAATACAACCGAAAAAGTATTAAATAATATTCAAGAAAAGGTCTCACATCTTGAGCAGGAAGCATATGAGAAAGGCTATGTTCAAGGTGAAAAAGATGGTTTTGAGTTGGGTGAAAAGAAAGCAATAAAAATAATAGAAAATATTGAAAAATTATTTGATGAGATCAACAACCTCAAATATGATATTTTGAAGCAATATGAAAGAGAATTATTAAATCTGATTTTCGCCATTGTTGAAAAGATCGTTCATCATGAAGTGAGATTTGATGAAACAACCATAAAAGAAGCTATATTTAATGCATTGAATTTGGCGGCAGAAAAAAGCATAGTCACTTTTAATGTCAACCCGGAAGATTACGAATATGTTGAAAAATTAAGGCCGGAAATTTTTAATCAACATAAGGAACTAAAATCGATAGTTGTTACTTGCGATGCATCAATTTCCAGGGGTGGGTGTTTTTTACAAACTCCTTTCGGTAATGTTGATGCGACGATAGAATCAAAGTTGGAAAATATCTATCAAGTCTTGAAGGATATAACATAGGAGCATTTTAGGAATTATATAATGAGGTTTAACTCGTAAGTTTTTCATAAAAGAAGATGAACAATCTACAACCTAAATTCGAATGGAAAAAATACCAAGATGCACTTAAATCATGTCAGCCTATTAAAATGGAAGGTAAGATCGTTAAAGTTGCCGGTATTGTTGCGCAAGCTAATGGCCCCGGAATGAGTATTGGGAGTCTTTGTTCCATAAAAAATGTTGGCGGACAAAGTATGCAAGCCGAAGTTATTGGATTTAATGACAAAACGGTTATTGTAATGCCCTTTGGAGAAATGCGGGGAATAGAACCGGGAAGCCGGATTGTCGATATAAACAAAAACCCTACAGTTAAGGTTGGAGAGGCGTATTTAAACAGAATTGTCGACGGTTTGGGACAACCTATCGATGGAAAAGGATCTATAAAAACAAGTGAAGATTATCCCATATATGGAAATGTACTTAATCCTCTAAAACGAGAGATTATCCATGAAGTAATCGATGTAGGTGTAAGCTCTATCAACGCATTGCATACTCTGGGAAAAGGTCAGAGGATTGCTATCATGTCCGGATCAGGTGTTGGGAAAAGTGTATTGATGGGAATGATCGCTCGACACACAGTTGCTGATGTTATCATCATCGCCCTTATCGGTGAGCGTGGAAGAGAAGTAAGAGAGTTTATTGAACGCAATCTAGGTGAAGAAGGACTAAAAAAAGCTGTTGTTATTGCAGCAACATCCGATTCACCTGCTCTTGTCAGAATAAGAGGTGCTCATCTTGCGACCGCTATAGCGGAATATTTTAGAGATAAGGGGTTGGATGTAATCTTGATTATGGATTCTATCACACGATTTGCCATGTCGTTAAGAGAAGTTGGTTTGGCTGCCGGAGAACCGCCTTCGGCAAAAGGGTACACACCGAGTGTTTTTATACAAATACCAAAACTTTTAGAAAGGACCGGGAACTTAGAAAATAAAGGCAGCATTACTGGAATTTACACCGTTTTAGTTGAAGGAGATGATATGAACGAACCTATCGCGGATTCGGTTCGTTCCATAGTGGATGGTCATATTGTGCTGTCTCGAGAACTTGCCCATAAAGGGCATTATCCTGCAGTAGATGTATTGAGCAGTATTAGCCGCGTGATGTACGATATTGTTGACCGTGAACACTTGGATCTGGCTAAAAAACTCGTAAAAGTTCTTGCCACCTATAAAGAAGCGGAGGATTTAATAAATATAGGTGCTTATGTCAACGGCACTGATCCACAGATAGATCATGCAAAAAAAATGATTCATAAGATTAATGCATTTCTTCAGCAAAGTATCAATCAAAAGATAACATTTAGAGAAAGCATCGCCCGTTTGAAAAAATTATTTTCAGAATAATATGGTATGAAAAATGAAACCCTATTCCTTTCGTCTTGAAAAGGTACTTGATTATAAAAGTTATTTAAGAAAAAGAGCTCAAAAGGCAGTATTTAATGCCAGAAATAAATATATGAAGATGGAAAAAGAAGTTCTTGGATTGGCCGAAAAAAGAACCGAACTATTTGATAAATGCAGTGATGAAGGAAACAAGGGAATATGTGTTCCCGTGTATCGATTATATCAAACTTTTATGCAAAAAATAGATGATGATCTTAAAGAAGCACATTTCAGGCTTAATGAAGAGAAGGAAAAGATAATAGCCAAAGAAGCGGTTCTAAAACACGCATCGATTAAAAAGAAAACCCTTGAAATTCTGAAAGACACTCAGCGTAAAAAATACATTGAATCATTTCAAAGAGAGGAACAAAAATTATTAGATGAGATTGTCATAATCGGAAAGGGTGGAAGCCAATGAAAACGGGAACACAGATTCTATTGTCTTTATTGATTATTATAAAGATTATACTGGGCTCTGTTTTTATATATCAGGCGGGCTTAACACCGGTTTTTGCAGATGGAAATATTCTATCTGAAGAGCAGAAGGAAGGTAATGAAAAAACAGAAAATAATAACGAACAGAAACAAACGGAAGAAAAAATCGATCTGAATTTTCTCATTCAAAAAAAGGTTGAATATGAAGAAGAAGAACAAAAAATATCCAAAAAACGGCTGGAGCTATTAGCCATCCAGGAAGACATTAATGATAAAATCATAAAACTTACAAAATTAAGAGAAGAAATCAGAGCAGAGAGAGCCAAGGAACAGGCGGCTGAGGAGCAGCAGTTCAAACATCTAATAAAGGTTTATTCAGCCATGAAACCACAAAATGCGGCTGACCTGATTGAAAGGCTAGACATTAAATTAGCGATAGAACTTCTTTCCAAGATGAAGGGAGATGATGTAGGGAAAATCCTTTCGTTTGTCAAGGTTGAGAAAGCCGCTAAAATAAGCGAAGGTCTTATCAAACGAGATTAAAAAAACGCGAATACATCAAAAGGAGCCTTCAAATATAGATATCTATAATTGATCCTTTTGCCCGGAATTTATTCGATTCAAGATTCAGCCCTTTATTTGGAATCGTTGGACTTTGGCGATTTTGAGTGGGGGTTGGGGGCGGAGATTCATTTTGAAGAGCTGTCTCTTTAGCCAAAGGAACTACCATTAATGGCCAGTTATTTGCGGCTTCAATGTTCATCATAACCCTCTTTTTATCTTCATATTTGAATTTTTATATCAAAACGCTTCTTAAATCAAGTACTTTCTTTTTATTCGGAATAACTTTTCTGAACTTCGCACCATGTATAAAAAGCTCAAACCATTGAAAAGGAAGCGTTGAAATGGTTTTCCCCAAAAGGTAGGCAATATTTTCCTTTTAGATTCTCTTCAGCAGGTAAAATCTTTCCATGTCAAGCTTTTCCTTTTTTGTTTCGCATTATCCTCACCTTGTTAATAACCTGTAATTATTCGATAATAATTAATTTATATTTTTTGGTATGACCTTTGCTTAAGAATATGAAAAAATAAAAAAATAAAACGTTAAAAAAAGTGAAAGAAAATAATGACCCCGATGATTCTGAAATTGATGTCTTCACTTCTTGATTGTGGCGTAAGCAATACCACCAATCCGTTAAGATCGGAAAATGGCCAAAGGCATTTTTTAACGGATATGCTAAAGGCGCTTAACAACTCCCAGAAAAAATCTTTTTGTACGCCTGCAGAGCATAATACAATAAGCACGAATTCGAATAAAATCCGTATGGCTTCCAATATAAAAGGATATAAATGTTATATAGAATCTTTTAAAAATGAACTATTAGCCCAAGGAAAACCGTTGGATAAGTCCTTTTTAAAAGAAAGTGACCTTCCGCTAATAAAAACATTTCTTTTCCAATGCGGTTTTTCACCCGACAAGGTCGAGAAATTTTTAAAGGATGTAAAAACCGCTAATCCCACGGGAGAAATCAATCTTTCACATTTATTTCTTAAAATAAACGAATTGGAGCCGCCAAAAAATAACGAGCAGCAAAATGAGACGCTGCCGATCTCTGCCATCCCTTATGTTGAGTCGATATTGAAAGATTTCGATTTTACACCCAAAGAGCTGGAAAATGTCTTCAGTAGCTCAAGGGTTGAGGGCGGGGGACTGGATATTAATAAATTTGTGTCAAAGCTAAGAGAGATCCATGGCAAAAAACAATCAGCGAATAAGGTTCTCGTCGATAATGGCCGGCCTGGGCAGATTTTAAACATGATGGAAACGAGTGGTCAGATATCCTTTGAGAAATTTACAGCATCACTTGAGCAGATAACAGGAAACGTAGATACTGGAAATAAATTGCCGCCTGAAATTAAAGGTGTCTTGGACAGTATTCTTGAAAGGGTGACGTTGTCGGAACAAAAACCCAAATCTTCACCTTCTGTAAAAGTCAATTCTAATTATGACTTTACGAATTCATTGGTGAAAGGAAAGAATGACGGAGGCGGCAACTCTTTGTTCCATGAGAACATGACTTATTCTTCAGGAAAAAATAAATCGGGCGAGGATGACGCCGTATTCTCTTATCTGAAACAAAAAGACGGCAAAAATATAAATCAAGTCCAGCCGAATACAGGCACTTCCCATTCTGCTGGTAAAGGCAATTTATTTTCGGATTTGGGGAAAAAAATAGAATTGATAAATTCGGCTAAAGAGAACGGTCATCCTGTCAAGATAGAAATAGGGCAAACCGATGTCCCGAGGAACACGACGGCTTTTAAGCTTACGGATGCTGTGAAAACTGTTGAATACGGAGAAAAGGGTTCCAGAGGATATTATCCAGATTCTCTGGTTGACCAGGTGGGAAAACAGATATCCAGGTCTATTTTAAGAGGGGATCAGGTTTTAAGATTACAATTGAAACCTCCGGAGTTGGGGAGGCTCAAAATAGAGATTTATATGAAAGATCATACTTTAAAACTCGCAATGCTAGCCGAGCATAATTCAGTAAAAGAAGTATTAATGAATAACGTCCATGAACTCAAAGAGGCCCTTGTACAGCAGGGGGTAAAGCTCGAAAAGGTAGATGTCCAGATCAACTGTAATTTCGATCGATCCCTGAATGATTCAAAAGAAGGAACGGATAACCGGCAGGAATGGAGGCAGGATTTCAATGGGGGCTGGTTCCATTCGGATACTCAAACAGAAGCACCGCACACCATGTCAATAAATATGGTGTCGGGTGACAATTTATTGGATTTGGTGGCATGATGCAAGTAGGAGCCTTTTTGACAACCTATAGCAATTGGTTTGTAAACAACGATTTAGACAATTTACTGATAACTTCTAAAAAAGGAGAAAAATTTCAATGTCAATAGGAGCAGTTAATACGGGTTATGGTGCATCGTCTGTCACCAGTGAAAATACATCCTCAAGCTCAAATAGCCAGGAAGTGGGATTGGATCAATTTCTAAAGCTGTTTATAACCCAAATTCAGCATCAAGATCCCCTGAGCCCTCTTGACAGTGCCGAATTTACCGCTCAGCTTGCCCAGTTTACCAGCGTTGAACAGTTGTTTGGAATAAAAAACAGCCTGACAAACATTGAGGAAACACTTAACAATCAGGATGGACAGCGCGATGACTTTATCGGATTTATCGGTAAAACCGTTAAGGCAAATGACAACACAATGCTTGTCGATAACGGAACGGTAAAATCGGGTTCGTATAGCATTAATAACGGCGGGGATGTCGTCGTTAACGTTTATGACAGTCAGGGTTTAATGGTCAGATCATTCTATAAGGGCCGGGAGGATGCAGGAGAACATGCAGTGAACTGGGATGGAAGGGATAATGCCGGCAAGACGGTAAAAAACGGCATTTATACTTTTGAAGTTACCGCCAGAGATACAAAGGGCATGTATATTCCGTCAAACACCTACATATCAGGTGAAGTTACAGGGATAACATATCAATATGGACAGCCGTATTTAATGGTCGGTGACAGAATAATAAGCAACATTAATAATATTGTCGAAGTCAGTCAAACAACAGCAGACAGTTAAGGAGGAAAATAAAATGTCTTTATCAAGTTCACTTTTTTCAGGGATTAGCGGTTTGAGCACGTTGGGCAATGCAATGCAGATTATCGGGGACAATATTGCCAATGTCAATACCGTGGGTTTTAAGGGCAGCAGCTTTGCCTTCCAGGATCTTTTGAGCCAATCTGTTGCGACCCTCTCCGGAACATCCCAGGTGGGAAGGGGAACTGCCCTCGGAGATATCCAGGCATCTTTTGCCCAGGGTTCCTTTGAATCTACGGGCAACACCACGGATCTGGCAATTGGTGGGGATGGTTTTTTCGTGTTAAAGCAACAGGGAACGCAAAATTTGTTTTACTCAAGGGCCGGGAATTTCAATTTTAACGAAAACGGCTATCTGACAAACCCCCAAGGCTATGTTGTTCAGGGATGGGAACTCGATAACAACGGGAGTGATATCGGTTCAATCACCGATATTCTTTTGACTTCCTTTACCTCGCCGCCTCAAATGAGCGATAACGTGGAAGTTATTGTCAACCTAAACTCCCAGGGAGGCGATAATTCAACAGGTGCGGCGGATAATTCCCTGGCATCTGCATGGAATGCCTTAAGTACGACACCGCTCGATGATGCCGCCTATGAATACCAGACCACCATCCGGGCATATGATTCTCTGGGGAGCACCCATGATGTTACGATTTATTTTGATAAGGCGGAAACTGCATCGGCCTATGAATTTATTGTTAGCTGTAATCCTGGTGAAGACTACAGGGCCGGTGCTTCTGGTAAGACTTGGGCAGGATTGCTGGGCAGAGGAGTAATCAATTTCGACAGTTCCGGATCAATGACCGATATGGACTTTTGGCAAATTGCAGGAGATGGGAGTGAAATCGTACAGACGGAAGGAACCGATACGTCAAACGGCTACTTCACCTTTGCGCCTGTATTTCTTTCAGGGGGCACTCCGCAGACCATCGAGCTTAATCTGGGAACACGCTGGGACGGGACAAACTGGGTCAACAGCTCCCTTGCCACCACGCAGTATGCCAGTGGTTCAACCACCACTTTTCAGTCTGCAAACGGATATGGGGCCGGAGACCTTGAAGGGGTGAATGTGGATGTGGACGGTATCATCACCGGGAGTTATTCCAATGGCCAGCGTATTCCTTTGTACCGGGTCGGCCTGGCAAAATTTCAAAATACCCAGGGACTGTTTAAAGAGGGCGGAAACCTGTATAGTGAAACCAGACAAAGCGGAAGTGCAATTACCAACAAACCCGGAACCAACGGCTTGGGAAGCATCGCACCCAATGCATTAGAACAATCGAATGTTGATATAGCAAATGAGTTGGTAAAAATGATCACCACCCAAAGAGGATTTCAGGCCAATTCAAAAATTATTACCGTAACGGATCAAATGCTTTCAGAACTCATCAATATCAAAAGATAATGTTTAACGCATATTCAGCGGTTCAGGGTTCAAGGTTGAGGATCTCTATATTACAACCTGGAATCCCTGAACCCTGAATCCTGAACCTCTCGGTTTCCCCGGATCAACCTATTTCCTTTTATAGAGGCAATTGTCAAAATCTTGACATTTGCCTCTATCCTTGACGCAACTTAACTCAAAGGACCTACCCGAACGAAATTCAAATATTCATATCTATCTGTAATATCGACACAATCGCATTTTAATAAAAAATATTTCTTTCAAAAATCGATGTGGCATAAAGGTTGCTGTATATTCTGAAAAAGAATTATGTTTCAAAACGATTATTGAGAAAAAATTAGGTGATTTTATGGACATTGCAACCGTCCTGGGTATTGTTTCTGCTTTTGGACTTGTATTGACAGCCATCTTTATGGGGGGTGGGCTCAATATTTTTATAAATATACCCTCGCTAATGATTGTTGTGGGAGGAACCCTTGGGGTTACAATGATCAGCTACCCCTTAAAAGATGTTCTCGGCGTATTAAAAGTGGTTCAAAAAACACTGTTTACTAAAAATACATCTGTTGAAGAACTTATAGAAAGATTTACGAGATTTGCAACTAAAACACGCAAAGAAGGCATCCTTGCTTTAGAAAGCGAGATCAAGGACGTTAAGGACGTTTTTTTAAAAAAAGGAGTACAGCTTTCTATTGATGGCTTGGAACCTCAGGAAATTAAAGAAATCCTGGATACGGAAATCGGTTATATTAGAAACAGACACCAGTTGGGTGCCGAAGTTTTTACTAGCATGGGAACTTTTGCCCCTGCAATGGGGATGATCGGAACATTGATCGGGTTGGTACAGATGCTCCAGAGTATGGATGATCCAAGTACCATTGGGCCGGCTATGGCGGTAGCCCTTCTGACAACGTTTTACGGATCGATACTGGCAAATATATGTTGTATGCCCATAGCCGGAAAACTAAAAACCCGAAGCAAAGAGGAAATGTTAACCAAAGAAATGACCATCCAGGGAATAATATCCCTTTCCAATGGAGACAATCCCAGAATCCTTGAGCAGAAACTCCTGGCCTTTATACCACCCAATACTAAGAAGGAAACATAGGGGATGGTGAAAAAACAGAGAAAAATCGAAGATGAATCCGGAGTGAATATCGGGATGTTGATGATGGTTTCTCTTTTTCTTATTCTTTTATCATTTTTTATTTTGCTCAATTCTATAGCAGTAATCGATGAGAACCGGACGCGATTGGCTATAGGATCACTTATCGGTGCATTTGGAGGATTACCTGGCGGATTGTCGCCTATGGAATCCGGCAAGTCGGTCTTGCCTCCTTCTGCGCCGATGCTCGATGAAGAGCTAACGCTTGAACAGCTTATGTCGTATGTTAAAAGGGAATTAAACGAATTGCCGGGTGATATTAAAATAGAAGCCATTGGAGATAAAAAAAGAATTGTAATTAATGAAAGTGCGTTATTTATTAAGGGCGGATACCAGATAAAACCTTCCATACAACCGCTTCTTGATAAGCTGAGTCATATCATAAACAAGGGAAGTTATCCGGTTGAGATCGCCGGATATACGGATAATGTAGTAGATATTAAAAATGGCTACCAATCCAACTGGGAACTGTCGACAATTATGGCGATAAATGTTTTGAAATATTTTATTTCACAATGTGGCATTATTCCCATGAGGCTTACCGCATATGGGTGCGGAAGCAATAACCCAGTCGTATCGAATGATACCAGACAATCAAGGGCACAAAACAGAAGAGTGGAAATTGACTTGAAATATAAAACACCCGCTTACGCTAAAAGAATTTTTGAAAAAAAACCGCCTGGTTTTTTTACATATAAAAAATTTGATTTTAAAATATTTTAGATAAAAAGCAAGGGTAAAAGAAGTGAGTAAAAATAATAAAATAGATCCGAATGCATGGATGGTAACGTTTGCAGATCTTGTCATGCTTCTTCTAACCTTTTTTGTGATGTTGCTCACTATGTCTTCATTGGATAAAAAAAAATTGCGGAATCTAATGACCCATTTCAAGGCATCTACAGGAGTGCTTCAACTCGCTGGTGCCGGAGAAGTTTACAGTCTTGGAGGTTTTATCAATCAGTACAATGATTCCGAAAGTTTATTGGTTGTAGATCAGAAACATTTTTTAACTCAAATAAAGCTCGTTACAAATATTAAAAATGTCATAAAAAATCTTAGTAAAGAGATTACACTGTCAGATGATGATCGAGGTGTGGCTGTCGTTTTTCACGGCGATATCCTTTTTGAATCCGGAAAGACAACCATCAGAAAAGAAGTTTATCCTGTTCTCGATCTCATCGCTAATGCTATCGAGGAATGTCCCAATGATATTCTTATAATGGGCCAGACTGATAATACCCCAATTAAAAACAAGATGTATGAATCTAACTGGGAGTTGTCTGCAAGCAGAGGACTTTCTGTTCTTGATTATTTCCTGAAGGAAAAAGGCCTTTCACCGTCACGTTTTTCCGTAGGAGGCTATGGGCCTTCCAGGCCTTTGTATGCGAATACCAGTGAAAAAAACAGGCTATTAAACCGAAGGGTGGAAATAATCTTTAAACATTTGAAGGAGATATAAATGGTAATGGAGAAAGAAGGAGTTAAAGACGCTGAGGAGGGCAAATCGCCGAAAAAATCGACGCTTAAGTTGGTAATCGTCTCAGTTGTTGTACTGCTTCTCGCAGGCGGCGGCTTTTTTGGATATAGCAAATATAAAAAAGAGAACGACGCAAATGCAGCGGCTCAAAAAAACGGGAAGGTCAGCATAATTTGCCCATTAAATACATTTGTCGTTAATCTTTTGGATAAAAAAGGACTTGGCAAAAGATATTTGAAAGTTACGATTCAGCTTGAAGTTGAAAAAGAAGAAAATAAGTTGCTTATCGAAAATCATACTCCACAATTGAGAGATACCATCTTGCTTTTGCTATCAAGCCAAACACTGGATGAGATTAATACCATGGAAGGCAAGCTCGAATTGAAGCAAGCGCTTTTGTCAAGGATGAAACAGATTCTTGGAGACGGGATTGTAAACAGAATATATTTTACGGAGTTTGTTGTCCAATAGGTGAATCATGGCGAATATTTTATCTCAGGATGAAGTTGACTCCCTTCTTGAAGGAATAACCGAAGGGAAGGTTGAAACCGAAACCGAAGTTACAGAAGAAAGCAAATCAATAGAAGTATATGACTTTAGTATGCCAGCCGGTCCGGTACATCTCAGGTTGCCTGCGCTTGGGATTATTAATGAGAGGCTCGTGGGACTCTTAAGAACAAATCTTCAGGTCGCCAGCAGATCGGTTATAGATGTAAATATAGTTTCTACTGAGTCTGTTAAATTTAGTGACTTTTGTCTATCTCTTCCAATGCCGTCGAGCCTTAATATATTTAGCATTGAACCTTTGAGGGGATATTCACTTGTTGTTCTGGAAGGCTCTCTGGTTTTTTCTTTTGTTGACAGTTTATTCGGCGGAAAAGGTGTGAGCCATGTCAAACTTGAAGGGAGGCGTTTTACAACAATTGAAACAAAGATCGTCGAGAAAGTCGTTAAGACCATATTGGCAGATTTCCAGAAGGCTTGGTCGGATGTCTATGAAGTAAATGCTGTATTTATCCGATCAGAGATGGACCCTCAGTTTGTCGGGATTGGAACACCTGATGATTTGGTTATTGTAAATAAGTTTGGAGTTCAGCTTGAAAATGGTAACGGCTTCATTACCATCTGTATGCCCTTTTCTAGTATTAAACCCATAAAGGAAAAGTTAAAAAATAAATTTCGAAGCGAAAAAATGGAAGTCGATAAAACCTGGAAGAAATATATTCAGGAGAAGTTACTTGAGACTATGGTTGAGTTGAAATGTACCATGGGTAAAGCAACAATAAAAGGTTCAGAACTTTTGAATATGAATGTTGATGACATCATATTGCTTGATCATAAAGTAGGAAATACTGTTACAGTTAAAGTGGAAAATATCCCAAAATATATAGGATATCCCGGAGCATGTAATAAGAAAAAAGCTGTGAAAATAATCGAAAGAATTTAATAGGAGCACAACATGGTTGATGCAAATGGTAAAAAAACAGAAGAGAATGAAACGGCAAAGCCCATGAAAAGCGAAACCTGTACCAATGGCAAATGTGATATGGACCTTATTCTTGATATTCCCTTGGATGTTTCTGTTGAGCTGGGTAAAGTCAAGATGGCGATAAATGAACTTCTTCAGCTTGGGCAAGGATCTATCATCGAGCTGTCCAGACAGGTCGGTGAGCCACTCGACATATATGTAAACAATAAATTGGTCGCTAAGGGTGAGGTTGTAATTCTGGAAGAAAAATTCGGGATAAGGGTTGCCGATATCATTAATCCTGCCGAAAGGATTAAATCTTTAGGTTAAACTATTAAGGTGGGATGGATGATGGAATCGGAATTAATAAATACCGTGCTTAAGACAATCGCGATGCTTTTTATTGTACTCGGGCTTTTGGTTCTGATTCTATATCTGATAAAAAGAATGATGTTGCCCAAAGGAAAAGTAAAGGGTGATTTAGTTATAAAGGTCGTCTCTTCGCTCTATCTATCGCCAAAAGACCGGGTAGAAGTCATTGAAATTTCTGGCGAAAGAATTATTTTGGGCGTTACGCCCGGGAACATTAATTTTTTGACCAAGCTGGATCGTTATAAAGAGGATGTCAGGAATATGGATCGCATTGGTAGAGATCATGAAATTACGTGACAAACAAAATAAAGGCAGTTTACTCATATTTCTTTTTTCAATGGCTGTTTGTTTTATTCTAACAAAAAATGTTTTTGCAGCCGATGTTATACTCCCCTCATTTCGTTTCGGTATTGAAAGTGGCGGAGATCCCGGTGATGTTTCTGTTTTACTCCAAATCGTCTTTTTATTAACGGTCCTTACTCTGGCACCGGCCATTCTGATACTTACGACGTCCTTCACACGACTGGCTGTAGTTTTTTCATTTTTAAGACAAGCTGTAGGAACTCAACAGACGCCATCCAATCAAATTATTGCCGGGCTTGCGCTATTTTTGACATTTTTCATTATGATGCCGATCTGGCAAAAGATTAATAATAACGCTTTGCAGCCGTACCTTCATGAAAAAATTTCTCAGGAGGTTGCATTGAATGAAGCTATAAACCCGATTCGAAACTTTATGTTCAGACAGACACGGGAGAAAGATCTGGCCTTATTTATTAAAATGGCAAAGATGAACAAACCAAAAAATGAAAATGATATTCCAACATCGGTTCTAATTCCTGCTTTTGTCATCAGTGAACTGAAGACTGCTTTTATTATCGGATTTGTTTTATTCGTGCCCTTTTTGGTTATAGATATGGTCGTGGCGAGTGTTTTGCTCAGCATGGGGATGATGATGCTTCCGCCAATAATGGTCTCTCTGCCATTTAAGCTTATGCTGTTTGTTTTGGTTGATGGATGGAATTTAATCGTTGGTTCACTGGTTAAGAGTTTTGTGAGCGGATAAAAAATGACACCGGAATTTGTTGTAAATTTTGCTCAGGAAGCCATAAGAGTTACCATACTTGTATCTATGCCCATGCTCGGTCTTGGACTCATTGTGGGTCTTGCGATCAGTATTTTCCAGGCTGTAACTCAAATCCACGAAATGACCCTAACATTTGTACCAAAAATCTTAATCGTATTGCTGGCGCTCCTGTTTTTTGCCAGCTGGATGCTTGAACAGTTGATGCATTTTACAGTGTCAACTATCGAACAAATACCATTTTTTATCAGATAGCAGAGGAAGCAATGGATATACTATCCATACCTTATCAGGAATTTAAAGCCTTTTTTCTGGTGTTGATTAGAATCAGTGCGATTTTACTCATGTTTCCTTTTTTTAATTCAAGAGTTATCCCGATGTTGTCAAAGGCTGGTTTGGCCATTTTGATTTCCATAATCCTCTTTCCGGTGATTAATACCAAAGTGGTAGAATTTCCTGAAACAATATTTGGAATAGTTCAATTGATACTGGCAGAATTTATCATCGGTATGATTTTGGGGCTGTTGGTCCAGACTTTTTTTGAAGGGGTGAAAATGATGGGGCAGATGGTAGGCTTTCAAACAGGTTTTGCAATTACAAATATCATTGATCCCCAAAGTGGCGCCCAGGTCTCAATTCTTTCAAATATGGCATATCTTACGGCCATCATCTTTTTTCTTTTATTAAATGGACACCATATATTGCTGAATGCCGTAAGGGAGAGTTTCGAGATTATTCAAGCCGGTACATTAGCATTAAATAGCGATATGTTTAATAAAATCATAGGCATATATGGAGAAATGTTTGTTATTGCTGTTAAGATTGGTGCGCCGGCAATTGCAGCCCTTCTGTTTACCAACGTTGCTTTCGGATTGATTACAAAGCTCATACCGCAAATGAATATTATGATTGTCGCGTTTCCGATTCAGATCGTTATCGGTCTGTTATTCTTTGGCGTATCTTTAAATGTGCTGTTGCACTTCATGGAAGGATATCTAAAAAATCTCGCCCCAATGCTGGTTAATACCATGGGGTGGTTTAAGATATAGGGAA
>Ga0068712_1002406_pt1 | contig 21073 bp, 20 predicted proteins | sample MTBAKSrepl1MetaG_FD_62987 | JGI IMG/M metagenome (GOLD analysis project Ga0068712, IMG submission 62987) | Enrichment culture microbial communities from Arthur Kill intertidal strait, New Jersey, USA, that are MTBE-degrading - MTBE-AKS1... | ecosystem: Environmental > Aquatic > Marine >... | reverse complement strand
GGGGGGTAAGGTCATGATTCACCGCCGGGCCGGACCATCGTTTTTTTGGCTTCAGGATGAAGACAACGGGTCGGCAACGGCTTCAACATCATACGTTCCTTTCACAGCCCACCCATGATTCCCGCGGACTGGCCAGGGGAAATCGCCCGCCCCGCCCATGTATACGTGCCCTGTCATTCCGGTGCCGATATAGGAGAAAGGATTCTCCCCCTCATTCATCACGGAACGGCTTTGAGGGAGGCCTGTCTCCTCTGCCTGTCACCGGAAACGGAAGCCGTGCTCCGCGCTTCCCTCCCGGAACCGAAACCGGCTGCAACGGAACAGGCGGGTACAGGAGGCCTGCGTTTCTTAAGGCCGGACGAACCTGAGGGAAAGGGCCATTTTCCTTTCTTTGAAAAAGCGATCAAAGCCATCGACGAGGCGACTTCTTCCGAAGAGAATCCATCATGGGTCATTATCGAAGCGACGGCCCTCTGTTCCCCTGCCACCGACCCGGGGCTCCTGGCCCGGTTCGAAGGGGAACTGAACCACATGGCCGCGAAGAAATCCCTGGGTATCGCCTGCCTCTTCGATGAAGATGCTTTCCCTCTTCCATTTCTGCATCAGGCCCTGTTATCCCATGATCGCTTCCTGAGGGAAGACGCCCTGGTTCAAAACCCTCTTTTCCTTTCCGCACCCCGTTTTCATGAACAGGAATCGCCCGCCCGGTCCATCCGCCGGTTCCAGGACCTCCTCCATCGGCAGGGGCAATCGGCCCATCTGTACCGTGTCCTTGCCGAGCGGTCCTTTGCCGGCGTTTACGTCGTCCAGGACAGCCGTTTCCGGTTCATCAACACCAACGCGGCCTCGTATGCCGGCTATACCCCCGAGGAAATGATCGGAATGGATTCTGTGAGTATCGTTCTACCGGAAGACCGTTCTGGGGCGAAAATTAACGCCCTGGAAATGTTCAAGGGCCGACGGACGGCCCCTTACGAATTCCGCATTCTGAGAAAGGACGGAAAGATCCGGTGGATCATGGAAACCGCGACGCCCATCCTTTTCGAGGGGAAACCGGCCGTTCTCGGAAACTCCATGGATATCACGGAAAAGATCCGGGCCGAGGAAGGCCTCCGGGAATCGGAGCAGAAACTGCGGGAGATCATCGACTTCCTTCCCGACGCCACATTCGTCATAGACCGGGAGAAAACGGTCATCGCCTGGAACCGGACCATCGAGGAAATGACGGGCATCCGGGCGAAGGAAATCATCGGCAAAAAAGATCAGGCCTATTCCGTTCCTTTTCATGGAAAGATACAGCCGATCCTCATCGATTTCGCCCTGTCCCCGGAACTGATAAACGAGAAAGCCTACACGCGGTTCGAGAAAAACGGGGACCTCATGCTCGCCGAGATGGAATTCCTTTCCCCTCAGGGGGAGAAACGCTTCCTCTGGCTCAAGGCCTCCCCCATCTTTGACCGGAACGGGAACATCGCCGGGGCGATCGAGACGATCCGGGATATTACGGAACAGAAACGGACCGAAACGCTCCTGAAAATCGAGAAGGCCCGGATGGAGGAACTTTTCGAAAGCGCTCCCGAAGCCGTCATTCTGACGGACCCGAAAGGCATTCTCCTCAAGGTGAACCAGCACTTCACCCGGATGTTCGGATATGCGCCCGGGGAGGTCTATGGCAAACCGGTGGATGATCTGATCATACCGCCGGACCGTCCCGAAGAGGCGGTCCGCCTTACCGGAAGGGTTACTGAAGGCGACCCCGTCTCGATTGAGACGGTCCGAAAGAAGAAGGACGGCGACCTCATACAGGTTTCCATCCTGGCGACACCGATCCGCATCGACACGGATCAAATCGGCATCTATGCCATCTACCGCGATATTTCGGACCGGAAGAAGGCCGAGGATATTCTGCGCGAAAGCGAGGAAAGATACCGCTCCATCATTGAAACCATCGAGGACGGATACTATGAAACGGACCTGGACGGACGGATAACTTTCATCAATGACTCACTCCAGCGCATCCTCGCCTCACCCCGGGAGGAAATTATGGGAAGGAGTTTCCGCCGGTTCACGGACAGGGAAAACGGCCAGAAGATCTGGCTGGCCTGTTACAAAGTTTTCGAGACGGGGGAACCCTGCCTCGGCATTGAATGGACGATTTACCGGAAGGACGGAGAAAAACGGTTCGTGGAAATCTCCGTCTCCCAAATCCGGGACGGGGCGGGATCCCCCCTGGGATTTCGGGGAATCATGAGGGATATCACCGAGCGCATCCGTTCGGAGGAAACCATTCGAAACCTCGCCTATCACGACGTTCTCACGGGACTGCCCAACCGGTTCCTGTTTCATGACCGCCTGTCCATGGCCATCGCGGCCGGGAGACGTTCGGGCCACATGGTGGCCGTGATCATGATGGACCTGGATAAATTCAAAGAGGTCAACGACACCCTCGGTCATGCCGTGGGAGACCTTCTCCTCCAGGCCGTGGCCGGCCGGCTCACCGAAAGCCTTCGAAGGGGGGACACTATCGCCCGGATGGGAGGAGACGAGTTCATGATCGTCGCCCCGGACATCAAGACGGAGAAAGGCGCCCGGACAGTCGGCGAAAAAATCCTCGCGGCCATCCGCCATCCGTTCCTTTGCGACGGTCATGTCCTTCACATCACGACGAGCATCGGCATCGCCCTTTATCCCCTCCACGGCCGGGATCCTCAAATCCTCATTCAATACGCCGACATCGCCATGTACAGGGCCAAAAATGCCGGCCGGAACCTTTGCGAAAGCTATCAGGGGGAGCGCTGAGAAGAGGCCTTCAATTCATCAATCCGCTCCTTCAGCCTCCGGATTTCCCTTGAACCAGACCCTTCCGTCTGATTTTCCTCCATGATCCCCCTTTTCAGGAGGAGGCAAGCCACGATGTTCCCATATTCACAACGGCAGCGGGGCTTATTTCTTTTTTTTGCGCTTTCGGCGGGGGCTCCCCGCGGCTTCCCGGACCATGGGGATCGATCCGTTCTTCAGGGGCCGGCCTCGTTGCATAGATCTTTCTTTCCCCTTGAGATCCCTCCGGAAGCCCCCTGAAAATGTCTTTTCCAGATGACAGGCATCGAGTTTCCTGAGCGCTTCCAGGACAAGCGGCCGGTTGGCCGGAATTCCGTATTGGACAAGAGCCCGGTGAAGCTTCCGCTCCCGGAAGGTTTGAGCGACCTGGACGGCCTCCCCGGTGAGGGGATGAAAACCGGTATGGTACATGGCCGCCGACAGGGTCATGGGCAGAGGGATGAAATCCTGGACCTGTTCCGGATGGGTCCGGCGATTGAGGCAATACAGGCCGAGATCGAGGGCCTCACGGAGGCCCGCCCCCGGGTGGGCGTTCAGGAAGTAGTTGACGAGATACCGCTTCTCCGGCATGGTCCCGTTCAATCTTTCAAAAAGGCGAAGAAACTTCTCATAAACCTCACGGCCCGGCTTTCCCATCATGGAAAGAACTTTGTCGGACACGTGCTCCGGCGCGACCTTCATCCGGCCGCTCGTGTGATGCCGGAGTACTTCCTCGAAATACACACGGGCTTCTTCCCGGATCAGAAGATCGTACCGGAAACCGCTGGAGAGAAAAACGTGATTCACCCCGGGAATTTTTCTCAGGGCCTTGAGCAGGCTCAGGGATTCCTCGTATCCCGGATGGAGACTCCCGCATTTTTCCGGGAAAAGACATTCCCGTTCGGCACAGGCACCCCTTTCCTTCCACCGGGAGCAGGTCGCCCGGTACAGGTTGACCGTCGGTCCGCCCACATCGGAGATGGTCCCCCGGAAATCGCTTCTCCTGCTCAGGGACTCCACTTCCCGGATCAGGGACCCGCCGCTCCGGCTCTGGACAATCCTCCCCTGGTGCAGCGACAGGGAGCAGAACCGGCAGTCCCCGCAGCACCCCCGGTGGGAAACAACGGAAAATCTGACCGTATCGAGGGCCTTGACGCCCCCTTCCCCGCCATAGGAGGGATGCCATTCCCTGCGGTAGGGGAGTTCATAGATTCGATCGAGTTCCCCCTCTTCCAGGGGCAGCGCCGGTGGAAACTGGATGACCCAGCGGTCCCGGTGGCGCTGCGCCACCGGTCTGCCCCGGACGGGATCCTCCTCGGCCCGGGAGAGACGGACAGCCTCGTTGAAGGCCGCCGGATCCCGGCAAACCTCCTCGTAAGAGGGCAGAAGGATGCATGGGCCCAGGCTTTCATGGTCTTCTCGAATGACGGCGGTTCCCCGGATGCCGTTCATTTCCGACGGCTCTTCACCACCGGAGAGGCGCCTGGCGATCTCGACAACCTGAACCTCCCCCATACCGAAAACAAGGAGATCCCCCCGGGCGTCAAGGAGAAGGGAACGGCGGACGGTATTTTCCCAGTAGTCGTAATGGGCGAGCCTGCGGAGGCTCGCCTCGATTCCGCCGAGGACGACGGGGATTCCCGGGAAGACTTCCCGGAGGCGGTTGGCATAAACGATGGTCGCCCTGTCCGGGCGCAGGCCCGTCTTTCCTCCGGGACTGTAATCGTCCTTCTTCCGGGGCCGTTTGTTCGCCGTGTAATTCGCCACGAGGGAATCCACGTTCCCCGCGGTGATCCCCGCGAACAGCCGCGGCCGGCCGAGCCTCGTGAAATCCTCCAGGCCCCGCCAGTCCGGCTGGGCGATGACGCCCACCCGGAATCCGGCGGCCTCCAGGATCCGCCCGATGACGGCGGCCCCGAAGGCCGGATGGTCCACATAGGCATCCCCGGTAACGAGAAGGACATCCACTCCGTCCCAGCCCCGGGCCTGGAGATCCTGTCTGTTGACGGGCAGGAAAGGCGCTGTCATCGGATAAAGCCTGCCTCCATTTCTCAAAAGGACCAGAAAAGGGGAATGAAAAGGACGGCGAGAATCCAGAAGATGACATTCAGGGGCGCGCCGATCCGAGTGTAGTCAAAAAAGCGATAGCCGCCGGGAGCATAGACCATGGTGTTGGTCTGGTAACCGATGGGTGTGGCAAAGCTGGTGGAAGCGGCAAACGCGATGGCCACGAGAAAAGGCCGGGGGTCGACTCCCATGGCCGTGGCCATGGAAAAGGCGATGGGAGCGAGGATCACCGCGGCGGCATTATTGGACATCATCTCCGTCAACACAGCAGTGACGAGGTAGATGAGGGCGAGGACGGCAAGAGGGCCGTAAACCCCGACGGGTGTCAGGGCCACGGAGGCCAGCCACGCAGCCGCCCCCGTCTTTTCCATGGCCAGCCCGAGAGGCAGGATGCCCCCGAGAAGGAAGACGATTTTCCAGTCGATGGCATCGTACGCCTCTTCGATGGTGAGGCACCGGCCGATGACCATGGCGAAGGCGCCGATCATCGCCGCCACCAGGATGGGAACAATCCGGAAGGCCGCCAGACCGACGACGGAAAAGACGATCATAACGGCCGTAAAGGCCCGGTCCCTCCGGATATAGAGTTCCGTCAGTTCGTTGGTGACGATCATGTTCCGGGAACGGAGAATCCGGGGCACGTCGCTCTTGTCGCACTGCAAAAGAAGAGTGTCACCGGCCTCGAGGACGATGTCGGAAAGACGGTCCCGGAGGATTCTCCCCCTTCTCTGAAGAGCCAGCACGACGCTCCCGTACCGCCTGGAAAAATCCACGTCCTGGAGAGTCCTCCCCGCAATGCCCGACTGCGGGGGGATGAGAACTTCGATGAGTTCCACCCTGTCTGAGGCCAGGAGCCGATCGCTCATAACGACGTCCTTCTGAATTCCGAGACCGAGCTTTTCCTTTACATCGATGAGTTTGTCCACGTTACCATGGATGAGAAGGATATCCCCCGCCATCAGGGGGGTCCGGGGATGAAGGGTGATCTCCTCTTCCCCCCGGATGATCTTGATGAGGGAAACCTTCCCCGCCACGATTTCCTTCTGCCGGCTCCACGATTTCCCGATGAGAGGGGATTTTTCCGAAACGTAAAGCTCCGCCAGGTAATCGGCGAGGCGGTATTTGTCCAGCTGCTCCGCCTCGCCCCGCCGTTTCGGGAGCAGATACGGGGACGCCAGGGTCAAGTAAAGAATCCCGGCGGCCGCCATGATAAGACCCAGACGGGTGAACTCGAAAAAGGTGAAGGCCGTCATGCCGTAACCCACGGCGATGGCATTGACGAGGATGTTCGTCGAGGTCCCGACGAGGGTGCACACCCCTCCGAACTGGCTGGCGAAGGAAAGGGGAATCATGACCCGGGAGGCCGAAATCCTGCGGGCCTGGGCCAGAACCATGGCCACGGGAATGAAGATGGCCACCATGGCCGTATTGACGACAAAGGCGGACAGAAAGGCGATGGCCGCGCACAGGACGACGATGAGCCGCCGTTCCCCTTTTCCGGCGAGCCGGTTGAGGTTGCGGGAAAGCCACTGGATCACCCCCGTCCGGGTCAGGCCGGCGCTCAGGACGAACATGGCCGCCACCGTGGCCGTCGCCGGACTGGCAAACCCGTAAAGGGCCTCATCCGGCACGATGAGCCCCGTGACCACCAGGGAAATGAGGACGAAAAGCGCCACCACGTCCACCCGGAGCTTTCCCCATATGAACAAGGCGGTGGACCCGGCGATGATCCCCAGGACGAGCAGGATAGGAAGGTTCGGCAAGAAGGCCCCCCGTGGTGTGATAACGCCGCCCTCCCCGGAGGGGGAACGGCTTTTCACAAAAAATGTGTGGTGGTATGTATCACAACTCTTTAAAAAGTCCCACGGGAAACGGCACCCTCCTCTCTTCCCTCCGGAAGGGGCGACGGGGCTGCCCGTCGATAGTTCAGCAAAGGTAAAAGGTGTGGATCATCAGGACGCAGACGAGAAGATAAACTACCGTGAGGGGCCCCCCGATGCGGCAGAAATCCGTGTTTCTGTAACCGCCCGGAGAGAGGATGAGGGCGTTGACCTGGTGCGTCGGAAGGAGAAAGGAATTGGAGGCGCACAGGGCAACGAGGAGCGCCAGGGCCCTGGGGCTTGAATCCAGGAGTTCCCCCATGCGCATGGCAATGGGAACCATGACGACCGTGGCGGCGATGTTGGACATGAAAAGGGAAAAGAGGGTCGTCAGGGACGCGACGGCCAGGAGAACGAAAAGCATGGGACAACCCTGGAGGCCGCTTAAGAGATGAACGGCGAGATATTCGGCGGCCCCCGTCTTCTTCATGGCCAACCCCAGGGGAATGAGGCCGGCCAGGAGGAAGACGATACGCCAGTCGATGGCCCGGTAGGCTTCATCCATCTGGACAACCCGGAAAAGCACCATGGCGGCGGCCCCTGTGAAAAACCCGAGGGAAATGGGGACGCCCGCCAGGGTCAGCAGAATGGCGGCGGCAAAGCAGAAGAGGGCGACGGCGGGTTTCAGTCCTTCCTTGGGCGCCACCTGCTCGATGGGCGTCGCCAGAACGAAACGGACAGGGTCCGCCATGGCATGCATGCGTTCCCAGAGTCCGTGGACGATCAATGTAGAGCCCGCCTGCAAAACGGCATCGGAAAAAAAATCGCCCCGTTCCTCCCGGTCGCCGGAAAGAAGCATGATCGGTTCCACTCCGTAATTTTTCCGGATGCCGATTTCCTTCAGGGTTTTCCCGATCACCGGCGACCGGACGGGAACGACCAGTTCGGCAAAACCTGAGCGGCCCCCCGCCTGCAGATCCTCGAAAGGCCGCATCTCCTCCCTGAAGAGCAGGGCGTTTTCCTTGACGAAGCGCAGGAGGTCCCCCCGCTCGCCGAGGAGGGCCAGCCTCTGTCCCGCCACGAAGGGGGTGTGTCTCCAGGGGGCGTAGAGGATGTCGTCTCCTTCCGCAATGGCGAGGAGATTGAGGCGGTATTTTGTCCAGATCTCCGCTTCCTGTCTTGTTTTCCCTGCCAGAGGGCTCTTGGAGGGGATCACACACTGATAGACGGTGGTGGGAAGCTTCCATGTTTCAATCAGGCGGCGTTGAAAACGCATGAGAGGGGTTTCCGGCTTCAACTTGGCGGGAAGCAGGGCCGGACCGGCAAAAAAGAGATACAGGGCCCCGGCTAAAAGCAGGGCGATTCCGACGGGAGCGGCGGTGAAAAGCCCGAACACCCTCTCTTCCCCGTGGCTCAGAAGGTCGTTGAGAACCAGTAAGGGGCTGGAACCGACCATGGTGATATTCCCCCCCAGGATCACGGAAAAGCTCATGGGGATGAGAAGCCGCGATGCCGGAATTCCCGTGTTCCGGGCGATCCGGATCACCAGGGGGAGAAAGAGGGCCGCCGCACCCACATTCTGGATAAAGGCCGAAAAAAGGCCCACCGTGAGGGAGACAGAGAGGATCAGGCGTTTTTCCTCCCGTCCGGCCGCCCGGAGGATGGGATGGATCAATCGATTCAAGGCCCCGGAGCGGTCCACCCCGTGGCCGAGGATCATGATGGCGATAACGGCTAAAACGGCATTGCTGGCCAGACCGGAAAAAGCCTCCCGTGGTTCGATCAGGCCGAGCCACGGGAGAAGAACCATGATCAGGATGGCAACGACATCCACCCGGAGCCGGTTTGTCACGAAAAGAACTATGGTGACCGCAAGGACGGATAAAGCCAGGACGATGTCGAAAGTCATGGGATAAAACTCATTTCCCGTTCTTCAGTTCATTACTTCAGAGCCCCGGCAAGGAGTCCCGCCACGGCGCCGCCGCCGGACGATTTCACATAAGACACGATGACGGGAACGAATTTTCCGATCATGTCCGTTCCCAGGCCGAGCTGGGCGAACTGTCCGGCCAGGGCCATGATTCCGCTCCCCTCTTTTTTCCCTCCCAGAAGGGACGTTGCTCCGCCGAGGGCCCCGGCCACCCCCCCGCTTTTCGGGGCGGCATCGAGATATCCCCCCATCCCCGGGACCGCCTGGGCCACCTTGGCGAAATCGGCCTCGCTCAATTTACTTTTGGCGTAATTGAAGATGGATCCGGCACCTCCCTTGGCCTGGGTCTCCGACACGCCGAGCTGACCGGTAAGAAGGCCGATGAGCCCCCCCTCGGCAGCCCGGGCGACGGAGGACCCGAGAACCCACGCCGCGAGGAATATAACCACCATGAAACCCGACCTTTTCCATTGGCTCATGACATGCAGCTCCTTTCTACCAATAACGGCCTCGAAAAGAGAATTTTTCCCTTCCCTTTCGCCGGCCCCGTGAAAAAGCACAGGCCGGCCATCCGGGCCTGTTACCGTTCTTTCCGGCGGGGTTACGCCCCTCCCCCGCCGCCCTGGCTCACGGTGAATCCCGCGGGCTGCAGTCCCGTTTCCGCCGGGGTCCCGGCGATCCGGGCGAGATAAGCCGCCCCGAGATTTTGAATGTGGGTATTGACATTGTCAAAATAATTGAAGTGGATCTGTTCCTCGTCGATGATGGTCTCGAAAATCTTCATGCTCGTGCTGTCGCCGTTTTCGTTGCAGATACGGAGAAATTCGTTGTAGACGTCCAGGGTATGGTCTTCGAGCTTCGAGTCGAACAGGAAAACCGATTCCACTTTCTGCGCCTTTTCCACCTTGCCCGCCGGATCCGTCGTCGGTTCCCCCCCCAGTTCCTTGATCCGTTCGGCAAACATCTCGGCATGGCGCATTTCGTCGATAGCGATCAGTTTCACCTTGGCCGCCAGTTCGCCGTAATCCATATTGTCCAGATTGTAATGCTGATTCATGTACTGATGAATGGCCTGGATTTCCATGGCCCGGGCCTTGTTCAAAACCTCAATCACCTTCTTCTTCTTCTCTTCCCTTGCCGTTTTTGACATGACAGACCCCCTTCCCCGGAATTATCCGTAAACAGTCTGCAATAAGGATTCTTCGGACGGCTGTGAGAGCACCCGAACCCCGAACCGCTGCAATCCCCGGAACATTGTCCGGCGAGCCCGGCCCGACGGGCCCCCGTTATCCGCGGCAGGGTCGCTCAGCGTCCCCGCTTAATGCCTCCATTCTATAATACTTTTTTCTTTTCATGCAACGGTTCTTTCCCGAAGCGGATCAAGCGGCGCGGCCGGGGGCGGATCACGGCCTTTCCCCGGGCTTTATCTCTTTCCACTCGAAGAGCGTGCGCTGTTTGCCGCTCACCTTGAAAATATCGACCAGAGCGGCACTGACAGGCGTGTCGTTTTCCGGAGAGACTCCTTTACGGCTCAGGGTGATATTCGGGCAAGTCACGTTGGAGTCAAAGAGAATGACGAGGAAGCCCGCGGAACTTCCTCCATCGATGATCTTTTTCTCAATCCGGGCGTTCCGGCCGCGGCATTTGGAAAAGGAAATCTGAAGATACCCTTCGGAAATACGGACATCCGCCTCGTCACCCGTGTTCGTTTTCAAGTGAAGGGAAATGTCCCCGTTATTCTCATTCAAAAGGGAACGGACATGCCTGTCCACATCCAGGAGCGGTCCGTATTCGATACGGGACAGTTCGGGCCTGGGCGGCGCATGGAGAGGAGCGCATCCGAAAAAGATCGAACAGAGAATGACTGCGAAGATACATCCTTTCATTCCAATCCTCATTCCGGCAAACGGCGGGGGCCCGGAGGGACCTCATGAAGTCGAAAGCCCGGGCCGTCCGGCACGATTTTCCCCCAAGGGCAACAACTCCATCAGTTCCCCCAGGGTCAAAACCCGGAAAAGAGGATAAAGAGGGTTGTTCCGGTAATTATCGAGAGTGGTCCGATGAATTTCCCGCGAAGAAGAGGCACAGGCGTCTTCGACGATCCAGGCGGCGAAATCGTGGGAAAGGGCGTCAAGGGCCGTGGAAAGAACGCACCAGTGGGTGGCGATCCCCGTGAGAAGCACGGTGTCCACATCCAGGAGCCGCAGCGTCTGGTCCAGATCCGTTTTGAAAAACGCGCTGAACCGCCGTTTGGGCACATAAAGATCCGTCCCGGCCCGGGTGAGAAGGTCCGTCACTTCCGCCCCCCGGGTTCCCCGTATGGCGTGTTCCTTCATCTTTCCCCGGAAAATGAAATCGCCTCGAAGAAAGCTGTCCATCGAAAAGATCACCGGGATGTCCCGGCTCCGGGCAAGGGCTGTCAAACGGTTGATGGCCGGCACGATCCCGCGGGCCTTTTCGGAAATCTCCGTCCGGTGCCCCTTTTCCAGGGTATCCTTCAGCATGTCGATGATGAGAACGGCCGGTTTCATGTCTCACTCTTAACGGAAAATGATCATTTTCAAGGTTCTTACGAGGCCGTCATCCTTTGCATCCCCGAGGGGCGGACAAACAGCGAGTACTGTCCCGACCCGTTTCCATCGAACCGGACCGGTCCCTTCTTCCCCTATACCCGCGGGACTCGCTCCGATGCAAGCTTTTTTGCCCGCCGGGGAGGCTTCCGGCGGAGAGTCCCCTTCAGAAATGTTTTTTGAATCAAAAAATGTTATAGGCAGAAGATATGAAAATATAAAAACGCTTCGAAAACGTCTCTCCGAAAACGCGGGAAACGGCGGATGGCAAAAAAAGACGGCGATCTTAAAACATTTCAGGAAGCCCTCAGGCTTTCGGAGGAGAAGTACAGGAGCCTGGTGGAAAACATCGGCATCGGGGTCGTCCTCATCAGCCCCGACATGGAAATCCTCACATTGAACCGTAAAATGAGGGAATGGTTCCCCCGGATCGATGCCGCAGAGCGGCCGATCTGTTATAAAAGTTTCAACAATCCCCCGAGAGACGGGATCTGTCCTTACTGTCCCACCCACCTGACCCTCAAGGACGGAAAGGTCCACGAAGCGGTCACCGAAACCCCGGCGGGGGCAACCTTTCGAAACTACAGGATCATCTCATCGCCCGTCGTCCGCCCTTCCGGTGAAGTCGAGGCGGCCATCGAGATGGTGGAGGATATCACCGAGAACCTGACGCTCCGGGAGCGCCTGTTCCTGTCCGAAAGCCTGTACCGGACCATCTTCGAGACCACCGGATCGGGAACGATCATTATCAACGAGGATATGACCCTCGATCTGGTCAACAGGGAATTCAAGAGAATATCCGGCTATGAAGAAGAAGAACTCATCGGAAAAAGCTGGACTTCCCTGATTTCCCCATCGGACGTTGACCGGATGAGGGACTATCATCGGAAACGCAGAAAGGATCCCCCCAGGGCCCCGGGAACATACGAATTCACCCTGATCGACAAGGACGGGAAGGAAAAGAGCATCTTAATCAGCGTTTCCATGATCCCGGGAACGACAAAAAGCGTGGCTTCCTTTCTGGACATCACGGAAATCAGAAGCCTTCACCGGGAATTGTCGGAAAGGGAGGCCAAATACCGTCTCCTCGCGGATAACGTCTCCGACGTGATCTGGACCACGGACATGAATCTTCATTTCACCTATGTGAGCCCCTCCGTGGAAGAGCTTCGGGGATACCGTCCAGAAGAAGCGGTGGGCCGGTCGATCGATGAAATTCTCACCCCCGCCTCTTTCACCGCCGCCACGGAGGCTTTCCAGCAGGAATTAGACCTGGAAGGAACCGCCGGGGGAGAGAGGGATCGGTCCCGGGTGCTCGAACTGGAGATGATCCGGAAAGACGGTTCAACGGTCTGGACGGAGATCAAGATCTCCTTTCTTCGGGACCTGGAGGGCCGGCCTCAGGGGATCGTGGGCGTGACCCGGGATATTTCCGAACGGATGCGGGCCGCCAGGGAAATCGAGCAGGCCAGGAAAGAGCTTGAAGCAAAATCCCTTTACCTCGAAGAGACCAACACGGCCCTCAGGGTCCTCCTCAGAAACCTGGAAAGGGAGAAGCTTGATATCCAGGAGGATGTCGTAGCCAATGTGAGAGAACTGATTCTGCCGGTGGTCGAAAAAATCCGGCACTGCCGCCCGGAAAACAAGAGAATCTCCCTCATCGATGTTCTTGAAACCAACCTGGGCAGCATCGTTTCCCCCTTTTTACGGAATCTGACGGTTAAGGGCATCCCCCTGACGCCGACGGAACTCAAGGTGGCCGATCTGATCAGACAGGGAAAATCGACAAAGGATATAGCCAATCTGCTCAACCTTTCCGCGAGATCCATTGAATTTCACCGGGACAACATAAGAAAAAAACTGAACCTCAAGGGTAAAAAAGTGAACCTGCAAGCCTTCCTGGCCACCTCTTCGTAGTATCAGGTTATTCCCCGTATTTTAACCGTAATCTATTGTCCTTTTGTTTTTCTTCCCCTTTTCATAAACTGTATCCGGATATGCCATGAAAGGAAGGGCGTTTGAATTTTCGGATTCGCCGTCACTGTCCTTCATGACGGGATGCGGAAATCATCACGGCTCTGTAACGGGAAAGTAACGAATCTATGGGAAAATCGAATCCATTGAAAAAATAAGCCGGATCGAAAAGGGAGGGAACCAATCCCATGATCGTCAGGAAGCAGTACCTTAAAACAAAGCCTTATTGCAGAGTTTTGTTCGAAATCTCCCCGGAAGCGGCGAATCATGCCGAAAAGGCTTGCATCGTTGGAGACTTCAACAGCTGGGACCTGACGGGCACTCCGATGGGGAAAAGAAAGGACGGATCCTTCCGGGTCACCTTGGAGCTGGAAAAGGGAAAGGAATATGCGTTCCGGTATCTCATTGACGGCGTCCGCTGGAAAAATGCCGACAACGCCGACAAGTTCGCCCCGACGCCTTATCTCGACGCGAAGAATTCTATAGTCATCGTTTGATCGGGATACAAAAAGCCGTACGACACCATCTTTTGAAAAGAAACCCGGGGCAACCTCAAATCGAGCCGTACCGGAGAACAGCAGGGATCGCAAAACGAGTGGCGGGTGGCAGGAGGTAAAATCATGGGAGAAGGAATGAAAGAGAAGAAACGTTTTCCCGCGAAAGACGGGGCGGTGGCGGCGTTCGTGAAACCGATAAACCGTCACCACACGAACCTGGGCCAGATCATCGACATGAGCATGGAAGGCCTCTCCCTGAAGTACCTCTCCCAGGAGGGAGGCCATAAGAGGGGGGAATCGGTGGTCGTGGACATCTTCGGGATCAACCGTCCCCTTATCGGTACGGGCAAGGTGGAATGCCGGGTCGTCAACGATATCTCATTGACGGACAATTACATGAATTCTCTCAATATTCGACTTTGCACCCTTGAGTTTCAGAAATTGTCCCGGGAGCAGGAATACAATATCGGACACTTCGTCGACGCCTATTCAGAAGCCGGGAAAAGGCCGGGTCCGTGAAATTTTCTGCCCGCCCCGTCGCCGACGCTTATAATTTTCTTCTCTCCCGGGCAATCCGGATGCAGGCGTCCACGGGTTTCTCCAAAGGAGCATAAAGCGCTGCCTCCCCTTTGCGGACCAGAGAATGGGCCTCGACAGGACAGGTCGTGACCCAGAGGGCCGCAGCCCGGACAGCGGCTGAGATCTATCGCCGCCCTGTCATCCGCCATGGAAAGGCCCTCATCTGACACCGGTCGATGCAGGCTTCACAGCCGCTTCAGAGATCGGAATCCACACGGGCGAAATAGTTGGATTTCACCTTCGCGGCCGGGTGGGCGTCAAGCTTGATGGCTTTCAGAAGTTCACAGCAGCAGGGACGGCAGCCGCACATGCCCCCGACGGATCCCTTTAATCCTTCCTGAATTTTATCACGCGGTCATAATAAAGCTCAGACCAGTAAGGACCTGCATTGGTCTGAGGTTCAACATAGGCCCGAAAGCCGATGAAGGCTTTCTCGTCCAGATCAATGCCCCTAGATTTCTTGTTCCACGGTGCGATGAGGCAATTCCTATCTCCGTTGGCGCGGCGCGCCACTTTCCAGACATAGAGATATTGAGCCTGCGGGTGGCCGGGCAGGAAGCTCTCGGCACTGCCGGTGAAATCGAGGTTCGAGACGGCACCGATACCATTGATCGCCTTCGAACCGAAGATCCCGAAATTATTGTACAGGCTTTTGCCGGCGGCCGTGTGGTTGACGCCGTAAACAATCAAAAATTCATTCGGGTCGCCACCCAGGGTGAACTCCTCGGATCTGAGGTAAACCGTGTCTCGGTTCTCACCGATGACGTTGATCTCCTGCTGGATGGCATCGAAACCTTCAAACAGCCAAACGCCGGTCTTCAGTTCCTCGGCTTTGAAATCGCTGTATTTTTCCAGAATGGCGTTTCTCAGGTCATTGATCGCTCCCTGGAGATTCAGCTCATTGACCGTGCCGGTACCGCGGATCCGCAAAGGCTGAACCGGATAGGGTTTGGGCGCGTCCCGTTTCCCGGGGGTGATTCGGAAGACCCGGGCACCGGAGTTTTTCATATATTCCTTCCCGGCCGTCTCGTCCTTGAAAAAAGCCAGGCGGAGCAAGACCAGAAATGTGTCAGCGTCATCCTCCAATCCCATCCTCGACAGGGGTGCGGGAATGACATCCGTGTTCATGATCTCTTCCGGAAAGGCCGCTTTTCCGGCAGCGGCGCGCACGCGGTCATTAATGCCTGAATCCGCCGTGGTGATGAGCATCATCCGCTTGTCGAAAGGGTCGCCCTGCCTGCCGCCGGGCGTCCCTTCCGTCCGGATGGTGCGATGGTTGACGGGGTCTCCCAGGGAAGCGAAGATCTCTTTGCGCTTGCCCTGGCAGACCCGGCTGAAGAGATAACTGCGAAAGCTGAAATAGGAGACGTCCGGCGGGGTTTTACCTACAAAGACCAAGGCCTCGTCCGGCCGCATCCTGTAATCGGTCTGCAGGCCCCGGATCAACAGCCTGTTATTGATCGCCTTGCCGAGCTGGATAGTCTCCGTGGCATCGTACTTCTCACCCGGGGCCGGCGGCATCCAGTACAGCATGTAAGGGGTACTGGGGTTGTTTCCATAACAGCTGTCCAGATAGCCGGCATCGTAAAGACCGAGGATATCGATAACCCCGAATTCCGCTTCCTGGACGATGAAGCCGTCCTCTTGAAGGTTGGTCAAGAACGACGGGATATCCCCTGCCGGAAGGGAAGCCTCCCCGTCTTTTCCCGACGGTTTGGAAAACGCCGAAGCCGCCAGTCCCGTCATGATCAATATTACGCTCAGGACAATCCGTATCTTCATCTCCCACTCCCCTCCTTTTTCTCTTTTCGCATTCCGGTAAATCCCTGCAACCCGATGTTTATCCCAAGGCTGTTCATTCCTCCCTTCGATTGCGGAGGAGGTGGCTTCCTGCCCGGGTAAGACCGTTCGCAGGGAGAGCGAGGCGGCAAGAAAGTTCGTCCGACCCCGTATTCCACCCCTGGCCCCGCCGTGCCGGCGGCAGGGAAATCGAAAAAACGGGTTTTTCGGAAATTATGAAGACCGGCTGTCGCCGTGTCAATAAAAATGAGACCGCATTAAAAGGCCTGCGCATCTCCTACCTCCGGTCAGCCGAAAGGAGGCGGGTTCCTTCAGCCCGCCGGGTCTCTTTCCCGTGAATCGTCGCTCATGCCGCCGCCCTGAAAGTCATGGAGCGAGTCACCTGCTTTGAATATACTAATGGTCTCATATTTATTGAGAGAGTTGGGAGACGCCTGAGGTTGCATTGGATATCATGAACGGGGAGAAAATTCACGAACAGGACTTGTCCGGTTAATTATGAGACTTTTAGTACAACGAGTAATTGATGTGGATGGCGGAAGCGGAATGGCCTGTTTTTAAGATGGCGGCGAGAGATGTCACCGGGTGCTAGACAGGTCGGCATCCGGACTGTTACAAATCCTCCGTAATATGCTGGAAATCGATGCGGGCCGTCTCGATCAACGATTCGATTTCTCTTTCGATCCGATCATATCGATCCAGCAGTTCCTTGGCACGGGGCGTGAGATTCATGTTCTTTCCCCGGGAATGGTCGACAAGCTTGATACCCATCCGGTCTTCCGACGCTTTTAACCGGCCCCAGGCCGCCCGGTACGACATCTGGAGCTTTTTTGCCGCCGCGCTCAAACTCTTGCATTCATCGACCGCCTGCAGCAGTTCTCTCCGTCCCTGGCCGAAAATAACCCGGCCGTCTTTCTCCAGCCATATTTTGTGCTTGATTTCTATCGCCTTGACTCCCCCCGCATTCACGGACGGCCGGAATCCCGATATGGAATTCTTCATCCCCGTTCGAAACGGAATATTCTTATTGCTCTTTCTTGATCACCTAACATGATCATGATTTCGATGCAATTTTTGATTTAAGATATCCCCCCTCCCCGCCATGGGAGGAACCTTTGCATGGCAGGCATCGGGACGCCGGTATTGATGGCGAAATCCGAAAGAAGAGCCGTTCCTATCGGCCGAAGGGACACAGGGGAAAGAGACAGGTCGGGCATTCGAGACAGAAGGCGCCGCTGCTCATCCGCGCAAGGTCGTACCGGGATATGGAAAGCCCCGCCAGAAGCCTGGGGACGAGGAGATCGAAGCTCGTCGTTTCAAAATACAATGCCCCGGCGGGAACGCCGATGACCTGCAAGTCACCGATGCGGGCGAGAAGCGTCATCGCCCCCGGCAGTATGGGGGCGCCGAAAAGGATATCCTTTGCTCCGGCGTCTTCCAGCCCGGCCCGGGTGACATCGTCGGGATCCACGGAAAGCCCGCCGGTGGTGACAAGGAGGTCGATATCCTCTTTCATCAATGCCCGGATCGCCTCCGCGATGGCCGCGCGGTCGTCGGGAACAATGCGGGAGTGAAAGGTGCGGGCCCCCAGCCGCTCCAGCTTTCCGCGGATCAGGGGAATGAACCCGTCTTCCACCAGCCCCTCGTAAACCTCCGTTCCCGTCACCAGGATCCCGACCCGGGGCTGCCTCAGGGGAAGTACGGTGAACAAAGGCCTTCCGTTCAGCACCGCCAGGGCCCTGTCGAGCACGGCACGGGGAAGATAGAGGGGAATCGCCCGGGTTCCCCCGATCCTGTCCTCGCCGGAGACGAGGGAATAGGTCTGCCGGGTTGCACACATGACATCGGGGATACAGTTGAAATCGGTCATGCGCTCCTCATCGACGACCAGAAGGCCGTCCTGCTTGGCCTTGAAAGTCACCCTCCCTTCCCTCGGGATATCCGTGAAGGCGACGCCGTCACCCGCCATGGCTTCGGCGAGCTTCATCGCCGCCTCGTCTTCGTGTATCCAGCCGTCGCCGGGTGATGTGGCATCCCTGACGTATACGGTTTTCTTTCCCATGGCCAGAAGGAGGTCAATATCGCCCTTCTCCACGATGTGACCGCTCTTGAAAGCGGGGCCTTTTTCGCTTTTTGGAACGATGCGGGTCATGTCGTGGAGGATGGGATGTCCGACGGCCTCTTTGACCGGCAGGGCCTGCAGGGCCGGTGTCCGCTCAGGGGCGTCGTCCCGGGGCACGGCGATTTCCGCATAGGGGTTGTCGTCGCCGCAGCCGCGACAGATCCCGCCGTCCTTCAACGGATAGGCTTCGCCGCACGAAGGGCAGAAAGAGATACTGCCCTTTGAGCGTTTCTCCAGGAACCGCGGGTGGATGCGGACACTCTGGACCTTGCAGAGATCCGCCCCGGCTTCCCGAATCTGCTCGTAAAGAGTTTTTGAATCCTGCTCCTTCTTCGGTTTGAGCTTGAGAAACCATTCCCTGATCGCCGGCCACGGATCGAGGGTCGACGCATCGAGATAGACCCGGACACCCTCCCCTTCGTACTTTTCGTAGAGCGTGAGGGCGTACCGGCCGACATTGACGATTCGAAGCCACCCGTTTCCCACCGTGCAGGGCGTCAGGAGCTGAACGGCGTCGGGAAGGCAGCTGGCCGTTTCGCAGAGGGCGTCGAAAAACTCCCCCGCCGGTCTGTTGTTGAGGGCCTTGCCGACCATGAACCCGCCGATGATCATGCCGGGCGCGGCGTGGCCATGGAACGATTTCACCAGATGGACGTACTCGTCAAAAGAATAGGGGCCGATATTCATTAATGCATCACCTCCAGAGAGTCGTACAGGACGGAAAGATCCCGCCGTTCGCGGGGATTATAATCAGCTCTGTCCTCGAAAAATTGTTCCGGCTCGGGGAGACGGCCCTTCAGCATGAACTGAACCATCCATTTTCTGACGACGCGCCCGTTGACCATGGGAAGAACGTCATCGCCTAAATAGAGGGCTTCCGATATGTCATGGGTTACATGAATAATGGGAATCGACAGCTCCCGCTTCAGCTTCTGCAGTTCTTCGCGGAGGTTCTGCCGGGTCACGGCGTCGAGGGCCGAGAAGGGTTCGTCCAGGAGCAGGAGGCGGGGGCGCCGGGCCATGGCCTGACAGATGGCGCAACGCTGGCGTTCCCCCCCCGATATCCTGTCGGGCTTTCGATCCTTGAGATGCCAGATGTTGAACCGCCGCAGCAAGGAAGGAACATCGCCCTTATCGGCGGCGGAAAACGCCACATTCTTCGCGACGGAAAGATGGGGAAACAGGGTATATTCCTGAAAGACGTATCCCACGTGGCGTTTCTGGGGCGGCAGAAATATCCCCGTATCCGTGTCTACCCAGGTTTCACCGTCATAGGTGATCCGTCCATGATCGGGCCGGTCGAGTCCCGCCAGCATCCTCACGAGGGTCGTCTTGCCCGCCCCCGACGGTCCCACCAGAACGAGCAGCCGGCCTTTCCGGCAGGAAAAGGAGACATCGATATCGAAATGGGGCAATTTCTTCTTTATCGAGAGGTTAAGATCCATAAATCCGCCTTTGCGTCAGCCGGTTGATGACGAGGAGAAAAAAGTAACTGACCGGTACGAGGACAAGACACATCATGGCGGCATCCCGGTAGCGCAGTGCTTCGACGGCCTCGTAAATGGCGATGGAGGCGACCTTCGTCTCGCCGGGGATGCTCCCGCCGACCATGAGAATCACCCCGAACTCCCCGAGGGTGTGAATGAACACCAGAATCGCCGAGGCCGCCAGCCCGTTTATGGCGTTTGGAATGATGACCCTGAAAAAGGCAGCCAGGGGGGACAGTCCCAGGACATAGGCGCTCTCCAGAAGGCGGCGGTCGATTTTCTCGAAAGACGCCTTCATCGGTTGAATGGCAAAGGGCAGGCTGTAGACCAGAGAAGCCAGCACGATGCCGGCGAAGGTGAAGATCAGAGGGGAGCCGGTTGCCGCCTTCCAGAAACGACCGACGCTTCCCTGGGGTGTCATGACCAGAAGAAGGTAAAAGCCGAGGACCGTCGGCGGCAGAACCATGGGAAGACTGAGGAGCGCTTCGAAAAAAGATTTGCCGGCGAAGCGCACGTATACGAGCAGATAGGTGAGGGGGGCCGCCAGGATGACGAGGACCACCGTCGTCACGACGGCAAGCTTCAGAGAGAGGTAGAGAGGGGCCGGGTCCATTTATCGATATCCGTACTTCTCCTTGATTTTCTGCGCTTCCGGGGAGCCTATGAATGCGGCGAACCGTTCAGCGGCGCCGCGGTTTTCCGTTCCCTTGAGAATACAGGCGGCCTGTATAATGGGAGGAGCCTGCGGTATTGTATAAAAACAGCCCCCTTTTCCTTTTTCCGAGAGGGCGGAGGAATAGGCGCAAAAGCCTGCGTCGGCGCTCATCGTCTCGGCATATTGAAAGGCCTGGGCGACCGATTGAGGAAAAACGTATTTCTCTTTCAGCGTGTCCCACAATCCGGCCTCTTTGAGGGCGATCATCGCAGCGGTGCCGTAAGGCGCGCTTTCCGTATTGGCGACGGCTATTTTTTGAACCTCCGGATTCTTTACGACGGCTTGCCAGTCTGATGCCCCGCACAGGGTCCGCTTTGCCGTCCAGACCACCACCTGTCCCCTTGCGTACACAAAGGGTTTATCCGAAAGGCCCTGCTTTTCCAGAAGGTCCGGCCTTTTTTCATCGGCGGCGAGAAAAACGTCGTAGGGCGCGCCCTTGACGATCTGGCCGAATAACTTGCCCGTCGATGCGTAGGTCGGTTCGACGGTTGTTCCTGCTCGTTCCTGGAACAAAGCCGCCAGTTCCTGGAAAGGGGAAATGAAATTAGCCGCCACGGCCACGAGCAGTTTATCCGCGGCGAAAGCTGAGCAGACACCTCCCAGAACGACCATGGTGATGATCACGATCGAAGAGAAGAAACGCTTCATGGAAGAACCCTCCCTCTGTCAATATTTTACCGGATGGCCGGGACGCA
>Ga0068712_1002360_pt1 | contig 21507 bp, 19 predicted proteins | sample MTBAKSrepl1MetaG_FD_62987 | JGI IMG/M metagenome (GOLD analysis project Ga0068712, IMG submission 62987) | Enrichment culture microbial communities from Arthur Kill intertidal strait, New Jersey, USA, that are MTBE-degrading - MTBE-AKS1... | ecosystem: Environmental > Aquatic > Marine >... | reverse complement strand
CCGGTGGGGGTGATCGCCTTCAGATAGCACAGGGTCGGAATATCAATCCCGCTGCGCCGGGCAACCTCCAGGATGGTTTCTCCCGGGCTGAATTCATACGCCTTGCCGTTCAGGTAGATTGTGTCGTGTGCGTCCATCGTATCCCTTTCTCTAATGCAATCGCCATACCCGCTGAATTCCCGATCCGTTCATATCAACTCCGATCTGTTTTTTTATAGAAAGCCTTGGGGTTTGTCAATCCGTGAATTTTCAGATCACCGGCGGCCGCCGCAACGGCGCCGATGGCGCTGCCGGCGATATTGGCCAGGGCATCCTGAATCTCGGCGCTGCGTGAGGGAACGAAATGCTGGTGCAGTTCGTCGCTGATGCCGTAAATGCCGGCGGAAAGAATGCTGAGGAGGATGACCGTCGCAAGCCTGTCTCCGAGCCGCGTGGTCCGGTACGCCCTGAAAAACAGCGCGCTTAAAAGGGCATAGGCGCCGGCATGCAGCAGTTTGTCGAAATGGGCTATTTTGGGGATGCTTTCCGGCGCCGGCCGGGAGGACATGTAAAAGATTAAAGCACAATAGATGATGACGGGAGACCAGTAGTAAAAGAAACTTTTATGACCTGATAGCAAGTGCCTGTCCAATTTTTATGGATCTCGGAATTTTAAAAAAACCAATGCGTCTGTTGACTGTTGTCCGTCGTCAGTTCCCCGAAGACGTTCCTTAACTTTCGCCACGGACAACCGGCAACTTCCAACGGACCTCTTTCCTTACCAGCCGGTGGTTGGCCTGCGTTTGCCGAACCGGACCTGGCAGGGAGAATTTTTGGTAACGTGACCCTTGATTTTGGCGCACCACAGCGACTGAAAGGTGCGGCAGCTTCCGTCCAGGGCTTCGGTTTTGGCAAACTCGGCATGTTCGCAGCGCAGATCGCACCACTTGATTCGATGGGTATGGATTCCGGCCGTGTCGGTCATAATGGTTAACCCAGTAGGGAGAAAGGGTTCCAGGAGTCAATGAACACATGCACTTTGTGAAATACCCTGGTTAAAATTCCTCTATTTTCCAAAAACTGCAAAATCCGGTTTTTTTCCCTTGATATGATCCAGAACGGTGTTGATAAACTCCTCCCGGTGGATGCCGAAACGAACGTTTCCATCCAGGGTCCGGACGGAAAGAGTCCCGGATTCCTTTTCCCTGGCCCCGATGGTCAGTATCAGCGGAATCTGGCTGAGCTGCGCCTCTCTGATCTTTCTATTCAGGCTCTCGGTGCGGCTGTCGACCTCGGTTCTGAGACCCGCTTCCTGCAGGGCTGCGCTGATTTCTTCGGCATAGGGCGCCATCTCGTCGTTAATGGCCAGAATCGCAGCCTGAACCGGGCTCATCCACAGCGGAAACTTGCCGGCATAATGTTCGATTAGAATCCCCAGAAACCGCTCGATGGACCCATAGATCACCCGGTGAATCATGACCGGGCGATGTTTTTCGTTGTCCGCGCCGATGTAGGAGAGGTCAAAGCGTTCGGGCTGGGACATGTCCAGTTGCACGGTTCCGCACTGCCAGGTCCGGTTGAGGGCGTCGCGAATATGCACATCGATCTTGGGCCCGTAAAAAGCACCGTCCCCCGGGTTGACCTTGTATCCCTTGCCGTAGGATTCGAGGGCCGACCGCAGGCCGTTTGTGGCGTTTTCCCACTGCGCATCCGTGCCGATCGATTTTTCGGGACGGGTGGACAGTTCCAGATGGAACCCGAGGCCGAAGGTGCTGTAAATGCGTTCCACCAGTTTGAGAACCCCCAGGATTTCCGCCTCGATCTGGTCCGGCATCATGAAAATATGGGCATCGTCCTGATGAAAGGTCCGCACCCTGAAAAGCCCGGACAGCACCCCGCTGAGTTCATGCCGGTGAACCTGACCGATTTCAGCCGCCCGGATCGGGAGCTCTTTGTATGAATGCGGCCTGCGGCCGTACAGCAGCATTCCCCCCGGGCAGTTCATGGGCTTGATGGCGTATTCGGTTTCGTCGATCACCGAGATGTACATGTTTTCGCGATAGTTTTCCCAGTGGCCGCTTCTTTCCCACAAACTGCGGTTGAGCATGATGGGGGTCTTGGTTTCAACATAGCCGGCGCGGCGATGTTCTTCGCGCCAGTAATCCAGCAGGGTATTCCACAGAACCATCCCCTTGGGGTGAAAAAACGGCATCCCCGGGGCCTCATCGTGAAAGCTGAAAAGGTCCAGGGCCTCGCCGATCTTGCGGTGGTTTCTTTTTTTGGCCTCTTCAATAAAGTCGAGGTATGCCTTCAGCTCCTTTTTGTCGAAAAAGGCGGTGCCGTAAATGCGCTGGAGCTGCTCGCGGTTCTGGTCCGCCCGCCAGTAAGCCCCCGAGACCTTCAACAGTTTAACGGCCTTGACAAAGCCGGTATGGGGCACGTGCGGTCCCCGGCACAGGTCCGTAAATTCCCCGCTTTTATAAAATGAAATGGTTCCGTCCGCGAGGTCTGCAATCATTTCACGTTTATACTTTTCATTTTGATAGAAATCCATGGCTTCGGACTTGGAAACCAGCTGCCGCTCGAAGGGAAGCTTTTCTTTGACGATCTTCTCGATTTCCGCCTCGATCTTGGGAAAATCGGCCTCCGAGACCGGCTCCATGTCGATATCGTAATAGAAGCCGTCTTCAACCACCGGTCCGATGGTCAGGCTGGCATCCTGGTACAGGCGCTGAATCGCCTGGGCCATGACATGGGCGGCGCTGTGGCGCATGATCGTCAGCGCCTCCGCGTCTCTGGTTGTAATCAGCCGCACCCGTGCGTCCGCATCGATGGGGGTGCTTAAATCCACCAGGGAGTCGTTCAGCTCCATGGCAACCGCGTTGCGGGCCAGCCCCTCTGAAATGCTTCCGGCCACGTCCAGGCCGGTGGGGGGGGCATCAAAATGCTTTATGTTGCCGTCCGGAAGTGTTATGTTGATCATCAGTCGCTCACACAGAAATGGTTTAAATGCGGACAAACCGTGAATTGTCCCGAACATCGAAAATTATGATTTAATTGCAATTCCGCTTACGGGTCAAGAAAAAAAATGCATTCACTAACAGCGCCGGACTACCGGTTCATCGATACGGATCTTCAGCTTCAGGAGGCAGTCACGGACCTCGAAACCGAAAACACGGTCGCCGTGGACCTGGAAGCCGACTCAATGTACCACTACCGGGAGAAAGTCTGCCTGATACAACTAACGGCCGGCCATGCCGTCCTCCTTATCGATCCCCTGGCGGTTCCGGATCTTTCCCCCCTGAAACCGGTTTTTGCAAACCCCGGCATCCGCAAGGTTCTCCACGGCGCCGACTATGACATCCGGTCACTTTACCGGGATTTTGACATCAAAATCAACCATCTTTTTGATACCCAGCTGGCCAGCCGTTTTCTGGGCGCCGCTGAAACCGGGCTGGACGCGGTCCTGACCAGGCGGTTCAACGTCGCCCTTGATAAAAAATATCAGAAAAAAGACTGGTCCCGGCGACCCCTTCCGGCTGAAATGCTGACATATGCCGCCCGGGACGTCCTTTTCCTGATTCCCCTGGCTGATGCCCTTGAGAAAGAGCTGAAGCAAAAGGATCGGCTCTTCTGGGTTGAAGAGGAAAACTTGCTTTTAAGCAGGGTCCGGCCGAATTCAACCCCCCGGGCGCCGCTTTATCTCAGCTTTAAAGGGGCGGGCCGGTTGTCGCCTCCCGAGTTGGGGATTCTAGAGGCCCTCCTGCAGTTTCGCCGGGCGGTTGCCGCCAAAAAGGACCGGCCTCTTTTCAAGGTGCTGGGAAATTCGACCCTGCTGAGCATCGTCAAAAATCGTCCGGAAACCGTTCAGGAACTGGAAAAGGTCCAGCCGCTGAGCGCAAGACAGATCGACATGTTCGGCCGGGATCTGGTTGAAATTGTTGCAGGCGCTTTGGCCGTGCCTCGGGAGAACTTGCCGCGCTACCCCCGCCGGAATACCCCCATTCTCAAGCCGGCTGTCCGCCGAAGAGTCAAGGCCCTGCATGACTGGCGCGAAAACATGGCGGCGCAGCTGGAGCTGGACCCGTCCCTGATATGCAGCAAGGGGGCCATGGGCGCCCTGGCAAAGCTGAATCCCCGGACGCCGTCTGAACTCGACAGCATCAAAGAAATGAAAAACTGGCAGAAAAAAGTATTCGGCAGGGAAATTGTTGCCGCTTTAAAGACGCCCGGAAAATAGCATGGAAAAAACCGTTTTTTTCAATTCGGCGGGTCTCGAACTCGAAGGATTGCTGGAGGGGGAATCCGGCGACCGTGCGGTGGTGGTGACGCATCCGCATCCCCTTTACGGCGGCGAAATGCACAATCCGGTGGTGGAAATTATCGCCCGGGAGTATCGCAAAGCCGGCTACAGCACCCTGCGTTTTAATTTCAGGGGGGTGGGAAATAGCCGGGGAAATTATGACGACGGCAGGGGGGAGCAGCAGGACGTCCTGGCCGCCCTGTCCCATGTTGCCGGCATGGGATTCAATCATATCGATCTGGCCGGGTATTCCTTCGGGGTATGGGTAAATGCCCATGCCGACCCCGTCGCTGCCGGTTATGAACGCATGGTAATGGTTTCGCCGCCGGTGGCTTTCATGGATTTCAGCAGGGTTTCTGCCCTGCCGCGCCTGTTCCTGGTGGTGGCAGGCAGCCGCGATGACGTCGCTCCGCCGGAAATGATCAGGAAATACCTTCCGGCATGGAACCCGGCCACCCGCCTGGAAATCATACCGGGGGCGGATCATTTTTACACAGGCGCCCTTGATGCCCTCGAAGATGTTTTGGCCGGGGCATTGTGAAAAAAACCATTGACAGCCTATCGGCCTGAATTGCAAACTTTTATGGTTTTACTTTTACCCTGTCTTTCGGGTGATGCCGGCAGGGCCGTTTCCGGCCCTGCCGTACCGCTGAAACCCTGTTCAGGGTTGATAAGGGTTTTTATAAATCAAGCCCAAGCCGCTCCCACACCGACTCACCGTCCTTGATTTCCACGGCTTTCAGGTGCGGATAGGTGGTGATGAGAAAGTAGGCCAGCGGCAGAACCCCCAAAACAATAATGATGGTGTCGGGCAGGGCCCGCAGGGTTCCCAGAAAGACGACGGCGTCCCTCTCAAAGAAATCCGCGCTTCGGGCCGCCCACAGGCCGTCTTTGAAGGCCGTCCAGGTTTGTATAAGTCCCACCGGCAAAAGGGTTCCCATGGCCATCAGGAACAGGCCGCCGTTGAGCCCCCAGAAAGACAGCTTCAGGATGCCGTCTTTCCAATAAGCCTTTTCAACCAGCCCCCGCCAGGAGAAGAGCAGCAGCGCAATCGAAAGCATGCCGTAAGTCCCGAACATGGCGGTGTGGCCGTGGTGCATGGTGAGATAGGTCCCGTGTTCGTAGAAGTTGACAATGGGAAGATTGATCAGGAACCCGAAAATTCCGGCTCCGAGAAAATTCCAGAAGGAAGCCGCCACCAGGAAATAAAGGGGCCACTTGTAGCTGAACGTTCTTCCCTGCTTGCGGATGTCGCGGTATTCCATCAATCCACGAACCACCAGGGTCATCAGCGGAACGGGTTCCATGGAGGAGAAGATGGCCCCCCAGCCGATCCAGAAAGCGGCGCCCCCATACCAGTAATAGTGATGGGCGGTGCCGATGATGCCGCTTAAAAAGGTAATGGCCGCGGTAAAATAGGCCACTCTCAAGGCGGCCTTGGCAGTGGCCAGCCCCATGGCCACCATCAGCAGAGCGATGACGGCAATGCCGAAAAATTCAAAAATGCTCTCCACCCAGAGGTGAACCACGAACCAGCGCCAGTAGTCCGCCATGGTCAGATGGGAACCCTTGCCGTAGAAAAGCCCGAAACCGAAAAAGGCCACCACCAGGACGGCGCTGAAGACATAAAACCAGATCAGGGAACTGAACTCATCCTTGTGGGTTGCCAGATGATTCCCCACGGCCCGGTAAACCACCAGGAGCCAGAATATAAGCCCGACGAACAACAGGATCTGCCAGACCCGGCCCAGTTCCAGAAATTCCCACCCCTGGTGGCCGAACCAGAACCACAAATCCCCTAAGAGTCCCTTGATGCCCAGAACCTCCCCCGTCAGACTTCCCCCGGCCACCAGCAGCACGGCGCCGAAAAGAAGCATGACCAGCAGGCCCTGTTTGGGCGGTTCTTTGCCGCCGATGATGGGGGCCAGGTAGATAGCCGACGCCAGCCAGGTCGTGGCAATCCAGAACACCATCAGTTGCAGATGCCAGGTTTTGGCCCAGCTGTAGGGAACCCATTCCGCCACAAAAGGGAGGAAGAAACTGCCCGGATGAATCGTATAGTGCGCCAGCAGCCCCCCCATCGTCGTCTGCAGCAGAAACAGCATGATGACCACCACGAAGAATTTGGCGGCGTGCAGCTGGCTGGTGGTCAGGGGCATGTCGATGAGCTTTTCGGAAAGGGCAACCCCTTTGGCTTCTCCGTACCAGATGCCATAGCGATGAATCCAGAATACAAACAGACCCAGGACCAGCAGGAGCGCCAGGATGCCGGCGACGGAATAGAAGTAGGACTCCGTGCTGGCGATATTCCCCACCCTTCTGTCCGCCGGCCAGTTGTTGGTGTAGGTGTAGTCAGTTCCCGGCCGGAGGGTTGAGGCCACCCAGGCAGACCAGAAGAAAAAGCGCGATATCTGCACCCGCTGCTGTTCATTCCCGATGGTGCCGGGAAGGAAGCCGAAACGCTGCTGGCCTTCTTTAAAAATTTTTTCCCAATGTTGCGAAACCCTCTTTAAGCCTTCCACCTGGGCGGCGGTCAACGTGAGGGTGTCGCCGGCGGCGTCATATCGATTCGATTTCAGCTCGTGTTTGGTTTTAACGTCAATGATTCCTTTTTGAAGATCGTCGAGGTCGTTATAGGGCTTGCCGTAGTCCATCCGGGCGAGATAATCCCCCACGGCCTCAGCGACGATGTGGAGCGAGGCCGCCGAAAATTCCGGCCCGCGCTGGGACCCGTGACCCCAGACCGCCCCGTGGTCCATGAGGCCATAGCGCTGATAAACATCCTGGCCGGCCAGGATATCGGTTTTTTCAAAAAGGACCGTACCGTCCGGACCGACCACTTTTCCCGGATAAGGCGGCAGTTCTTTTTTCATGGCAACGCCGCCCCCCAGCAGGATTGCCATGGCTACAAAAAAACTGATGATCGCCGCCCATTTAAGTGTGTTCAGCTTCATGTTGCACCTCTCTGCCCAAATGGTTAATAAAAAGATATGTTCATCCCCATGTCCTGTTTAATCAAAAAATTATTTCAGTTGTTCGACGGTGGTTTCATTCATCATTTTTTCGAACTGCTCAACGATAATTTGCCAGCGGATGTGAAGCCCGCAGTTTCCGTTGCATTCATTTAGCCCCAGGAAACAGCGTTTAAAAGTTCATATGTTTGCAGCGTGATGCTTTCAGCCTGGGTTTTAACCTTATCCGCCTTTAGTCGGGCTTATACGGTTCCGGAAGATAAAAAGCCATGGGGTTTTTCACGTATTTCAGCAGGTTTAAAGAGGTATTTTTACTGTTGAAATTCATAAAGACCCCTGTTGCGGCAACGGCAGGGATGAGCCGGCCGGCCATCCGGCTTTCCGGCCCGCAAGAAGGGTGTTTGAATCGGTCTTGCATCAGGAGGTCTAAAAATGGTAAAAAAATGCCGGATATAAACTAAGCAATACCGTAAAAATGATACAGGAAACTGACCGATGCCTTTAGCTTCCCGTGAATTCCAGGTTTTTGTAAAACCGACCGGATCGGTTTGCAACCTCGACTGCCGCTATTGTTATTACCTGAAAAAGGAACACCTGTATCCTAGGGGCGAGGCGTTTCGCATGCCCGACAACATCCTGGAAACGTATATTGCCCAGCATATCGAGGCGTTTCCCGGACCGGTTATCAACTTTTCCTGGCACGGCGGGGAACCCACCCTCCTGGGACTGGACTATTTCCGCAGGATCGTTGCCCTGCAGCGCAAGTTTCTGCCCCCCAACCGGCGGATTATCAACGGCATGCAGACCAACGGGACGCTCCTTGATGAAGACTGGTGCCGTTTTCTGGCAACAGAGGATTTTTCCGTAGGGCTCAGCCTGGACGGCCCGGCGGAACTGCACGATCAATTCCGCATCACCAAAGGCCGCAAGCCGACCCATCACCTGGCGCTCAGCGGGTATGAACTTCTGCGGCGGCACCGGATTCCCTGCGACATCCTCTGCGTGGTAAACGCCGTCAACGTCCGACACCCCGAACGGGTTTACCGGTTCTTCAAGCAGATCCGGGCGACTTACATCGGATTCCTCCCCCTGGTCGAGCCGCAGCCGGGATCCCCGGCCGGCGTCAGCGACCGCAGCGTTCCGGCCGAAGCCTGGGGAGATTTTCTATGCACCATATTCGATGAGTGGAAACGCACGGATATCGGACGGGTTAAGGTGCAGATATTCGAGGAAGCGGCTCGGACCGCTTTTAATCAGGAACATGCCCTCTGTATCTTTCGCAAGACCTGCGGGGACATTCCCGTTGTCGAGCACAACGGCGATTTTTTTTCGTGCGATCACTTTGTCGATCCGGCGCATCGCCTGGGAAACATCATGGAAACCCCCCTGGTGGAGTTTCTGGAAAGTCTCCGGCAGAAAACCTTCGGCCGGATCAAGCTCGATTCACTGCCCCGCTGTTGCCGCGCGTGCACCGTCCGGAACATGTGCAACGGCGGCTGCCCCAAAGATCGCATCCGGCAAACACCCGACGGCGAAGCCGGGCTTAACTACCTGTGCGCGGGGTACAAACACTTCTTTACCCACTGCCGCCCGTTTGTGGCGGCGTTGTCCGCCGAGTGGCGGCGGCCAAATCAGGCACAGCCGACCTCTCCCGGACAAAATCAGCCGGCGCCGGCAGGTCTAAAAACCGGCCGCAACGACCCCTGCCCCTGCGGCAGCGGGCGCAAGTATAAGAAGTGCTGCCTGGGGAAGTAAAAAGAACCTTATTAATGGTGCTCCTCACACGAGCTGTGTTCGATCGCATGTTCCGGGCATACTTCAATGCAGGTGCAGCATTCAATACAGTCAAAAATATGGGTCGCCGCGGTTTTACCGTCTACCAGTTCATAGACGCTGCCCGGACAGGCGCGGACACACTCGCCATGCCCCTTGCACTTGTCGTAATCCACCCGGATGGTGATCAGGTCGCCCTGCCATTCCTTAATAGCCATAGTCCATTATCCTGTTCAAGATTCGGTTCAGGTTTTGTTTTGATCGCGCCTAAATTTTCGAAACCCGGCGTCGCCAACAACACGATCCTATAATCCGCACGCTATACCGCCACTTTCGCAAGATACTTTTTTTTATTCAGGACCAGTTCTCGAGCGGATTCGATCCATTCTTCGAGCCGCAGCGCTGCAACCTTATGCCGTTCCGAAACCGCGACTGCCGATAAAGCCTCCAGTTTCCGCTTTACTTCCTCCAGTGCGGTTATGTCTTCGGATGCGCCGATTCGGCCCAGACCCCGAATAACGATTCTAAGGTTTTGAAGCAACAAACCAAAATTTTTTTCAGTATTCCGGCCGTTGTAAATTGCTGATTCCGGATCACCATACTCTTTTAACGCGCTTAACAAAATCGAACGGGACGTGGATCCTCCCACCAAAGCGAAAAGGATGTATGCTTCGCGTTCAAGCGAAAAAAGAAACTGCAGCGGTAACACAGCACCTTCTTTCGCATCAGGACTCATCCCCCTGACAAGTTGTTTGTGGATCGTTTGTATTTTTTCGAAAAATTCACGCTGTTCTTTGTCGATTTTCCAGGCGGTATATTTAACCACCCCGGCTTCCACTCCCTCCCGGACCTGAAGTACGTCTTCCGGCGTAATTTCCATGTTTACAAGCTCTTTATGGTATTTTCGAACAAGGAGACTGCAAAGCATCAGGGCTTTTGAATCCGAATACGCGATGCCTTTAACATTTTTGCAGAAATCGGACAGCAGAATTTTTACCGCCCTCCTGGGATTCTGCATTTTTGCAATCAGAACCTGCAGGGAGTTTAAGTATGTCATCCGATCATTCTGATGAATATATTCCCTGAGATAATGCCATAAAAATTCGAAAATTTTTCGTTCATACCGTGAAAATTCCGGTAAAATCCTGGCAAAAGCACCCCTTATGAAATGGCCCTTGTCATCAAAACATTCCTTAAGCAATTCGATGAGATTTTGCGCTTCCTCAAGGGAAATATCAAAGTCTTTGGCCAGCGTCTCAAAATCCTGAAGGTTAAAATTAATGGCGCGATAAACAATGTTCCTCAGCTTGCGCTTGGTTTCAATTCTACGTTTGCAGAAGGTGACGGCCTCAAGCAGTTTTTTATGCAAAACGGTCAGCACCCCTATCTTTTTGCCGGTTGCGGTTTTAACAATCTCTTCCCGGGCAAACAGGTCATCAATTATTTTATCGCGGACTTCATCAAGGCGAATAACAATATTGCCAAGAATCTCTTTCTCCATCCGATGGTTTGCAGGCACTTTCTGAACCGAAGTTAAAAGACCGGAAGAAAGATGAAGCCTTTCACTCAAACGGGTAGCGTCAATTTTTTCATAGTCGTTTCCATAAATGCTTTTTAATACTTTCGCGGCTTGCTGGGGGTATCCACCGGCTTCTGTTATAGCATACCGGGCCACTTCGGCTTTTTCTTTCGTGACATCTTCTTTTTCCCTGTCCGACATGAGCCAGAAGACATTGTTGACCTCAAGCGGTGGCCGCACCAGCTTTTCCCTGAGCTTCTGCACTGAAAAAATAGCATTGTAAATGTTCAAATAACGGTGTGTTATGTTTGATCTGGCCACCGTATCCACTAACAGCTTCGTTATCTGCGGTTTTAAGTTGTTGGCTACCGCCATTAAAGTCAGTGTAATATCGGGCACGCCGGTCTCATCGGACACCAATGGAAAGGAGGCAACATCGCCTTTTTCTCTCGAAAAGACAATGGGAGCACCTGTTTTCATCGCGGATTGAAAGCGCACGAGTGTCTGCAGGGTATCATGCAGGCGGCTTCGCTGTTTGGAAGAATCACCGGGAATCCTGATAAAAAGAGAAAATATGTCACACTTCGAAAATGTGATAAAAGCGCGATTTAATTGATCCACCAGGCGCAGGTTACCATCTCCGCTGCGTTTGATCATTTCTACAACCGCACCGGCGCTAACGCGGGTGTTGCCGCAAATCACCTCGAAGTCGTTTTTTTCGGAAACAGTCGGATCATCGGGCGAGCCGCGGAAACGGATAAGAACGTTTCGGCTGCCGGGTGACGTTTTAGCAAGATGCGCCAGGGTTTCATCCAACTGTTTGAGGATTTCTTCCTCGACCATACTGTCCCGGTAAAGATGCGCATCCAGCAAATACGTACCGAGCTGGCGAACCAGTTCTACCAGCAGGGCCTGGCGCTGATCTTCTATTTTTTTAAATTTTTCAAGCCCTTCGGCCAGCAGGTTTCTGCCATAGTCCGTATCGATTCCCTGTAATTTTTTAAATAGATCAGCCGCTTCCTTGTCAAGATTAAATACCGAAGTGTCCATTTTTATCCCTGCAGTGCTACCCGGTCGTCACGAGCGTGTTGAGTATGTTCATATTTCTGTCCTTGGACATGATTCCTTTCAAGACCCCCTTTCATTAGGATCGAAAATATACCCCACCGAACGCAGGCTTTTAAAAAAGACCGGATTGTGAGGATCGATCTCAAAATATTTCCGAAACCGCACAATAAAATTATCGATGGTTCGGGTTTTCATCCCACGGGGATAACCCCACCCGATCTCCAGGAGTTGTTTTCGCGAAATCGGTTTGCCCCGGTTGGCAATAAACAGCTTTAACAGTTTCACCTCCTGTTCGGTCAGTCGGATTTCACCGTGCGGACCGACGGCCGTCAGCGTTCCGAAGTCAATCCGGTTTCCGCCAAATGTGTAAATCAAGTCCTGGCCTGAAGAGTGGTACCCCCCGCGGTCCCCGGCCGCGGAGCGCGATACCCGCAGCAGCAGCCGTTCGACCCGCAGCAAAAACTCTTCCAGGTTAAAGGGTTTGGCCAGGTAGTCGTCGACGCCGTAGGAAAAGCCTTTGACTTTATCGTCGGAATCACCCTTGGCCGACAGAATCAGGACCGGGACGCGCTCATCCTCCAGCCGAATATTGCGCAGCACGGACAATCCGTCAATGCCGGGAAGCATGATGTCCAAAACAATCAGGTCCGGCTGCCAGTCCTTCCAAGCCTGCAGACCGCTGCTGCCGTCGGCGGAAATTTTCACATCATACCCCTTGAGCACCAGATTCAGCTTCAGCCCTTCGGCGATATGGGCTTCATCTTCAACAACCAGGATCCGTTTCTTCTCTGACGCGGCCATCTTCTGTTTCCTTTCGAAAATCGGTTGCTGCAACCGCAGGGTTGTCCGACACGGCTGCATTCAGGGGCAATACGACGGTAAAAACCGAGCCGGATTTGTTTTCGCGGTTAGCGGCCGTGATGCTGCCCTTGTGAAGCCGGATGATGCTTTCCACCAGGTACAGGCCCAGCCCGCTTCCTTTAGCCGTCATGTTTTCCGATTTTCCGGTCTGGTAAAATTTTCGAAAAATCTTTTTGAGTTCGGTCCTGCGCAGGCCGATGCCGTTATCCTCAAAGCAGATATGCAGTTTCCGGCCTTTGGGACGGAAGGTAATATCCACCCGTGGCGCCTTTGATTCGTTGTACTTGAAAGCGTTGGTGAGTAGATTCATCAGCAGCATTTCAAACAGGGTCAGATCGATCCGGCATTCCAGCGTCCGCCCTGAAGGGTTGTGTATATAAACCTCGCCCCCGTTAAAGACATGCTGGTTTTTTTCGTAAAACTGCTTTAAATACGCAACCAGGTTCCGGCGGACAAACCGCCCCTTCATGGTTTTACTTTCAATCCTGGCCAGGTTTAACATGAGGTTGATGGTGTCGGCCTGGCGGTCGGCGTCATGAATCATGTAGTTGATATATTTAAGCTGATCTTCCCGGGAAAGTTCATATTTTTTAAAAGTTTCCAGATACAGTTTCAGCGAAGTCACCGGGGTCTTGAGTTCATGGGTAAAATTATTGATAAAGTTTCGCTGCAGGCGATAGAGCCGCAAGGTCTTCAGGTTATAAACGAAAATAATAAATATCCCTGCCAGAATGATCGCCACCAGAATTGAAAGGACCAGGATCACCACCCAGGTCTGGGGCGCCAGAATCTGTCCGGGATCGAAGTTGGCCCTTTCGATGACTCCCTTGAGTCCGGTACTGACTTCGACATACCAGAAAATATACAGAATCAAAGACAGGGACAGCGCCACGATCGAGAAAATAAAGACAAAAATCGGGTGGACCATCCACTTCCACTTTGACGGCTGCATAACGGTATTCCTTGAATTAAACGACCTTTCCGGTTTGTAAAACTATTGTAAAACAGTCAAACCGGTCTTTCCTTCCATGGCGTATTCTATTAGATTAGCCTTGTGAATTCAACTGCAAAAAAAATCGACCCGTTTGAGAAGGAGCCTTATTATGTCAGCGACAACGACGCCGGTTCATCATCTTGGTAAAAAAGCAAAAGTCCTGCTGAGCAGTGTCTTCGGACCCTACGCCCGGGACGATGCCTTCGGCAGCCGCCGAATCAATCCCATGGAGCTTTACCAGAACCAGGTCACACGAGCCCAGGGATCCTTTTCCCTGCGCATGTTTCACCGTTCTTTCGGTTTGATGCTGCTGCAGGCCAATATGGATGCACCCTGCACGCTTCTCGATTTCCCCACCCTGGAGCGTTTCACGGAAGAAATCAGCCGGCAGTCCTACGATATCGTGGGAATCAGCGCGATCCTGGTCAATACTGCCAAGGTTAAAAAGATGTGCGAACTGATTCGGGCGCACCAACCCCGGGCCGCTATCGTCGTCGGCGGCCATATCGCCAACCAGCCCGATCTTGCCCGGGTCATCGACGCCGATCACATCGTCAGGGGCGACGGTGTTCGCTGGTTCCGTAAATTTCTGGCTCAGGACCCCGAGGCGCCCGTCCGGCATCCCCTGCTTTATTCGGGTTTCGGCACCCGCAGCCTTGGCATCACCTTTAAGGACACCCACGGATCCACCGCGGCTGTATTGATACCGTCCGTCGGCTGCCCGCTGGGGTGTAATTTCTGTTCCACCTCGGCCATGTTCGGCGGAAAGGGTAAATTCATCAATTTTTATGAAAGCGGCGATGAACTCTTTACCGTCATGTGCCGGATTGAATCCGAACTCAAGGTTCGGTCCTTTTTCGTAATGGACGAAAACTTTCTCTTCCATCGCCAGCGGGCCCTGCGTATCCTGGAGCTGATGCAGCGGCACGACAAAAGCTGGTCCCTGTATGTTTTCAGTTCCGCCCGGGTGCTGCAATCTTATACCATGGAACAGTTGGTGGGATTGGGAATTTCCTGGGTCTGGATGGGTCTGGAAGGTGAAGACAGCCGCTATGCCAAACTACGCAATGTCGACACCCGCCGCCTGGTGAAAACCCTGAAGTCGCACGGCATCCGGGTACTGGGTTCATCCATCATCGGGCTGGAACACCACACCCCCGACAACATCGACCGGACCATCGATTATGCCGTTTCCCATGATACCGTTTTTCATCAATTCATGCTTTATACCCCGGTGGCCGGCACCCCGCTTTACGAGGAGCACCGCCGTAACGGGACGCTCCTGCCCGAGTCGGAATTTCCCCTGGCGGACGCCCATGGACAATATCGCTTCAATTACCGTCATCCCCACATCCGCGACGGCCGGGAGGAGCATTTTCTGCTCCAGGCGTTTCAACGCGATTTTGAGGTCAACGGGCCCAGCCTGGCCCGCCTGATCGACACGACCCTGACGGGCTGGCAGCGCTATAAAAACCATCCGGAAAAACGCATCCGCGAACGCTTCGGCGCCAAGGTCAACCTGCTGCGGACCGCCTACAGCGCCGCCGTCTGGGCCATGCTGAAATACTACCGGGGCAGCGGGCCTATGGAAACCCGATTAAACCGCCTCCTCAAGCGGCTTTACTCGGAATTCGGCTGGCAGACTCGGCTCTTTGCACGGCTGGCGGGACGCTTTATATATGTCATGCTGAAACGGGAAGAAAAACGACTGGCCCGCGGCTGGTCCTATGAACCCGGTTCGTTTTATGAGAAAAACGCTGCTGCTCTGGCCCTTGAGAGTAAGGTTTTAGAGCATGCCCGCACCGCAACGGACTGCGTCAAATGGGTAACCGGCAGCTTGTCGCCGGTTCCGGGACGTTAACGCCGACCCGACAATCGTCTCTTTCTTACGGCGTGAAGCGGTTTCAACCTGTCATTCTGTGAAACCGCTTCGATCCTGTTTTTCAGGCCGGCTTCCGCTTCGGCAGCGCGATCTTTCTTTTTTCAGGATCTTCCTGCTGCCGGTAAAAAACAGCCACGTGCCCGATCATCCCCACCTGCTCGGACGCGGTTTCCTTTTCAATGGCGCCGGCGATTTCTTTTTTTTGATTCTTCTCCTTGAACTCAACAAATTTTACCTTGATCAGCTCGTGCTGATCCAAGGCGTCCGCAATGGCTTTGGCTACCTCGGGGGTAATTCCCTTCTGCCCGACAAAAACCACCGGTTTGAGGCCATGGGCAAGTCTCTTCAGGTATTGCTTCTGAAATCCTTTCAGTTTTTCCATCATTCCCTCCGATTGTGAATGGATGCACTTAGACTTTCTCCCGCTCGATCCGGCCCACCAGCTTGTGGAAGGGTTCCGGCACGTCCGCTTCAAAAAAAAGACGCTTGCCGCTGAAGGGGTGGTTAAAGCGGATGGATCTGGCATGCAGCGCCATGCGGTCCCGGCGTTCATTCTTTCTCCCGTACTTGCGGTCGCCCACAACCGGGTGCCCGCTATCGGCCAGATGGACGCGGATCTGGTTCTTTCGTCCGGTCAGGGGCCAAACCGCCAACAGGGAGAACATCTTCGTCTCCCGGAGCACCTTATAGGCCGTATGCGACAGCTTCCCGGCGGCGGTGTCGGTCGTCGTATAAACAACCTGGCTCGTCCTGTTTTCCGTCAGGTATGACGTAATCGTGCCGGAGCGCTCTGTAAATTTGCCGTGAACCACCGCCAGATATTCCTTTTCGGTTTGCTTCCACCGGCCCTGCAGGTTGAGTTTGGCCGTTTCGGTCTTGGCAAAGATCAGCACCCCCGAAGTCTGCCTGTCCAGCCGGTGCACGACATGGAGCTCTTTGCGGGACCGGGCGTACCCCTTGCGGACATAATCCGTCAGGGCAAAGTGCGCCGTGTGCACTTTTTCCGTTTCCGTAGCCACCGTCAGGAGACCTGCCGGCTTATTCACCACCAGGATATCCCGATCCTCGTAGAGAATCACAAGCCCTTTCGGCAAAAACTTCGTAGTTGAGCTGAATCTTTTCGGCATCGCAACCAACGTTAGTGTTTTCTGTTTTGATTCTTATCTTATCTGGTTGGGAGAAAGGGGTCCAGGATTCAAGGGTTTGATCTCTTATTATTTCCAATCCCCGGATCCCTGTTTCTGGCGGGGCACCGGTCACTTGTTATGTGTTCCTGTTACTCCTTCTCAGCATCAGTCTGAACCCTTTCTCTTTCACAGATCCCCGACCCCGTTTCTTTGTTTTTCCCCGCCTTCCGGTATAACAGCTTGTTTTATTTCACTTGAATCCTGGAACCCTTGATCCCTTGAATCCTGGATCCCTGATGATCCTAATTATACAAACTGCCCGGCCGCATGCCCCGACGACCAGGCCCACTGTAAATTAAAGCCGCCCAAGTGCCCGGTGACATCCACCACCTCGCCGATAAAATACAGCCCCGGCCGGATCCGGCTTTCCATGGTCTTGGAGGACAACTCACGGGTATCCACCCCCCCCAGGGTCACCTCGGCGGTCCGGTACCCTTCCGTTCCCGCCGGTTTTAACTGCCAGTGGCTGAGTTCTCCGGCAATCCGGACCAGCTCAGCATCCGGCAGACCGGCAAGGGGTTTGTCCGCCCAGGGTTGCCAGAAAAGGGTCTGAAGTTCCTGGACCAGGCGTTTCGGCAGGTGTTGTGCCAGCAGATTGCGCAGCAGCGCTTTGGGGTGCGCCTGCTTCTGCCGCCTGTGCCACTCCGGGTCGATGCCGGGCAATACATTCATCGTAATGGCGTCGCCGGGCATCCAGTAATTGGAGAGCTGCAGCGCCGCCGGTCCGCTCAGGCCGCGATGGGTAAACAGGACGCTGCCGCTGAAGGTTTTTCCGGCGATGCCCAAAGCCGCTTCCAGGGAAATGCCCGCCAGGCGCGCCGACACCGCCTTAAAGCCGTCGCTGAAACGAAACGGCACCAGGCCGGCCCGGGTCGGTAATATGCGCAGGCCAAACTGCCGGGCGATGTCATAGCCGAAGCCACCAGCGCCCAGACCGGGCAGGGACAAGCCCCCGGTGGCCACCACCAACGCGGTTGCCGAAAATCCACCCTTGGCAGTCGACAGCAGAAATCTCCGGGGGCCGCTGTTTTCATTTGCCGCTATCGAAGTAATCTCGCAACTCGTTCGGATGCGGACGCCGGCCTGATCGCATTCCGCCAGCAGCATCCGGAGGATGTCCCCGGCTGAATCCCGGCAGAATAACTGCCCCTGCCCGCGCTCCTGGATCGGGATGCCGTGCCGCTCCACCATCGCGATAAAGTCCTGCTGGGAAAAGCGCTTTAAGGCGGATTTGCAGAAATGCGGATTGTCCGAAATAAAACAGCCGGGGTCCACATTAAGATTGGTAAAATTGCACCGCCCGCCGCCGGATATCAGGATTTTATTTCCGGGACGGTGGTTTCTTTCGATAATCAGCACGCGGCGTCCGCGCCGGCCGGCAGTCCCGGCGCACATCAGGCCCGCAGCGCCTGCGCCGATGATTATAACGTCAAAGTGATTCAAACCGCCTCACATCGACCGCCCGGCCAGCCAGCCGGTTGAAAACGCCGCCTGTAAATTGAAGCCGCCGGTATCGGCGTCGATGTCGATGATTTCTCCCGCGAAAAACAACCCTTTCACCAGTTTTGATTCCATCGTCCGGGGGTCTATTCCGTTTATACTCACGCCCCCGGCAGTGACAATCGCCTCGTCAAACGGGCGGTGCCCGCTGACTTCCAGCTTGAACGCTTTCAGCAGCAGTCGCAGCCGCCTGCGATCCTCAAGCCGGAGTGTGCTGAGTTTCGTTTCCGGCGCAATCCCCAGTCTCTCAATAAAAACCGGGATAAATTTCAGCGGCAGGAGGCTTTTCAGCAGGGATTTAAATTCCTGCTTGCCGTTTTCGCCGATTTCTCTTAAAAGCCGCCGGTCAAGCACGTTATGTTCCAGCGCCGGCTTTAAATCGATAACAAGGCTTACGCTCTTTTTTTGTTCCAGAAACGCCACTACCGTTCGACTTAACGAGAGAATAATCGGTCCGGATACGCCGTCCTCGGTAAATACCATTTCCCCGAATTGCCCGGCAACCTTTCTCTCTGCACACCAGACGCTCACACCGACATTTTTCAGGGTCAGTCCCTTGAGGTTTCCGGCCATGTCGCCGGCTGTGGTGATAGGGACCAGTGCGGGAATGAGTGGTGTAACGGTATGACCCAGCCGGGATGCAAGCCGATACCCCCCGCCGCTGGAACCGGTTTTGGGATAGGATTTTCCCCCGGTGGCCAGAAGAACTTTCCCGGCCTGTACCGTCCGCCGGGCAGGGGGGTCTTTCAGCCCGGCGGACAGGTTCTGGATATCCAGGCTGAACCCCCCGCCGGGCAGTCCTGTTATAGCGGTTACTTCGGAATGGGTTTCAATGGGAATATTCAGATTTTTGGCTTTGCCGATCAGCGCGTCGACAATTTCAAGGGCGCTGTCGTTGCTGGGGAAGTAGCGGCCGCCCCGTTCAAGCTTGAAGCAAACGCCGAGGTCTTCGAAATAGGTCAGCAGGTCCGCGTTGAAAAACCGGCCGAAGGCATGCCGCAGAAACCGGCCGTTTCGGCCGAAATGCGCCATAAACTCCTTTTTCTCCGCACTGTTCGTGATGTTGCAGCGGCCCTTGCCGGATATGCCCAGTTTCAGGGCCGGCCGATGCATTTTTTCAAGAACAAGCAAGGTCTTTTCGGGATTACAGCACTCAATCGCAGCCATCAGTCCTGCCGGACCGGCCCCGATAATGACGCTGTCATATCTTTTTTGATGCATGCTTTTTACCAGTCCTCCATCCGGCCGTTCACCCGGCCGGAACCGGCGCAGGACTTAAACAGACAGCCCGAAACGGCTACTGAACTGCAAAGCGATATTCCGGCCCGCAGCGACATCGGCAAAAACGGTCGCGACATCATCGCTGTCGACCAGGACGACGTCGATCGTTGCTTTTATTCCAGCCATTTGGCGCCTTCTTCCCGGGCGATCCCGAAGGCCTTGGTGCCGACATCCACCGCACCCGAATAGCGCGAGAAGAAAAGATAACCGGCTTGCGGTGCAACCAGCTCCTCGACGATTTCAAGACGGTTCAGGCTGATGATCCGGCCCAGCAACGTCCCTTTTGCAATCAACTTTCCGAGATCCGAGGGAGATTCAAACTCGGACTGCAGAAAACCACCCACGCCGGGATTGACTTCTATGCGCCCTTTGGCCTCAAAGAAGAGTTGCCGCGGCGGTGGGACCGATCCGGTCTGCGGCAGCATCTGCAGAGAGCGCATGATTCCCTGCAGGCCCGCCGCCATTGAATCGAGATAGCCGCGGGTGTCCGTCCGGCTGAGGTAGGTGCCTCCCACCTCCGGATTGCAGGTGGGTATCCCCCGGCTATTGGCATAAGCCGTAGCGGTGTGATGCAGGTTGTTGGCGTGAACGAAAGGCGCGCCGAAGGCTCTGCAAAGAGCGAAAGATTGTTCACGGATCGCCGGCGCCGCCCCTTCTTCAAAATCGGAGCGGTTCTGCAGCCTTCCACCCGAGCCGCCGCAATGAAAATCAACAAAGGCATCCACATGATCGATCAGGTTCTGCCGGATTGTGACGGCGATTTTGTGGGTTAAATTCCCGGACGCGGGGTTTCCGGGAAAAACCGTATGCAGGTCGGTGTTGCCGTGCTGCTCCGGCGTTTGGCGGTTAAAAACCGCCATCGCCGCAGGATTGCAGACCGGAATGACGGCCAAACGGCCGGACATTTCGGCCGGATCGAGGGAATCGAGCAGGACCTTAAAGGCCATGGGGGTCAGGGTTTCATCGCCGTGGACCCCCCCGATGATCCCCAGCGTCGGGCCGTCCCTGTGCCCGGTAATCACATGCAGGCCGAGCCGCAGCATGGCGCCCGACAAAACCCGGGCGACATCGATCCGGGTAAAGAATCGGCCCTCGGGCTGTTCTTTCCATGCAGGTGTTTTCATAAATAGAATCCTCCTCTGTTTTTCAAGATCCGGTCCAACCTGACCCGCCTACTTCACCTCTTCGTTGAATTTGCCGTCCCGGCGCAGGTTCAGATGGACCGTAGTGCCAACCGACAGAACGGTCAGGACAATCAGGATGATGCTGATCGGGCGCTTCAGCAGATAGGGGAGCAGATTCCCCTGGGAGAGAGTTTTGGCCTGAGCCGACGAAAAGCCCGGCCAGTCTGCAAAACATTTCAATACCAATGAAATTATGTATCCATTTAGCTGTTTCTCAAATCATCGAGCCTGATTGGGTTTGATGAAAATTATCTTGAAAGTTTGGGGGCATTGGGCGAAGGTACGGTTGCATTTGTTGCGGCGCGCTGCGGCCCAAACCCAATCAGGCTTATCGTTTTTATTCAAAAAGCTAAACGATTACAAAATTTTAAAAATCCCGGAAAACTTGACACACGCATCCCCTCGTTATAGTTTACCATGTGTTTAGATAGGTTGGCGGGGGGATTCATGCTTCCATTTTCAGAATTAAACTATATAATCGGACTGTGTGTGTCAAGCAGAACTTGACCGCCTGATAATGTCAGGGCAACCGGCCGAATCGGAATCCGAAAGGTTTCTGATGCAATGAGAATGACACACCCCGGAATGGTCGCAGCGGAATTCTGGAAATCCTGCTTGCCAGCCGCAGAACCATTTTTTAAGCCCCCTGCCGCCAGGCTTTATGAAGGGACCGGCCATTGATGAAAAGAAAACTTCCTGTTTTATTGACCCTCTTTTTATACTTGCTGATCGCCCCCGCCTTATCCCGGGCTCAAAATCAGCCGGACTTCTCCGCCTGGCTGGCGGAATTACGAAACGAAGCGTTGGCTGGCGGCATCTCGCCGGCGACCCTTGACCGGGCCCTGTCCCAAGTTCAGCTCCTTGCCCGGGTCACCGAACTGGAGCAAAGCCAGCCGGAGTTCAGGCTCACGGTGGCGCAGTATCTCGACCGCGTCGTCCCGGACAGCCGGGTCCGGAAAGGGCGGGAAATGCTGGCGCTGCATCGGGACCTCCTCGACAGTGTT
>Ga0068712_1002342_pt1 | contig 21635 bp, 17 predicted proteins | sample MTBAKSrepl1MetaG_FD_62987 | JGI IMG/M metagenome (GOLD analysis project Ga0068712, IMG submission 62987) | Enrichment culture microbial communities from Arthur Kill intertidal strait, New Jersey, USA, that are MTBE-degrading - MTBE-AKS1... | ecosystem: Environmental > Aquatic > Marine >... | reverse complement strand
GCCCGCCGTTGTTTCATTTCCAAGCCGTTCGGATTCCCAGGGGACAAGACTGGATTCCCGCCTGCGCGGGAATGACGGTTCAAACGCCAGGGGAGCGAAACAGGTTACTCCGGCGCAAACTTGGGGCCGAAATTCCGGAGAATCTGCCCGCGCCCTCGTTTTTGCTTCACGGCGGCCACACAACCCCAGGGGATATAAAAATTCCCAAACTGACCCACTACCCGAGGGCATGGAGCCTTGCCATCCCGGCCGGCCTTGGTTAAAATCGAATATGTTCATCCAATCACCAGCCGCGGGGAAGATTGTCCCGTGAGGAGGAAAATCATGAGGCGCTCCGAATCGATTGCCCGGGGAACGGCCATGCGTCTGGCCCTGGCCGCTCTCTTCTGTCTGGCCCTGCTTACCCCCATGCAGGTTCTGGGGGCGCGGTCGGGCGACGTGACCACGGTCGCCGGATCCGCGATTTTTCACATGAAAGGCGGAGACCCGGCCACCGGCGACGGCGCCTTCCCCCTGGTCAGCTCGACCGTGTTCGACAGCCTGGTCAGTCCCACGGTCATGCAAAATTACACGCCCTCCCTGGCCAAATCCTGGAAGGTCTCCCCGGACTGGAAGTACATCGACTTCTTCCTGCGCGACGATGTCAAGTTCCAAAACGGCGATCCCTTCACGGCCGAGGACATCAAATTCAGCCTCGAAACCTATCTCAAGCGTGACCTGCGGTTTTGGCTCCGGCGGCTGTACCAGAAATACATCACCCGGATCGAAATCAAGGGCCCCTACCAGGTCCGCTTGCACCTGAGCGAACCCTGGCCCTGGATTTTCACCAACTTCTGGTACCAGACCGGCATGATGCCCAAAAAATACCGGGAGACCGTGGGCGACGAGGGATTCGCCGACAAGCCCGTGGGCACCGGCCCGTTCAAGTGGTTGGAGTACAAGCAGGACCAGTACTTCAAGCTCGGCGCGGTGGATCGTCATTTTCGCAAGACGCCCGAGATCAAGACCCTGACCGTGCGCTTCGTGCCAGAGGCCAGCACCCGCCTGGCCATGCTCAAGGCCGGTGAGGCGGACATCGTGGAACTCACCTCGCCGCTTATCCCGGCGGTCAAGTCCGACCCGAATCTCAAACTTACCTTTGTCAAGCATACCCAGGGGTTCGGCCTGTGGTTCTGCGACTTGGCCTTCCCCAACGAACCCAGCCCGTTCCTCGACGCCCGGGTCCGTCAGGCCGCCAGCCTGGCCGTGGATCGGGCCGCGATCTGCGAGAAAATTCTTTTTGGCGGCGCCGAACCGCTGAAGGACTACCTGGCCCCCATCACCTTGGGCTACGACCCCAAGGCGCTCACCGACTCGTACAACCCGGAAAAGGCCAAGGCCCTCATGGCCGAGGCCGGATACGCCAAGGGGTTCGAGACCACCATCCACGCCATGCCGACCGGCAAGGCCTGGGTCGAGGCCGTGGCCGCCGGCCTGTCGGAAATCGGGATCCGGCCCAAGATCGAGATGTACGAGCTGGGCGCGCTGCTGATGAAATTCAAGGGCAAGAACCTGAAAGGTCTGGGTTTCCCCGGAATCATCTATTGGAATCCGGACCGGCATCCGGGCAAGGACGGCTCCAACTTTTGGACCCGGGGGCAGACTTGGTGCTACAACTCCACCCCGGCCATTGAAGCCGCGGTCCAAAAGGCGATCCAGGCCAAGTCGGACGATGAAATCGTTAGGTACGGCCGGGAGATGGCCGATCAGATCCGTGACAGCCGGATCATGCTGCCGCTCTGGTCCACGCATGTGGTCTTCGGGCTGACGCCCAAGATCAAGGACTGGCAGCCCGTGCAGGGCGTGCCCATGGGCACCCGATACGAATACCTGAAGCTGGCCAACTAACGAACTTTTTGTCTCGATTTGGGGGAACCCTTTTGGGTCAAAAAGGGTTCCCCCAAACCCCCTTCCAAAAACGTTAGCAGCGCTGGCCGAATGGAGCAATGCTCCATTCGGCCAGCGTGTTTTGCTTGTTCGATCGAGACTGAAAACGTAAAGCAAGACCCTTCCTCTCACCACCTCACACGCCTCACATTGGAGGCCTTGCTCCGGGCTTTTCCATGCAACCGGGACCTCGGCCATAGTTGGCAGCCTCTTTTTTTGCCGCTATCAATAGATATTTCCGATTTGACATATATGAATTTCCTATGATATTTGATTTATTCATAACCGTCGCTTGCGGCAAATGGACCGAAAAGGGGTGGGGAATGAAAAACGTATTCGCGTCAAGGTGGGGCATTATCGCGGTCGGGGCCGCCATCGGCATTCTGGCGCCGATCCTGCAAAAACTGGGCAACCCCGGTAACATGGGCATCTGCGTGGCCTGTTTCGAAAGGGACATCGCCGGGGCGCTGGGCTTGCACCGGGCCGCGGTGGTGCAGTACATGCGGCCGGAGATCATCGGCTTCGTCCTGGGTTCCCTGGTCGCGGCTTACCTCTTCAACGAGTATCGGTCCAGGGCCGGCAGCGCGCCCATTGTCCGGTTTGTTCTGGGCGCCTTCGCCATGATCGGGGCCTTGGTCTTTTTGGGGTGTCCCTGGCGGGCCATGCTGCGGCTGGCCGGAGGCGACGGGAACGCCATTCTGGGCATCCTGGGGTTGGTCTGCGGTATCGGCATCGGCACCCTGTTCCTGAGGAGCGGCTACAACCTGGGCCGGGCGAACAAGACCTATGCCTCGGTCGGCTGGCTGTTGCCTTTGACCATGCTGGGTTTTCTGATTCTCATGTTGATCAACCCGGCCGTCAGCGGACAGGACAAGAGCGGCGTGCTCTTTTACAGCCTCAAGGGGCCGGGCGCGGGCCACGCCCCGCTTTTGATCTCCCTGGTGGTCGGCCTGGGCATCGGTTTCGTGGCCCAGCGCAGCCGGTTCTGCACCATGGGGGCCTTCCGCGACCTGATCCTGTTTAAGCAGGCGCATCTTTTTTCCGGCGTGGCCGCCTTGGTGATCTTCGCCTTGGCCACCAACCTGGTGTTGGGGCAGTTCAAGGCCGGGTTCGCCGGGCAGCCGGTGGCCCACACCATGCAGGTCTGGAACTTCGCCGGCATGGTCCTGGCCGGGCTGGCCTTTGCCCTGGCCGGCGGTTGTCCCGGCCGCCAGTTGTTCCTGGCCGGTGAAGGCGACGGCGACGCCGCGGTCTTTGTCTTGGGCATGATCGTGGGCGCGGCCTTCGCCCACAACTTCGGCCTGGCCAGCAGCCCCAAGGGCGTGGGTCCCCACGGCATCGCGGCCGTGGCCGTCGGCCTGGTCGTCTGCCTGTTCATTGGATTCACCATGAGGAAAAAGGCCTAAGCGAGGAGGGATCATGGGCGTCACCGTCGATGCGCGGGGGCTGAGCTGCCCCCAACCGGTCCTGATGACCATGGACGAGATGAAGAAGACCCTGTCGGGCGAGATCGTCGTCCTGGTGGACACCGACACATCCAAAGAGAACGTGACCCGGGCCGCGGCCAGCCAGGGCTGGACGGCCAAGGACATTGTCGAGGAAGATGAGGGTTACCGCATCATCCTCGGCAAATAGGCGTGCTCGGCTTTTTGAAAAAGAAGCGGTCCCCGGGCCAACGGCCCGAGGCGGACCGCGGCATCCTGGTCTTCGATCACACCAGCGAAGTCATCCGGGCCGAGACCTTATTAAAGGAAGCGGGCTTCGGCGTCAGCGTCATGGGTCCGCCGCCTGAAATCCGGTCCGGCTGCGACCTGGTCATCCAGTATCCCCTGATCGAGGGGCTGGACGTGCTTCGGGTGTTGGAGGAAGCCGGGCTGAAGCCCTTGGAGGCCGTGCCCATCACCGGGCCGTTGCTCCAACCCGTGAACATCTTTCAGGTCAAGGACTTCGGCCGGTACCTGATGGTCCGCGCGGCCAACATGAAGATCACCGTGGACAAGGAGAACCGGACCGTGGTCAATGTCTCGGGCGGCGGATGCCCGGACGTGCCCTATCTGGCCCGGGAAATGGTCGGGAAAAGGCTGGACCAGGCCCCTCGTCCCCGGGACATCGGCCACACCCTCTGCGGCTACGCGCTCCATCTGGCCTACGAAGAGACCCTCCGCTTATGCTCGCCCTAGTGGGCACCGTGCCCGACGACGACTTTCCCCTGACCTCGGGGACGGTCGCCTTTCATCAGGACCGTTTGACCGTCGGCGGCCTGGAGGTGGACGTGAGCCGCGGCACCCCGGCCCTGGCGGCCGCGGCCTGCCGGGCCGCGGAATGCCTGGGCGGACCGCCGGTCCACGCCTTTCTGATCGGCGACACCGGCCTGGGACGCGGCAGCCGCCGGTTGTACGAGCACCTGACCGCCAACCTGGCCCGATGCGGCCTGGAAACGATTGTCTTCCACTACCTGCAGCCGGACGTGGACTGGCACAACCGGGTCTTTTTTGCCTTGGAGGAGATCCGGCCCCGCCCGATTTCCATCGCGGACGCGGGATTCATGTACGCGGCCAAGATGAGCGGTCAGGCTTCGAGCTACGACCTGTTCACCCCGGACGTGGGCGAACTGGCCTTCCTGGCCGACGAAACCGCGCCCCACCCTTTTTACACCCGGGGCTTCATCCTCCACGAGGAGGACCGGGTCGAAACCCTGATCGCCCGGGCCTACACCCATGACAACGCGGCCCGCATCCTGCTGGTCAAGGGCCGCGTGGACCGGGTCGCCGCCCAGGGCAAGACCATCGAATCCGTGGACCGGCCGGTGGTCGAGGCCATGGAGGCCATCGGCGGCACGGGCGACACCCTGACGGGCATGGTCGGGGCCCTGGTGCATGCGGGCCTGCCCATTCCCCAGGCCGCGGTCCTGGCCGCCCGGGCCAATCGGCTGGCCGGGGAGATGGCCGCCCTGACCCCGGCCTCTCAAATCGACGAGCTGATTCGATGGATCCCCGCGGCCCTCGAAAAACTGCTCCCTTGAGGAACGAACATGGGAAAAGACCCGACATCGAAATCAATGGCCATCACGCCCAACATGACCGTTCTGGACGTCGTGTCCAAGTACCGGCCGACCGAGGCGGTTTTCAAGAAATACGACTCCCAGGCCGGGGTCTGCATCTGCTGCGAGGCGCTTTTCGAGAGGCTGGACGTTATTGCCGCGAAATACGACCTTGATTTGGATGCGCTCTTGGACGATCTGAAAGCGGTTGGCCAAACCTGAGACGAGCGCGCGGTTGGTCTGGCCTTGTTCTCGGGCCGGGCCGGGCCAAGAAACCGGCTGTTTTTTTCAGCCGGTTGTGATATTGTATAGGCCATGTTGTCCCGTACGTCGCGCTCCAATGTCCGTCCCGTCAAGCGCCGCCGGTGGCGTCCCCTTTTTCTTTTTCTTCTTCTCCTCAGCCTCCTCATGGTCCTGACCCTGTTTCTGCCGGCTCGGGAACGCCGAACCGCGGCGCGGACCGGTCCGCCGTCCCCGATGCTTCTGCCCGGCCCTTTTCCGGCCGGACCCTTTCAACAAAAAGCCGACTGGGCCGCGTCGGTGAAGCTGGACGAGGCCACGGTCGAGAAGAACCAGACCCTGGCCCAGAGCCTGGACCGGCTGGGCGTGGACCCGGCCCAAGCCTATGCCCTGATCGGGTCCGCCTCCGAGGTCATGGACATGCGTAAGGTGCGGCCCGGAGCCGAGTTGCGGCTTTACCGGGAGGCCGGCGAGAACCGCGTGGTTCGCTTCGAATGCGACCTGGGCCAGGGGGACTGCGTGCTGGTGCTGGCCACGCCGGCCGGTTTCGCCGCGGCCCGGCAGGCCTTCCCGCCGATCACCAACCTCGAGGTGGCCGAGGGGGTGATCCGGCAGAGTCTGTGGGAAGCGGCGGTCGAGGGCCAGGGGTTGGACCCGGAAGTGGTCCTCAGCTTTTCGGACATTTTTTCCTATGATGTGGACTTCTTCACCGAGGTGCGGCAGGGCGACGCGTTCCAGATTCTGTTCGAAAAGCAGTACCGGCGCGGGGAGTACCTGGGGCCGGGCCGGGTCCTGGCCGCGAGCTATACCAACGAGGGCCGGCGGCTGACGGCCTATTACTACGCCAACGGGCGGGGGGAGGGCGGCTATTACAATGAAAACGGCCAGGCCCTCAAGAAAATGTTCCTGAAAAGCCCCTTGCGCTACCGCCGCATCAGCTCCTATTTCTCGCGATCCCGCTACCATCCCATCCTGAAAATCCGGCGGCCGCACCTGGGGGTGGACTATGCCGCGCCCACGGGCACGCCGGTGGAAACCGTGGGTGACGGCGTGGTGACTTTCGTTGGCTGGAAAGGCGGTTACGGTCGGTTCGTCCAGATCAAGCACGGCCAGGGATACACCACCTCTTACGCCCATCTGTCCCGTTACGCCAAGGGGATCAAGACCGGGCGTCGGGTGAGGCAGGGCGACCTGGTGGGCCATGTGGGCGCCTCGGGCCTGGCCACGGGCCCGCATCTGGACTTTCGGGTCAAGCACAACGGCCACTTTATCGACCCTTTGTCCATCAAGCAGACGCCGGCTCCTCCCATCAAGGCCGGGGAGAAGAAGGCGTTTTTGGCCCGGGTTCAGGAGGTGCGGGCCGTGATGGAACGCCGGCTCGCGGCCCTGCGCTAGGCTGGGCCCGGCCCGGACTTTTTGCTTGACAAAAACGGGTGAATTTCATTACCTTATCCTGAGCGTAACCGCTGGGAGGGACTTCCTTTTTTTTTGCACGCGGCATGTGCTAAATTTCACTATAAGTTCTATCCCTTAGGCCCGGACGGCCCCAAACCCGGCCGAATCCCCTGGGCCGCTTGAGGCAATTGATAGAGTAAATACATAAAATCGGCCAGAAACCCGATAAGGAGGTAGAAACCTTGGCATTCCAAATCACGACAGTTCCGTACACAGGTAAGATCCGAGAGGTGGTTCTCGGGTCGGAAAATACCGTGACGGTGGGTGGGGAAACGTCCTATCCTTTCTTCCTTTTTGAAGGCGACATGCCCAACAAGCCCAAGATCGCCATGGAAGTATGGGACATGGACCCGGGCGACGAATGGCCCGATGCGGCCAAGGAGCCGTTCGCGGGCGTTCTGGGCGATCCCGGCGCCTGGGCCAAGAAGTGCGTGGACTACGGGGCCGACATCGTCATCCTGCAGCTCAAGAGCACGGACCCGAACGCCGCCGACAAGGGCGCCAAAGAGGCGGTCGAGGCGGTCAAGAAAGTGGTCGAGGCCGTGCAGGTGCCCGTGGCCGTTTACGGCGTGGCCAACGAGCAGAAGGATATCGAGACGCTCAGCGCCGTGGCCGAGTCCTTCCAGGGCAAGAACCTGGTCCTGGGGCCGGTCGAGGAAAAGAACCACAAACAGATCGGGGCCCAGGCCCTGGCCTACGGCCACGTCATCGCGGCCAACACGCCCATCGACATCAACCTGGCCAAGCAGCTCAACATCCTGCTGGAAAACCTGGGCGTCAACACCTCCAAGCTGCTCATCGACCCCACCACGGGCGGTCTGGGCTACGGCATGGAGTACTGCTACTCGGTCCTGGAGCGGCTGGGAATGGCCGCGCTGGCCCAGTCCGACGCGAACCTGCAACAGCCTAAAATCAACAACTTGGCCCAGGAAATCTGGAAGACCAAGGAAGCCAAGCAGAGCCTGGACGAAGTCCCGACCATGGGCTACCCGGACGACCGGGCCATCCTCATGGAAACCACGGCCGCCGTGGCGCTCCTTCTGGCCGGATCGGACATCGTGGTGCTGCGGCACCCGGAAACGGCCAAGCTGGTGCGGCAGTACATCGACCTCCTCCACGACGGCGGTGAGGTCCAAGCCGAAGGCCTGAAGCAAGTGCAAACCGTGGCCCTGGACAAGCTGCCCGCGGTCGAAAAGAAAGGTCCGGCTCCGGCGAAGAAGGAAAAGAAAGCCGCGCCCAAGAAGAAGGCGGCGGCTCCCAAGGCCGAACCCAAGGCGGCTCCCAAGGCCGCTCCCAAGGCGGAAAAGCCGGCTGAAGCCCCGAAGGCGGCCGCGCCCAAGGAAGAACCCAAGAAGGCCGAAGCGCCAGCCGAGGTGGACGTCAAGGCCAAGGCCGAAGCCGAAGCCAAGGCCAAGGCGGAAGCCGAGGCCAAAGCCAAGGTCGAGGCGGAAGCCAAGGCCAAGGCGGACGCCGAAGCCAAGGCCAAAGCCGAAGCGGCGGCCAAGGCCAAAGCCGAGGCGGAAGCCAAGGCCAAGACCGAGGCGGAAGCCAAGGCCAAGGTCGAGGCCAGGGAAAAGGAAAGCGCCCTCCGTCTGGCTCGGGCCAAGGAAAAGGAAGAGCAGTTGGCCAAACGGGCGGCCGTAACCAAAACCGCGGGGCCTCGGGAGATGAAAAAGGCCGACGTGGTTGTGGTGAAGGAAATGGTGGTCGCCGAGGGTATTATGGCCCGGTTGCGGAGGGTGCACCGCCGTTTCGACACATGATCTTGTATAGACAAGATCATGTGCATAGGATATACTTCCCAAACCGGAAGAATGTTTCGGAATTTAGCCTCACGAGGAGGAACGTCGCATGACAGCCGAAGAAACCAAAGCCAAGAAGGCGGCGGCCGTAAAACCTGAAGAAGTATCGGTGGACCCCGCCAGCATCAAGATGATCAAGAAGGCTCAGGCCGAGAACATCGAAACCATTTTTGACCGGGCCTTGACCATGAAGCCGTGCAACATCGGCGTTGAGGGCATCTGTTGCAAGAACTGCTCCCAGGGCCCCTGCCGGTTGCCCTTGACCAAGAAAATCCGGGAAGGCGAGGAGCCGGACAACCGCAAGGGTCTGTGCGGCGCCACGCCCGAGACCATTGCCGCGCGTAACTTCGCCCGCATGGTCGCCGCCGGCGCGGCCGCCCACTCCGACCACGGCCGCGGCGTGGCCGAGGTCTTTTTGGCCGCGGCCCGCAAGGAGACCCACGACTACGCCATCGAGGACACCCAGAAACTCCTGGAGATCGCTCCGGACTTCGAAGTGGCCACCACGGTCAAGGAAGGCGACGAGGAAGTCCCCAGGGACATCTATGACATCGCCGTCGAGGTTGGGGAAAAGGCCCTGGCCGAATGGGGTCGTCAGGAAGGCGAAATCTACTACGCCAAGCGCGCCCCCCAGGCCCGTTACGACCTGTGGAAAAAACTGGGCGTCGTGCCCCGCGGCATCGACCGTGAGATCGTCGAGATCATGCACCGCACCCACATGGGCGTGGACCAGGACTACGAGAACATCGTCTCCCAGTGCTCCCGCGCGGCCATAGCCGACGGCTGGGGCGGCTCCATGATCGCCACCGACCTGCAGGACATCATGTTCGGCACCCCCTACCCGGTTCCCGGACAGATCAACCTGGGCGTGCTGGAAAAGGACAAGGTCAACATCATCGTGCACGGTCATGAACCGCTGCTCTCCGAGATGATCGTGACCGCGGCCCAGGACCCGGAAATGCTCGAGTACGCCAAGAGCAAGGGCGCCAAGGGCATCCTCCTGGCCGGCATGTGCTGTACGGCCAACGAGATCCTGATGCGCCACGGCCTGCCCATCGCCGGTAACTACCTCCAGCAGGAGCTGGCCATCATCACCGGCGCCGTGGACGCCATGGTCGTGGACGTTCAGTGCATCATGGAGAACATCGCCAACGTGGCCGACTGCTTCCACACCAAGATCATCACCACCAACCCCAGGGCCAAGATGGCAAGCGGCCACACACTGCACATCGAGTTCGACGAGCATCACGCCTACGAGGACGCCAAGCGCATCGTCCGCGAAGCCATCGACAACTTCCCCAACCGGCGAGACAACGTTCTCATCCCGGCCGAGAAGGAAAACATGGTCGCGGGCTTCTCCTACGAGGCCATCAACTATCACCTGGGCGGCACCTTCCGCGGTTCCTACGCCCCGCTCAACGACAACATCATCAACGGCCGCATCCGCGGCATCGGCGGCGTGGTCGGCTGCAACAACGCCCGCACCTGCCACGATTCGGCTCACCTGACCATCGTCAAGGAATTGCTCAAGAATGACGTCATCGTCCTGACCACGGGCTGTAACGCCATGGCCTGCGGCAAGGCCGGGCTGCTCACCCCGGAATCGGCCGCCGTCTATTGCGGACCGGGTCTGGCCGAGGTCTGCGAGACCGTGGGTATCCCGCCGGTCCTCCACATGGGCTCCTGCGTGGACAACTCCCGCATCCTCATGGCCGCCACCGAAGTGGTCAAGGCCGGCGGATTGGGCAAGGACATCTCGGACCTGCCCGCGGCCGGAAGCGCCCCCGAGTGGATGAGCGAGAAGGCCATCAGCATCGGTCATTACTTCGTGGCCTCGGGCGTGTACACCGTCTTCGGCGTGACCCTGCCCGTGACCGGCGCCCCGCGGTTCCAGAAACACCTCTTCGAGGAACTGGAAGGCCTCTACGGCGGCATGTGGGACCTGGTCGAAGACCCGTACGAGCACGCCCGGAAGATGATTGCTCATATTGACAAGAAACGGAAAGCCCTGGGTATTGACAAGGCCCGCGAACGGGTCCTCATGGACATGGCCGACCGTCAGAAGCTGGAAGCGGTATAACCCGGATTCTTCCAAGAAGGAGGATGGATCAGTGTCGAAATTAGTCGCATTCGCCGCCATCCAGGGCGGATACAATATCGTGCAGAAAGCGGAAGGCAAGTACAAGCAAGCCTTGGAGAAATACGGACCGGATCAAAAACTCGAATTCCCCAACACGGCCTACTACCTGCCCATCATCTATTCCCTGCTCGGCATCCCGGTCAAAACCCTGGGTGACGCGGCCAAACCCCTGTCCGTGGCCCGGGGCCTGCTGCCGCCCCACGTCAAGGGACGTCATCACCTGCCCTATCTCGGGCCATTGCTGGACGCGGGCATGGCCGCCATCTTCGCCGAGGAGATCGTCGAGGCCATCCGGTACGTCGAGGACCCGGACTTCTACCTGGTCAGCGAAGAGGTGGATCTGGACAGCGGTAAAATCTGGCTCGGCGCGGCCGAGGACACGGTCTTCCGGAAGCGCGGCGTCGAGTTCGTGGACGGCACGGCCCCCGGCTTCGCCGCCATTGTCGGCGCGGCCCCCACGCCGGAGATCGCCAAGGAGATCGCCGAGGAGTATCAGCGGCGGAACCTGTACGTCTTCATGTGCGCCAACCAGGGCGGTACGACCTTCTCCGAGCAGCTCGTCGAAGCCGGGGTTCAGATCGGCTGGAACACGCGTCTGGTGCCCTTCGGCCCGGACATTTCGGCCGCGGTCTTCGCCCTGGGCTTCGCCAACCGGGCGGGCATGGCCTTCGGCGGCATCCAGCCCGGTGACTACCGGCGCATGCTGCTCTACAACAAGGACCGCATCTTCGCCTTTGTCAACGCCTTCGGCGAAGTGAACGCGGAATGGGCGGCCAACGCGGCCGGCTGCGTGAACTGGGGCTTCCCCACCATCTCCGACACGGACATTCCCGAAATCCTGCCCACGGGTATCTGCACCTACGAGCACGTGGTGGCCAACGTACCCTACGACGAGATCGTGACCCGGTCGGTCGAGGTGCGCGGACTCAAGACCACGGTCTCGACCGTGGACATCCCCCTGGCCTACGGCCCGGCCTTCGAGGGCGAGCGCATCCGCAAGGACGACCTCTACCTCGAGATCGGCGGCGGCCGCACCGACTGCGTCGAGCTGGTGCGCATGGTTGACATGAACGCGGTCGAGGACGGCAAGATCGAGCTGATCGGCCCGGACATCCCCAAGGAGCCCGGCAAGCGCCTGCCTCTGGCCATCTACGTCGAAGTGGCCGGCCGCAAGTTCCAGGAGGACTTCGAACCCATCATCGAGCGGCAGATTCACCACCTGATCAACTATGCTCAGGGCGTGATGCACGTCGGCCAGCGGGACATCTCCTGGATTCGCGTGGGCACGGCCGCCGTGGACAAGGGCTTCACCCTCAAGGACATCGGCACCATCCTGCACGCCAAGTTCCACCAGGACTTCGGCTCGGTCTTCGACAAGGTCCAGATCAAGCTCTACACCGAACCGGACAAGGTCAAGGAGATTCTGGCCAAGGCCCGCGAGATCTACCATACCCGCGACGCCCGGGTCGAGAACATGACCGACGAAGGCGAGGAAATCTACTACAGCTGCACGCTCTGCCAGAGCTTCGCCCCGAACCACGTCTGCGTGGTCAGCCCGGAGCGGACCGGCCTGTGCGGCGCTTACAACTGGATGGACTGCAAGGCTTCCTTCGAGATCAACCCCACCGGCCCGAACCAGCCCATCGAGAAGGGCGAGGTCATCGACCCGGTGCTCGGCCAGTGGAAGGGGGTCAACGACTTCGTCTATAGGGCCTCCCGTCAGGCCATCGACCACTACAACTTCTACAGCCTGGTCCACGACCCCATGACGACCTGCGGCTGCTGCGAATGCATCGCCGCCATGCTGCCGACCTGCAACGGGGTCATGACCGTGCATCGGGACTACACGGGCGAGACGCCCTGCGGGATGAAGTTCAGCACCCTGGCCGGCACCATCGGCGGCGGTGCGTCCTCGCCGGGCTTTGTCGGCCACAGCAAGTTCAACGTCATCCAGCGCAAGTATATTATCGGGGACGGCGGCCTGCTGCGTATGGTCTGGATGCCCAAGTCGCTCAAGGAAGAGCTTCGGGAAGGCATCGAACGCCGGGGTAAGGAAATGGGCGTGCCCGACCTGATCGACCGCATCGCGGACGAGACCGTGGGCACGACCGAGGAAGAGATCATGTCCTTCCTCCAAGAGAAAGACCACCCGGCCCTGAAGATGGACTCCCTGCTGGGATAAACCCGCCAACTACCGGAACGGCTCCCGGCCCCACGTCGGGAGCCGTTCCGGAACGCTATCGACAAGGAGTACAGAATGGCCCTGACTGGAATTCAGATCTTCAAGCTGTTGCCGAAGACGAACTGCAAGGAATGCGGGGTGCCCACCTGTCTGGCCTTTGCCATGAACCTGGCTTCGGGCAAAGCCGAACTGGACGCCTGCCCCTATGTTTCGGACGAGGCTCGGGAGCAACTGGCCGAGGCATCGGCGCCGCCCATCCGGCCTCTGACCGTGGGCTATGGCGACACCCAGGTCAAGATGGGTGGGGAAACGGTCCTCTTCCGCCATGAAAAGACCTTTTTCAGCCCGACCGGCATCGCCGCCCTGGTCACTGACGATACGGACCCGGCCCAGATCGAGGAAAAATGCCGGCGCTATATGGCCTACCAGTACGAACGGGTGGGACTCAATCTCCGGCCCGAGCTGGTCGCCCTCAAGTGCGTGAGCAATGACGGCGCGAAATTCGCCCAGGCGGCCAAGACGATTTTGGACAAGAGCGACCTGGGTCTGGTGCTCATGAGCGAGGACCCGGCCCTGATGAAGACCGCCCTGGACGCGGTCGCCGACGCCAACCCGCTCATCTACGCCGCCACCGAGGCCAACGCGGACGCCATGGGCAAGCTGGCCCTGGACGTGGACTGCCCCCTGGCCGTCAAGGCCGACGGCATCGGCGCCCTCGAGCCCTTGATCGGGACCTTGACGGGCATGGGGCTCAAGGACTTGGTTCTGGACAGCGGCACCCGCAACGTCAAGCAATCCTTCGAGGATTCGGTCGCCCTTCGCCGCTCCGCCCTCCTGGCCCAAAACCGCGGCCTGGGCTTCCCGACCATCACCTTCCCCTGCGAAATGACCGACAACCTGGCCATGCAGACCGCCATCTCGGCCGGCCTGATCGCCAAGTATGCCGGCATCGTGGTCCTGTCTGACTTCGAAGGCTCGGTCGTCTTCCCGCTTCTGCTCGAACGGCTGAACATTTTCACCGACCCGCAGCGGCCCATGACCGTGACCCAGGGCATCTACGAGATCAATGGTCCGGACGCCAACTCCCCGCTCCTGGTGACCTCGAACTTCTCCCTGACCTACTTCATCGTGGCCGGCGAGATCGAGGCCAGCCGCATTCCCACCTGGCTGGCCATCATGGACACGGAAGGCCTGTCCGTGCTGACCGCCTGGGCCGCCGGCAAGTTCGTGGGCGACGCCGTGGGCATGTTCATCAAGAAGAGCGGCGTCTCGGAAAAGATCAAGCATCAGAACCTGGTTATTCCGGGCTACTCCGCGGCCATCCTGGGCGACCTCGAAGAGGAACTGCCGGGTTGGAACGTAACCATCGGACCGCGCGAAGCCGCGCATATCCCCAAGTTCCTGAAGGAATACCGGATCGGCTGATTCGAGACACCATTAAGGAGAATGCGATGCCCGAAAACACCTTCATGAAAACCATCGGCGAAAACCTGAACGTCATCAACAAACGGATCGGGCAGGCCTTCAAGGACATGGATCCAGTGCCCATCCGCGAGATGGCCGAAAAAGTCGCCGCCGCCGAAGTGGACTACATCGACATCAACCTCGGCCCGGCCCGCAAGGGCGGGGAAGAGTTGATGACCTTCGTCGTGAACACGGTCCAGGAAGTGACCGACATCCCCCTTTGCCTGGATACCTCGAACATCGCGGCCATGGCCGCGGGGCTCAAGGTCTGTAAAAAGAAGGCCATCATGAACTCGATCATGGCCCGACCCGAGCGCTACGAGGCCATGCTGCCCGTCTGCGCCGAGTACGGGGCGCATATGATCGCCCTGATGTGGGGGCCCAACGGCATGGCCCGGGACGCGAACGAGCGGGCCGAGCTGGTCACCGAGCTGATGATGGCCGCCCAGGCCCACGGCATCCCCGTGGCCGACATCTGGGTGGACCCCATTGTCACGCCGGTCAACATCCAGCAGGAACAGCTCATGAACAGCCTCGAGTTCTTCGAGATGCTGCCCGACATCGTGGCCGCCATCGACCCGGAAGGGGGCATGTGCAAGTCCACCAACGGGCTGTCCAACGTCTCGAACGGCAACCCGGACCCTCTGCGGCCCATCCTGAACCAGACCTACATGATCATGTTGCAGCGCAAGGGCATGTATTCGAGCATCGTGGACGCCTTTGACCCGGTCATCATGGACATCTGCCGGGGCAAGCGTCAGGACATCGTGGACCTGGTCTGGGGCGTCATGGACGGCGCCGAGTACGACTATTCGACCATGGACAAGGAAGCCGTGGGCTACGTCAAGACGGCCAAGGTCATCCTGGGCCACAGCCTGTTCTCCGAGTCCTGGCTGGATGTGGATTAGTTCCCGAAAAACGATCAATGAATCATCATTAGACCATCATTGATTGATTAAAAAGCCCCGCCAAGCGCGGGGCTTTTTTTTAGGAAAGGGGCGCGGGCCGTCCGGCGGGGGAGGCTAGTCCTTGTGATAGACCACGATGAGCGCCTGGGCCGGTTCCGGGCTTAAGGTGCGGAAAGCATGGGGAATATCCGACTCGAAGTACAAGGCGTCGCCCGGGTCCAGGATCAGGGTCTCGTCCTTGGTGCGGAATTCGAGCTTGCCGGCAAAGAGATAGACGAACTCCTCGCCGTCGTGGGAGAAAAAGCGCATGCCCTCGGTCTCGGTGACGTCGAACGTAACTAGGAATGGTTCCATGTGCTTATGCGCTTTTTTGACCTCCAGGGAATAGTACCGGTACCCGACTTCGTCCTTCTGGTAATGGTGCCGGCGGGACACGGTCTTGTACTCGGAGCGGCGCGTCATCACCACCCGGTCCTGGGTGTCCTCGTCCTGGAAGAAGTAGCTCATGCCCACTTCGAGGGCCCTGGCCAGCTTGAGCAGCGTGGCCACCGGCGGGACGACGCGGTTGTTTTCTATCTGCGATATCAATGGCTTGGACAGGCCGGTCTTGTCGGCCAGGTCCTGGAGGGTATAATTCCGCTCCTGCCGGAGGCCCTTGATCTTGCCCCCGATTTCCAGGGCCATCACGTCCACGTCCTTGATTCTGGCCATATCGCCTCGCGCCGTTTCCTCCGGTTTTGGGTAAACGCAAGCGGTTCGTCTTGGCGGCTACTCTATCCTTTTTATTTGATAAAATCAAACCTCTTTGACAATTTTTTTGCCTGATCAAACGCCAAGGCAAAGATTGACCCCGGCCTTGGCCTGGCCTATACTCTGCCCAACCCTTCCCCGAGGTCCGAACCGTGGACAATCGCTTGTCGGTCAAAAATCGCTCCCTAACTTTTTGCGCAGCCTTGGCGCCGCTTCCGCTCAAAATGCAAATTCAATGCGGCCAAAGTGCCGTCAAATGGCCGGCTGACGGCCGTTTGGCGGCGGGTTTTTGGCAGGTTCCACCTACCCGTGACCGTTGATCTTGACCTGGCCCGCCGCGTGGCCGAAACCCACTACGGCTTGGGCCCATTGGACCGTCTCGAAGAGATACCCGGCGGCCGGGTCAACCGCACCTTTCTCCTCGAAGCCCCAGGCGGCCGGTTTATCCTCCAGCGCCTCCACCCGACCTTCGGCCTGGACGGCGCCGTGGTGCGCAACATGGCGGCCGTCACCGAACGCCTGGCCGGATCGCCAGTGAAAATCCCCCAAGTCCTGCCCACGGCTTCGGGAGGCTGGTACGTCCAGCGACAGGGAATCTGGCGTCTGACCACCTTCCTCAGCGGCCGGCCCGCCCCATCCAGAGCATCTGAAGCGGCGGCCGAGGCGGCCCGGGTTCTGGGTCTGTTCCACCGGCTGTTGGCCCAGGACCCGCCGCGCCTCGAACCCCTGCCCCCGGCCGAACACAACCGGGAACGCCCGGCCGGCGCGGACGCCTGGGCCGCGCTCATCGAAAACCGTGGCGGCGAGGAAAAATTCGGCGCGGTCGAATCCGCGCTTCGGCAGGGGCTGGACCTGGTGGCCGCCCTGCCCGAGTTTACCGCCTCGACCCGGACCGTGGTTCACGGCGACCCCAAGCTGGAGAACTTCCTGTTCGACGAACGCGGAGCCGTGGTCGGTTTGATCGACCTGGACACGGTGCGTCAGGGCGCGCTGCTCTGGGAGCTGGCCGACGCCTTCCGCTCCTGGGCCGGCCGCATGGACGCCCGGCCCGGCCCGGCGTTCGACGCCCAGGTCTTCCAAGCCGCCTGGCGGGCTTACCGCCGTCACGGTCTGGCGCTCGCCCCGGCCGAACGGGAAAAATTGCCCGCGGCCGTCCGGGCCGTGGTCCTGGACCTGGGCCGGCGCTACCTGGCCGACTATTTCGACGAGACCTACTTTGCCTGGGACCAAAGCCGATACGCCTCCCTGGCCGCCCAGAACCTCGAACGCGGCAGCCGCCTCCTGGCCCTGGCCCGGGATTTGGTTCGGCAAGAGACCGAACTTGGCCGCAGCTAGTGGGTTAATTTGGGAAATTCCATACCCTCTTTCCCAGGAATTCCTGGGTCTTCGCGCTCACCGGGGTGACGTGTTTTCCTTTTTCCGTGGTTCGAAACGTCATTCCCGCGTAGGCGGGAATCCAGTCTTGTACAACTGGAAATCCGGACTGCCTCGAAATGAAAACCACGACGGCCAGATGGTTTTTGGGAGGCGCCACCTCGTCGAGAGGTTTCACGCCTGGATTCCCGCCTGCGCGGGAATGACGAATTGGGTTTGGGTGACGGTGAAAAAACGGGTTGCAGTCGAATAGGGGCATTTGGCAAGGAAAACAACCGAATCCTTAAATTGCCCCACTACCTGGCCGCATCGTCTCTTGACCTGGACGGCGAAAATGGCGATCGCCCCTAGGGGCGGGTTTCAAACCCGCATGAACTTGCGACCCTAAAAAGAAACTTTCGTGCCTTTCGTGTATTTCGTGGTAAAAAATCCTTAAAAGGAGCGCCATGACTCGACCGACTCTCAGCCCCCGTGACCGCCTGGTCTTCGCCCTGGACGTGCCGGACATCGCCGAGGTGCGCCGGCTGGTGAGCCTATTGCGCGACCATGTGGGCATGTTCAAGGTGGGCCTGGAACTGTTCATCAGTCAGGGCCCGGCCGTGGTCCGGGACATCCAGGCCCTGACCCAGGGCCAGACCGGCCTTTTCCTGGACCTCAAACTGCACGACATCCCCAACACGGTGCGAGGCGCCATGGCCGCGGCCAGCCGGCTGGGGGCCGACCTGGTCAATGTCCATGCCGGGGACGGGATCGAGATTCTGCGGGCGGCCAAGGAAGCGGCCGGCCAGACCAAAGTCCTGGCCGTGACCGTGCTGACCAGCGTGGATTTGGTCAAGGGCGAGAGCCTGGGTCTGGCCCCGGCCTATACAAGGCCCCAGGCCCTGGCCCGGCTGCGGGCCGAGCAGGCCAAGGAAGCCGGGCTGGACGGCGTGGTCTGCTCCGGGCAGGAAGCCCAGGCCATGCGGCAGGTGCTCGGCCCCGAGGCCATTGTCCTCACTCCGGGCATCCGGCCGGCCTGGTCCGTGGTCGCCTCCGAGGACCAGAGCCGCGTGGTCACCCCGGCCCAGGCCGTCCAGGCGGGCGCGGATTACCTGGTCGTGGGCCGCCCCATCCGCACCGCCCCGGACCCGGCCGAAGCCGCGGACAAGGTGGTCGAGGAGATCGCCACGGCGATGGCTTCCGCTTGAGGCCCGATGATGGGTGCCATGGCCGCTTGCCGGCCATGCCTATCACCAGGAGGTGTGCAGGAGATGTAGGGGCGAGGCATGCCTCGCCCGTAAACGCCGAGTCCGCGCGAAGAAGAGGGCGAGGCATGCCTCGCCCCTTCGGGAAGCAGGGAGCAGGGTAAACGGGTAGCCCGGACGACTTGTCGTCCGGGTCCGCCGCCGGCGAAGCTGAAGGCGGACAAGAAGGCGATCGGAGAGTTGAAGCTTCCTCGGGGCTGTGCGCGTGACAAGACGACCGATTCATGACCAAGAAGGTCATGCCCATTACATCACCTTTTCGTGTTATAAACGGCGTCGCCTTCTCTCGGACGATAAGGCCAAAGGAATTGTTATCGGAGTGCTGAACTCGGAGTTAACAAACGCAAATGCGAAATGCTTCGGCTTCGTGGTCATGCCCGATCATGTTCATGCGGTTCTTTGGTTTTAGGAACCGAACCAACTCAGCCACTTCATGAAACAGTGGAAGCAACGTTCTTCCGTAAGAATAAAAAAATTGATGAAAAACGATTTGAAGAATTACCTAACCCATATCGACGAACGGGATCCGATTTGGCAATCTCGATATTACAGTTTCAATATTTTTTCGATGAAAAAACTAAAAGAAAAAATCGACTACATGCATGAAAATCCGGTCAGAGCCGGTTTGGTCCTTCATTCCGAAGATTGGGCGTATAGTTCGGCCAGGCATTATTTGTCAGGTAAATCTGTTGGGTTGCCGATAGAAGCGCCGGGGTAACCTTCTTGTCCGCCTCCGGCGGACCCGGACAAGAAGGTGAAGCAAGCGGCTGGTTTGGATATTATGGGCGCGATTAAAAACGGGTGCTAACGCAAAAAAGAAGATTTTCCCCACCTTTTTAAACGACCTTGGATCTCTATTTTTTATAAGCCTCTTGCGGCTTCGCCGCCCGGACGTTGTTCGGGCCACCCGCTTTTTGAAAAATTGTATGTTTTTTGGCCTTTGGTCGTAAGTTTAAACAGGCCTGTTTTTGTTACCTTGACCAGGATGTCCGGTTCCTGCATATGGTGGTCGCTGAACGATAAAATGCCATCGGGTTTCAGCACCCGGTGTATTTCGCCTAACACATCGTCAGGCCGGGAAAAGGCATGAAAAACGTCATGCAGCACGACCACGTCCATCGCGTTATCCTCAAGTCCGGTATCGCAGTCGGACCCGATGGTTTTGACGTTCGAAAGACCCTTCCTCTCCGCGATCTTTTGGACTCTTTGGACGGCGAGCGGATGGATGTCCAGGGCGTAGATTTCGCCCGAACCGCCGACCAGCTCGGCGATCGGTTCGATGTAGCTCCCCGGCCCGCATCCGTAGTCGAGCACGCGGAATCCGGTTTCGATGCCCGCCTCTTTGAGCAACTCCATGCGCGGTCGGAAGAGATCACGAATTTTGATCAGGAGGGCCATGAGCGAGAAATCAAGGTTCGAGGTTGGCTGGTCCACAATCCACCTCCTTTTATGAGAACCGCTTGTCGATGGGGCGTTTGGTGGATTGTATCGCAGGATGGTTTTTTTATTCAAGGTGAGTTTGCATTCCAGGAGCGATCCCGCTTGGAGCGGCGGGGACCTGATATCCGGGCCCGCGCCGGCGCGGGGCAGGCCGTGTTGGCCTTGCTTTGGCCGGGTCCTAAAAACACGTCACCCCCTGGGGCATGCCGCAGGGGGTGGCGTCGATCCTCGGGGCGAGGATGTGCTTGGAAGTCAGGTCGAGCCGATACGGCTAGACCGGCGCATCGCGCGCTCCGTGTGTCTGCATCACGCGCTCTGCCGCTGGGCGACCCGCACGGTTCGCGGGGGCGTTTCGGTGAGCTGAATGGCGTTGGCCGGGCAGAAAAAGGCGCACACGCCGCAGCCGATGCACTTGGTCTCGTCCACGTGGGACTTGCCGTCATCCCCCAGCTTGATGGCCTGCGGGTGACAGCGCTCGGCGCAGGTCTCGCAGCCCGTGCACAGGTCCGGGTCCACGTGGGCCAGGTGGGTGGCGACGTTGACGATGGCCCCGCGCGAGTTGCCGCAGCAGTCGATGCAGCAGTTGCAGATGCTGGTCTCGTCCTTGCTGATGTCGAAGTTGGGGTGGTAGGCCTTGTGCACCAGGCCGTCTTCCTCGCACTTCAGCAGGATTTCGAGGGCCTCCTTTTTGTCGATCATGCGCATGAACGCGTTGCCGGTGGTGAAGCGGGCCGACTTGCCGAAGGTGAAGCAGGTCTCGCGCAGGTCGGTCTGCTCGCAGGGTTTTCCCTCGGTGTCCCGGTGCTGCCGGCAGAAGCAGTGGCCCACCGCGATCTCGTCGAACTTGTCGATGAGGTCTTTCACGTCCTGGGTGAGGAGGATGGTTTCGGCCACCTCGCCCATGCTCTTGTTGATGGGGATGACCGTGGGGTTGCCCGTGGCCTTGTTGACGCGGATGGGCATGGTCCGGTCGGGCGCGGGCCGGCGCTGGAGCATGGCGGCCATCTGTTCCGGGGTGAAGCGGGAAGCGGCCCCGGCCCGCATTTCGTCGAACAGCTTGGAGAACAGGGCGGCCAGGCGCTTCTCGTGTTCCGAGCCGGTCAGTTTTTTCATGAAGGTGTATTCGAACACGCCCACGTTGGCCAGGGGCAGCAGCCGGAAGACTTTCACCCCCTTGCTGTTGGGCTGGTTGAAGATCAGGCCTTTGTGGGCCAGGGCGTCGGTTTTCTCCAAAATGACGTCTTCGGGCAGCCCGCTGCTTTCCTTGAGCTGATCCAGGCTCTGAGACCGCGCCTGTTTGAAGGCCAAAAGCAGATCGATCTGGTCCTCCTCGACCAGCTCCTTAAAAATGTCAACCAAGGTGGGAGAGACCGGACCGCCGCCGCTCACCACTTCGGCCACCTGTTGGTATCTGTCGTCCAAACTCATGCATGCCTCCTGAGATTAAATTGCACGATCGGGATGGATGGGACTTCGTAGCCAATCCCGGCAAATTGATAGGGGATTATAGTATTCGGCGGCAGGTCTGGTGTCAAGCCAACCCCCGCGTCGGTAGTGGGTCAATTTAAGGATTCAGTTGTTTCCCTTGCCAAATGCCCCGATTCGACTGCAACCTGTTTTTCACCGCCACCCAAGCCCAATTCGTCATTCCCGCGGAAGCGGGAATCCAG
>Ga0068712_1002341_pt1 | contig 21643 bp, 17 predicted proteins | sample MTBAKSrepl1MetaG_FD_62987 | JGI IMG/M metagenome (GOLD analysis project Ga0068712, IMG submission 62987) | Enrichment culture microbial communities from Arthur Kill intertidal strait, New Jersey, USA, that are MTBE-degrading - MTBE-AKS1... | ecosystem: Environmental > Aquatic > Marine >... | reverse complement strand
TTTGCGACGAAATTAGCAGGAAAGCCGTATGCGGGAAAACCGCACGTACGGTTTGACGAGGGGGCTACAGAGCAGAATGATCTGCTCTGTACTCTACTCTACTATGATACCTTTGAAAATAGTTAATTTTAATCATATGAGACAATTATTATTACTGTTTGCTTTGACTTTCCTGTCAATTTCGTTTTACGCACAGGAAAATCAGCAGATTACTCTTGAAGATATAATTATTAAAGGCAGCTATAGAGAGGGATCAACACCTGAACTGCGATCTATGAAAGACGGAGAGCACTACTCGATGCTTGAGAACAATACAAGAATAACCAAATACAGTTACCGCGCAGGTGAACGGACAACTGTATTATTCGATATAACAAAAATTGAGGATGCACCGTTGAGGCAGTTTATAGATTATAAGTTTAGTGATGACGAGACAAAGATCCTGCTTCAGGCTGACAAAACACCAATTTACCGTCACTCTTACAGTGCAAATTACTATATCTGGAATTCTGTTACCGAAGAGCTTACCCCCCTGTCGGAAAAAGGTGCGCAAAAACAGGCATTGTTCTCTCCTGATGGCAATTACGTGGCCTTTGCGCGCGACAATAACCTGTTTATTAAAAACCTTAAGTTCGGATCCGAATCGCAGATCACACGGGATGGCAAAGAGAATGAGATAATAAACGGTACGCCCGACTGGGTTTATGAAGAGGAGTTTGGCATCAACAAAGCTTTCTGGTGGTCGCCCGACAGCAAATTCCTGGCATACCTGCGGTTTGATGAAACTGAAGTTCCTGAATATAAAATGACAATGTATGCGGGGGAGAATCCCACTCTTGAAGAGAATACTACTTACCCGGGATTCAAAACAGTTAAATATCCAAAAGCCGGGGAGAAAAACTCTTTAGTGTCGGTCAAAACGTATGAACTCTACTCCCGGGTGACTATGGATATCAAGACAGGCGACGACACAGATATTTATATTCCCCGGCTTGACTGGACTCCGGATGCTGAAGAACTTGTTATCATGAGACTTAACAGGAGGCATAACCAACTTGATGTCCACTATGCAAATCCTTTTACCGGTGATTCAAGACCTGTACTGACAGAAAAAAACAGCAAATACATAGATGAAAATTTCATTAAGTCGCTGCAATTCCTTGAGGATGGCAGATTTGTGGTAATAAGTGAAAGGGACGGCTGGTCGCACCTCTACCTTTACGACCGGCAGGCTTTCGAAATTGCCCGTCTTACACAGGGGGAGTTCGATGTTACAGACTTTTACGGTTATGATCCTCAAAATAAGATATTCTATTATCAGGCAGCAGCTGAATCACCACTTCATCGTGAGGTATATTATACCAGCACTGATAAAAAATCTGAGGGCAGACTTACCGGTAAAGCCGGAACCAACAACGTTACTTTCAGCAATAATTTCGCTTATTACGTTAACCATTACAGCACTGTTAATTCACCCCCGGTTGTTACTCTTCATGAAATAAAAAAGAATACTCTTCTCAGGGTTATTCAGGATAATACAATACTGAGAGGCAGACTGGAAAGTGAAAATATTCCAAAAAAGGAGTTGTTTAAGTTAAAAACTACCGGAGGAACCGAGCTTAACGGATATATGATAATGCCTGCCGGTTTTAATGAATCTGGCCGCTACCCGGTCCTGATCACCCAGTACAGCGGTCCCGGCTCACAATCTGTCAGGGATAGCTGGGAAAACATATCATGGAAACACTATCTGGCGCAGGAGGGATTCCTCGTAGTTACAATTGATCCAAGAGGTACCGGTGCCAGAGGAGAGGATTTCGGAAAAATAACCTGGATGAACCTCGGCATTCGTGAATCTGACGATCTGATAGAGACAGCAAAATTTCTTGGAAGTCTGCCCTATGTTGATAAAGAGAATATCGGAATTTACGGGGCAAGCTACGGTGGTTACATGACCTGCATGACAATGGGCAGGGGCGGGAGTCTCTTCAAGGCAGGAATAGCGCTGGCTCCGGTTACCGACTGGCGTTTTTATGATACTGTATATACTGAAAGGTATATGCTTAAACCGGATGAGAATCCTGACGGGTATAAAGAGAGTTCAGCCCTGACCTATGCCGGCAATATCAAGGGAAGATTATTGATAATTCATGGTTCAGCAGATGATAACGTGCATGTGCAGAACACTTTTGAATTCACTGAGAAACTCGTTCAGGAAGGAGTGCAGTTCGATATGGCGATATACACCAACCGGGCACATTCAATTTCCGGAGGTAATTCAAGAATGCACCTCTATACAAAAATGACTAACTTCCTGAAAGAGAAACTTCAGTAATAATTCAGTTTACTGCTACTGTGATTACTAAGCAGTAATCTGCAAAAACAACTACTTCTCACAGGAAAATTTCTTCAGCATATCCCTGACCTCAATGAAATTTTCAACTTTATAGGCTGCCATCGTCTGCGAAAGGCCTACCTTGATTGTATAAGCATTGTCGGGCAGGTCCCTGAAAAGAAATTCATCAGTCCAGTCGTCCCCGACAGCTACTATCTTTTCTGCCGGCACCGACTTAAGAACCTGCAGGGCAGCACGCCCCTTGTTTATGCCTCTGTTCTTTATCTCAATGACTTTGTTTCCTTCAAGTATCTCAAGATTCATGTTTGCAACAAGACTGGTAACCTCGTCTTTCAGCTCAATGGCCCTGTTGGAACCCAGTTCGGGATCTGATTTGCGGTAATGCCAGACAAGACTGTAATTCTTCTCTTCAATGAAAGATCCGGGAGTCCTGTCGACATAAAACTCCAGTAGCGACCTCATACTCTCTTTCCATCTGGCGTCGAGAGGCTCGATCATCTGCCATCTTTCCCCGGCAGGCTTGTACCATACCCCATGTTCAACAATAAGGGTATACTGTTTATCTCCAAACCACTTGTCAAATGTATCTTTATCACGGCCACTAATGAGTACAACCCTGTTCTTTGGATTTTTTGCCAGGTTATCAAGCAGTTCATAAAGGTTTATATCCGGACTTGCATGACTCGGATTGTCTTCGAAGCCGGTCAGTGTTCCGTCATAATCGAGGAAGAAAATACGGTTGTCAGACTGGCAGACCTCCCTGATGATCTTATTTTTCGCAGTTTCTGTCAGCTTTTTACCAAGGTATTTCTGCTCATTACGCTTAGCCTTCTCAAGACTGTTTAAAAATTCAGTGGCCCACTTGTCGATATTATATCTTCTCAGCCGCTTCTGCAGAAACCTGTTTCTCTCTACCTGCTCTTCAATGGGCATCTCAATAGCCTGCCTGATAGCGGAGGCTATTTGTGCCTTGTCGTTGGGATTTATTATCAGCGCCTCACTCATCTCTTTGGCCGCCCCGGCCATTTCGCTCAATATCAAAACTCCCCGGCCGTCGGTTTTTGATGCAATGAACTCTTTGGCAACAAGGTTCATCCCGTCCCTGATAGGCGTAATGAGGGCTATTTCACAGTAATTATAGAGATCAACCAGATTCTCAAATGGCATAGAACGGTAAAAATACCATATCGGTGTGCGGTTTATAGAAGAGAACCTGCCGTTTACCCTTCCGACAATTTCATCAACCTCGCTTTTCATCTGCTGGTACTGCTCAACACCTATTCTCGAGGGAACGGCTAAAAGAACCAATGTTACATTCTCACGGTATTCCGGATACTGTTCAAGAAAGTATTCAAAGGCCTCAAGTCTGTTTATCAGTCCTTTTGTGTAATCCAGTCTGTCGATTGAGAGTATGAACTTAGTTTCCGGATAGAGGAGATAATAACGTTCCAGCTCCTTGCGTACATCAGATTTATCGCGAACCGACCTGCGTTGTGAATCGAGTGCAGCATTCTGAAATTTATCGTAATCTATTCCCATCGGAAAATTATCAACCTTTACTATCCTTTTCGGCAGACTTATCTCATTGATATTAATATCATATCCCAGGAGACGCCGTACGGAGCTCATGAAATGCCGTTCATAATCAAATGTATGGAACCCAAGAAGATCGGCACCCAGCATGCCTTTGATTATCTCGGTTCTCCACGGCAATATCCTGAAAAGCTCAAATGACGGGAAGGGAATGTGAAGAAAGAAACCTATAGTTACCTTCGGGAATTGTTCCTTTACCAGCTCCGGAAGCAGAAGAAGGTGGTAATCATGAATCCATATCTTATCAACTCCCTTCATATTTTGTGCAATAACATCCGCAAATTTTCTGTTGACACTCTTATATGCCTGCCAGTGCTCATCTTCATATTTGACAAACTGGGTAAAATAATGGAAAAGAGGCCAGATGGTTTTATTGCTGAAACCTTCATAATAGAGTTCAACCTCCTCAGCAGTAAGACTTACATCCACACAATTCTCTTTTTCCAGTGCTCTGTCCACCTGCTCATTCTGTTCAGGTGAAAGACTTCCCCTGTCGACACCCGACCAGCCGATCCAGGTACTTTTAAAAGATTCACTGACTGATTTCATTCCCGTTGCCAATCCCCCGACACTTGGAATTACCTCTGTCTTGTCGCCCGAAATATTGATCTGAACCGGTAACCGGTTCGAAATTATTAAAAATCGATTCATAGTTTTTTTATATTTGTCGTGTTATTATAATACGGAAAATAAATTAAAATGCAAAATGAGTCAGTCACGAAGAGATTGCGAAGCACCCTTTTCCAACTGGTCACAATATTACATTTATTTGAATTACAGGCATTAAACCGTATAAAAGCATTAAAAATAAAAAGATTCACTTTTTAAAGTGAGTTTAAAATTTAATACGCAATTAAGTTTAAAAAGTTAAACCGGTAATTTACCTGCACATGTCTTTCTGATAATATAAATAAATTATTCTAACGTTTTAATCAGTAAAATACAACATATGCAGGTATTAAAAAACGATTTTAGTAATGAATTTTGATTATGGAATAATTGGTAACTGTACGAGTGCGGCATTAATCTCAAAATCAGGGAATATCGACTGGCTCTGCCTCCCCCGCTTTGACTCGGCTTCGGTATTTGCAAAAATACTGGATAAAGAGAAAGGCGGGAGCTTCGGGTTCAGGGTTCAGGGGGAATACAACCATACACAGAGCTATATCCCCAAAACCAATATTCTCGTTACAAAATACTCCAATGGTGCCGACAGCTTTGAAATTATTGATTTCATGCCCCGTTACCACTTTCACAACCATCACGATATTATCTATTCTCCCCCCGACATAATACGTTATATAAAATATAAATCAGGTAATCCGAAATTCAGGGTACACTACAATCCTAAACTGGAATATGCTGAAAGGAAAACAATAACTGAAATCAGGAAAGAATATATAAAAAGCTATACTCAAAGCGGGGCATATGATTCACTGTATCTCTATTCAAATATCGAAAAAGAGAAGATAATCAGTGGTGAAGAGATTGATTTGAAAGAAGATATCTTTTTTCTGATCAGCTATAACCAAAAATTACTTGAGCAGTCGCTTGAGAGAGCATACCTAAAACTGCAACGCACAAAAGTATACTGGCTAAACTGGTCGGAAGAGACACATAAATTCAGCAGCTATAATAAGGAAATTTTACGCAGTGCATTGGTCTTAAAACTGCTAAGCTATGATAAATCAGGCGCTGTACTTGCTGCCGCAACCACGTCCCTGCCCGAAACCATTGGAGAGATCAGAAACTGGGACTACCGGTTTTGCTGGCTGAGAGATGCTTCTATGGTGATAAAGATAATGACTACAATAGGGCACTGGAAGAGTGCGGAACGGTTTATGAATTTCATTATTGATATTGTTTCCGACAAGGATGAGAAGATCCAGATAATGTATGGGATCAATAAAGAAAAAAATCTGAGAGAGAGAATACTGACCCATCTGTCAGGCTACGAAGATAGCGCACCTGTGCGCATTGGAAATGCAGCTTATAAGCAGAAACAACATGACATATACGGTATTCTTATGGATGTCATATATCAGCAGTTCAGTCTTTTTGAAGTTTCACTCCAAAATAGCGAAGAGCTGTGGACAATCACCCGGAGCATTGTACGGATCGTAAGAAATAACTGGCGTAAACCAGACCGGGGGATCTGGGAGATCAGACACAATCAAAGCCACTTCACCTTCTCCAAATTGCTCTGCTGGGTGGCAGTCGATCGCGCCATAAAAGTGGCAGAACTTATCAAAATGGATGAATATACGGTTAAATGGGGCAGACTCAGGGAGACGATCAAAAAAGACATTCTTAAGAAGGGATGGAATGAAAAATTACAGTCATTTACCCAGGTTTACGGCTCAGATGACCTTGATGCAACAGGTCTTCTGATGGAATCGTACGGCTTTATTGAAGCCGGCGACAGCAGGTATGTCAGCACCGTAAAAGCTACGAAGAGGGAACTTGCCAGAAACGGACTTATGTACAGATATAAAAACCGGGACGACTTCGGACTGCCATCCTCCTCATTCACTATCTGTTCATTCTGGTTAGTCCAGGCCCTTTACAAGATTGGTGAAGAAGAGGAGGCACAGGAGCTGTTTGACAGGATTCTAACATACAGCAACCATCTCGACATTTTCAGCGAAGACATTGATTTTGAGACAAAACGACTCCTGGGAAATTTTCCCCAGGCATACTCGCACCTTGCCCTCATAGAGACTGCAATGCTCTTTTCCAAAGATATAAACTTAAAAAATAAATTCTGATACTATGTTAAAAATCAGCCGCCAGGAAGCACTTGACTATCACGAAAAAAACCGTCCGGGTAAAATAGAGGTGATACCAACAAAACCTCACAATACACAGTACGATCTCTCTCTGGCCTATACTCCGGGAGTAGCACAGCCCTGTCTTGAAATAGAGAAAGATCCTGATAAAGTCTATAATTACACCACCAAAGGAAATCTGGTGGGAGTTATCTCCAACGGTACAGCCGTACTTGGACTCGGCAACATAGGTCCCGAGGCAGGTAAACCGGTGATGGAGGGGAAAGGTCTTCTCTTTAAGATATTTGCAGATATTGATGTTTTCGACATCGAGATAAATGAGAAAGATCCCAAAAAGTTTATCGAAACAGTTAAGGCCATATCGCCGACATTCGGCGGCATAAATCTCGAGGATATCAAAGCCCCTGAATGTTTCGAAATAGAAGAGACGCTCAAAAAGGAACTCAATATTCCGGTGTTTCATGACGATCAGCACGGGACAGCCATCATTTCGGCCGCCGGACTCCTTAATGCACTGGAGATCAATGGTAAAAATATCGGAAATGTCAGGATAGTGATCAGCGGGGCCGGTGCTGCAGCAATATCATGTGCACGTCTGTACATCAGCATGGGAGCAGATACTGCAAAGATCATTATGTGCGACAGCAGAGGCGTTCTGAACAGGTCGCGCACCGACATAAACCCTATAAAACAGCAGTTTGTCACCCCGGAAAATGTTAATACCCTGGAAGAGGCAATAATTGATGCTGATGTTTTCCTTGGGCTCTCGGTAGGAGGAATAGTGTCAAAAAAAATGATACGGTCAATGGCCAATAACCCGATTGTGTTTGCTCTTGCCAATCCAGATCCGGAAATAACCTGGGAGGATGCCTTTGATGCACGCAATGATGTTATCATGGCTACCGGAAGAAGTGATTATCCCAACCAGATAAACAATGTCCTGGGATTTCCCTTCATTTTCAGGGGAGCACTTGATGTTCGTGCAACCGACATTAACGAGGAGATGAAGATAGCTGCTGCAAAAGCCCTTGCCTCTCTTGCCAAGGAGTATGTCCCTGAAATTGTTGCTCAGGCTTATAACAAAAAAAATATAGTTTTCGGGAAAGATTATATTATACCAAAACCACTCGATCAGAGACTTATAACTACTGTTTCAACGGCTGTTGCAAAAGCTGCAATGGAATCTGGTGTTGCACGTAAGCCGGTAGCAGACTGGGATATTTATATACAGGAGCTCACGGGCCGCCTGGGTATTACAAATAAACTGATAATGGAGATCCGGCTGAAAGCCCGTCAGAATCCCAAAAGGGTTGTCTTTGCCGAAGGTGAGAATTATAAGGTATTGAAAGCCGCCAGGTTTGTATTAAGAGACGGGATTGCCATCCCCATTCTCCTTGGCAATGAAAAAAAGATCAGAACTGCTATCAGCGAAAACCAGATTCAACTGGATAATGTTACTATAATAGACCCGGTTAAATCTATTTCTGATGAGAAAAGGACAATGTTTGCACGGCTGCTGTATGAAAAGAGGAAACGCAAAGGAATGACCTATGACGAGGCAATGGAAAAAACCTATAACCGTGATTATCTCGGTGCGATGCTGGTTGAGACCGGAGAAGCCGATGCGTTTATCTCAGGGTTCGCACGGAAATATGCCGATACAATCAGACCGGCCTTGCAGGTAGTCGGAGTAAAAGAGGAGTTCAATCATATTGCAGGCATGTATATAATGATCACCAAAAGAGGCCCCGTTTTTCTTGCTGATGCCACGGTGAATATGAATCCTACTTCACAGACACTGTGCGACACTGCTATACTCTTAGCCAATGAAGTTAAAAGATTCAATATAGAACCCAGGATAGCATTCCTCTCATACTCAAACTTCGGCGCTTATAAAGGTCAAGGCAGTCCGGTAAGGGTCAAAGAGGCTGTTGAGATGCTGCACAAAAGGTACCCCGACCTGATGGCAGATGGCGAAATGCAGGCAAATTATGCCCTCAACGGCAAACTGCGGTACAAGCACTACCCTTTTAACAAGCTGAAAGACCATGATGCCAACACCCTGATTTTTCCAAATCTGAGCTCGGGAAATATAACTTATAAAGTCCTTCAGGCACTGGGTACAGCCGAAGCTATCGGACCAGTTTTGATGGGAATGAAAAAACCGGTTCACATACTTCAGCGCGACAGCACGGTACGTGAAATAATAAATATGGTGGCTATTGCTGTGGTAGATGCACAGTCAATTGCAACACCATAAGAAAGGAAAACACCTGAAAAATAAAAGGCCGGATGGCAGAGAATCCTCTACCATCCCCATCCGTTATTATACTTATGCCTTATCAGTTCAGAGGCAAATTCGAGTGCATTGACCTTTTTCCTGTCTGTCTGGAATTGCGGCTGCTTATTGACTTTCTTATAGATATGGGAATTGATCAGGTTGATCTCTTCGGACGGACCAATATTTTTAAATTTCATGGTCTCACCATCCCACTCCAGTTCCTTCTGAAGATCCTGAAGTCTGATAGCCAGATTCCCCATTAACACCATTTCGGAGAGAGGTCCCGAGTATTCAAAATTGGAGCAGGCCTCTTTCCTTGAATCCGGATTTTCTTTACAGGCCCTTACCCAGTCCATCTCATGTCTTCCCCCTCCGAGGAGATGGTCAGGAATCCGTTCAATTGTCTGCGGAGGACTCTGGAAATTATCAACTATAACCTTAAAACCGTTGCCATAATTTGCACTTATAAGCTTGCCTTTGGTACCGATATAGAGATTTATCTGATCCAGTTGTATCCCTTCAGGAAGATCCTCATAACGTCTGGGAGTAAGTCCGCCATCGCGCCAGACCAGCTTCAGTTCGGGCATTGCACAGTATGGCAGGTTCTTTCTTGCGGGGAAGGTAAATTCTACCTCAGAAGCCTGCGGAGCACTTTCGGTATTGACCAGCGTTGAACTGGACTGCACCTTTACCGGATATTTAAGGTTCAGGGAATAAAACGGAACATCCAGTACATGGCAACCCATATCGCCAAGAGCACCGGTTCCGAAATCCCACCATGCACGCCAGCTCCACGGATGGTATGCTTCGTTATAAGGACGGAAAGGAGCAGGCCCTAAAAAGAGCTCCCAGTCAAGTGTTTTGGGAACATCATGAACCTCTTCGGGACGATGCAGACCCTGCGGCCAGATGGGACGGTTGGTCGTTACATGAACTTCGGAGATATCCCCGATTATCCCTGCATGAATTATCTCCGTAACCATTCTTACCTCATCGTTTGAATGGCCCTCATTGCCCATCTGTGTGGCAACCCTGTATTTTTTTGCTGCTTTTGTCAACTCGCGGGCTTCCCAGACAGTATGGGTCAATGGCTTTTGGCAATAAACATGTTTTCCGAGCTGCATGGCCATCATGGCCTGTACTGCGTGTGTATGGTCAGGCGTTGCTATAACAACCGCTTCAATATCTTTTTGCCTATCAAGCATCTCCCTGAAATCTTTCCACTTTTTAGCCTTAGGATAGGTTTTAAAAACACCTTCAGCATAATCCCAGTCGACATCGCATATAGCCACAATATTCTGCCCGGGCATATTACGCAAATTAACTTTCCCTTTCCCTCCGACTCCTATCCCGGCAATATTTAATTTGTCACTGGGAGGGATATGTCCTATACCGGATACAGCATGCGACGGAATTATCGAAAAACCTGCTAAAGCTGTTGCCGAGGTACTGATAAATCCGCGACGCGAAAATTTTGAATCTCCATTTTTATTCATGTTGAAATATTTTATTGGTTAATATATTTTAAAAATGCAATCTGTTTCGATGGTAAATTTATCTATTATCTTTCAGGAATAAAAAAACAGACATCAAAAAAACCTTTTTCTTTTTAAATTTACACCTTACTTTTGATAAACTTATTTTTTTATAAAAACCGAGCAAATATAAACCTGAAAGATTGATAAATACACTGACGGAATTTTTCAGTTAAGAGCAAAAAAATGAAACGAACATGAATTTAAAATCATCCGGCAGAATGGGAACAAGCTTAATAATACTTTTGAAGACAAATAATTTTAAACAGATGCCTTATAGACAATGAATATTGAGAAATACCCTTCACGACTGTTGGAAAATGCGGTAAATGAATTTTCAAAGTTACCGGGAATAGGAAGAAAGAGCGCCTTAAGACTGGTCCTTCATTTGCTCAGACAGGAAAAAGAGGCTGCCGAAGCCCTCGGAAACAGTCTTATTCAACTCCGTAATGAGATAAAGAGATGTAAAGTTTGTTATAATTTATCCGATACCGATATCTGCCGTATATGTGCCAGTCAGGCAAGAAACAGAACTGTGATTTGTGTGGTGGAGAATGTACGTGATGTAATGCTCTTCGAAAATACAAATCAGTATAACGGATTATATCATGTACTGGGAGGAGTGATATCACCGATTGACGGAATAGGTCCTTCTGACCTGGAGATCGAGTGCCTTATTGAAAGGTCAGAAGATCCGGAAGTAAAAGAGATAATTCTGGCACTTCCTGCAACCATGGAGGGAGATACTACAAACTTTTATATCTACAGAAAGCTTAAAGAAAAATCCGTAAAGGTTACAACCCTCTCCCGCGGCGTGGCAGTTGGAGACGACCTTGAATATACTGACGAAATAACTCTGGGACGGTCACTTGTAAACAGGATTCCTTATGAAAATACACCAGGATTATAACATGATATAAAATGAAATGAGCATGATTGTAAAATCACCCGGGAGTACGATTAAAACATATGCGAGTTCTATATGATACCATTGAAAATCATTAATTTTAATCATATAAAAATAAATCTTTCCGAATAAAAATCATACTACGTGAAACTTTCAGTAATAATAGTAAATTATAATGTCAAGCATTTTCTGGAGCAATGTATTCACTCGGTAATCAGGGCATCCGTAAATATCCCGTTGGAAATTTTTGTTGTTGACAATAATTCGGTTGATGGTTCCACGCAATTAATAAAGGAGAAGTTTCCACAGGTATTACTGATAGAGAACCGTGAGAACCTGGGTTTTTCCAGGGCAAATAACCAGGCAATAAAAAGAGCAAAAGGTAAATATATACTTCTGCTGAATCCTGATACCGTTGTCGAAGAGGATACATTCTCAAAAGTGATCGGTTTTATGGAAAGTCATCCTGATGCCGGTGCTTTGGGCGTGAAGATGATAGACGGCAAAGGAAATTTCCTTCCCGAATCAAAACGCGGATTGCCAACTCCCTGGGTGGCGTTCTGCAAAATGTTCGGATTATCGAAGCTCTTTCCGCGGACAAAAAAATTTGGCCGTTACCACCTCTCCTATCTTGATGAGAACGAAGTCCACGAGGTTGAAGTTTTGGCCGGTGCCTTCATGCTGATCAGAAAGGAAGTACTCGATAAAGTGGGGCTTCTTGATGAGAGCTTCTTTATGTACGGTGAGGACATTGACCTCTCTTACCGGATAACGGAAAGCGGATATAAAAACTACTATTTCCCCGGAACCACAATAATCCACTACAAAGGAGAGAGTACAAGGAAAGGCTCTCTGAACTATGTCAAAGTGTTCTATACGGCAATGATAATCTTTGCCGGAAAACACTTCTCAGGCGGAAGGGTGAGTGTCTTCTCTTTTTTAATTCACCTGGCAATATGGTTTCATGCACTCATGTCGGTTCTCAGAAGGGTTGCCGACCGCCTGTTTATGCCCCTGCTTGACGGCATTATCATTTATGCAGGATACCTCTTTCTTACTCCTTTATGGGAAAATATCCGGTATGAGCCCGGTTACTATCCATCTGAATTTATGAATATTGTTGTACCTGTTTATGTTCTGTTCTGGATCATTGCAATATTTATATCAGGTGGATATAAAAGACCTGTTACCCTTTACAATGTTGCCCGTGGTATACTGTGGGGATCAGTTTCCATCCTCCTGGTTTACTCCCTTGTAGATGAAAGTCACAGGTTCTCACGTGTCCTCATTCTCCTTGGTTCGGCCTGGGCAGCCTTTTCCCTGATTTTTTACAGACTCATCTTTCACTGGATGAAGTTCAAAGCCCCGGGATTCTGCCTGAAAAAAACCAAAAAAATTGCAATTGCCGGTCACCTGAATGAAGCACAGCGGGTAAAAAAATTACTCGAGCAGACCAGGATCAGGTCAGATCTCGCCGGATTTATTGCCATAGACAGCTCAGATATGCACGAACAGTATATCGGTTCACTGAATCAGCTTAACGAGATTGTCAGAATAAACCGCGTTGATGAGATCATATTCTGTGCGGAAAATCTGGATGCCTCTGAAATTATAAAAGCTATGCTCAACCTCACAGCACTGGATATAGATTTTAAGATAGCTCCGCCGGAGAGCATCAGTATTATCGGTAGCAACTCCATTCACACTGCGGGTGACCTGTATGTGGTGCACCTGAATGCTATTTCCAAACCCGCAAACCGCAGGAGAAAAAGGTTATTTGATATTGGTTTTGCGATCATTCTGCTTTTTCTGAGTCCTTTTGTTATTTGGATATACAAAGACAAATGCCTTTTCATGAAAAATATCCGGCATGTAATATGTGCCAAAAAATCGTGGGTAGGTTATTCAAATACAAAGATAATAAATCCTGATCTGCCTGTCCTGAAACCGGGAATCCTTGCACCGTCGGATATGTTTGATATCAGCCTTTCAGATTCATTAAAACATGAACAGCTCGATATTCTTTATGCCCGCGACTACAATATACTTACCGATGCAGAGATCATCCTGAACGGCTGGAAAAATCTCGACAGGGAGATAAGTTTATAAGGAACGAATGCCTTGAGTGAGGAGTTTTTTGATTTTAGCGGAATGAAGAGATTTTTAGCAAGTTTTTCTTCAGCGGTGAATTTTTTTGCTAAATTTCACACTACTAAGTTATTATGAAGACAATAAGTTTTGGAAAAATAACCCTGAGAGCACCGGAACCCGAAGATGCAGACCTGCTGTATAAATGGGAAAATGACATGGAGATATGGGAGGTCAGCAACACCCGTACCCCGTTTTCAAGGTTTCTTTTGAGAGAATATATTAAAAACTCAGGCAAAGATATATATGAAACTAAACAAGTCAGGTTTATCATAGAAAATGAAAACAACCTGCCTGTCGGAGCAATAGACCTTTTCGATTTTGAACCATACCACCTCAGGGCCGGAGTGGGGATACTGATCCATGATCCCGCCGACCGCAACAGGGGTTATGCCGCCGATGCACTGGAGGCACTGTCGGATTATGCATTAAACACACTGGGACTTAAACAACTGTATGCCAATATAGCTGTTAATAACAAAAGCAGCATAAACCTCTTTATGAAATCAGGATTTGTGCAGGCCGGACTAAAAAAATGCTGGCTGAAAAGGAAAGAAGGCTGGGAAGATGAATATATTTTTCAGAAAATTCTTATCTGAAAGAGGGTACCTCATTAAGATATTTATAACTCCTTTCAGCATAATCTACTTCACATACAAAATGGTCAATGCCATTTGAGACAACAACCAGTTTAACCCTGAGAGCCATATTATATCTTACCACCTGATCGAATACCTCCTGTGTAATCCTTATATGAGGAGCTTTTATCTCAGCTATCAGATAAGGTTCCCCGTTGCGGTTATATACCAGCAGGTCAAATCGGAACGGCTTATCATTAAGAGTGATCTTCTTCTCCGCGACAATAAGGGATTCAGGGTACCTCCTCTCCTGTATCAGATACTGCATAAAATTTTGCCGCACCCACTCCTCCGGAGTCAGCACAACAAATTTTTTCCTGATATTATCGAAGATATACCTCTTCGATCCTTCAGTTTTGATCCTGAAATTATATGAGGGAAGATTAAGTTGTTCCATTTAATTTTTTACTTTTATCATGATCTTGTCATGCTGCCGGAAAAATGTACTTTTGCACAAAGCTATTCAATTGAACGAATTTTATCATTTGAATAAAATTAAATTTTTCGTCCAAAAGACCGGTAATTGTCTGAACCTTTTTACAGACCAGGTTAAGTATTACAAGTGTCATTTAATTTTCAATAAATAAAAAATTTTAAACGGATGAAATCCAAAAATGAGATAGTATCAAACTGGTTACCAAGGTATACCGGTCTGAATCTTGAAGATTTCGGAGAGTACATTCTGCTGACCAACTTCATGAATTATATTGAAAAATTCTCACAATATTTTGAGGTTCCCGTAATCGGAGCTGATAAAAATATGCCTGGCGCAACCGCAGAAGGTATCACGATCATTAACTTTGGTATGGGCAGTCCGAATGCAGCCACAATAATGGACCTCCTTAGTGCTGTTAAACCCAAAGGAGTACTCTTTCTGGGCAAATGCGGCGGATTGAAGGAAAATAACAAGCTCGGTGACTTTATACTTCCGATAGCAGCAATAAGAAATGAGGGTACTTCGGGCGATTACCTGCCGGCCGAAGTACCGGCACTGCCGGCGTTTAACATACACCGGGCAGTGTCTCATGTGTTAAGGGACAGCGGACTTGATTACTGGACAGGAGTAGTGTATACCACTAACCGGCGGGTATGGGAATATGACACCAGATTTAAAAAATATCTTACCAAAACAAGGGCCATGGCTATAGATATGGAGACGGCAACCCTCTTTACTGTAGGATTTGCAAATAAAATCCCGACCGGCGCTCTTCTGCTTGTATCCGACCAGCCAATGATCTCTGCGGGAGTAAAAACCACTGATAGCGATAAACTTGTTAGCATGGAATTTGTTGATATACATCTGAAGGCCGGAATTGATTCACTACTTGAAATAAAAAATAACGGGCTTTCGGTAAAGCATTTAAGATTTTAAAATGGATTACGAAATTATATTACAAAACCTGAAAAAAAAGATCTATCACCCTGTTTACCTGCTTCAGGGGGATGAATCCTGGTATATAGACCAGATATCTGATTATATAGAAAAAAATGTATTAAAGGAGGAGGAAAAACATTTTAACCTTACCATATTTTACGGAAAAGACACCGAGGTTTCTAATATCGTGGAGAGCGCACTGCGCTACCCGATGATGGCAGAGAGACAGGTCATAATTGTTAAAGAGGCGCAGGATCTTAAAAAATTTGAAAATCTGAAAAAGTATTCAGAAAAACCGATGCCTTCCACAATCCTGGTTATAAACCATAAATACGGAATCCTGAAGGGAAATCCGGATGTTATTAAAAATATAGGTAAAAACGGGATTGTTCTGACAACTAAAAAGATATACGACAACAAAATGCCGCAGTGGATAGAGGAATATCTTGATGCACGTAATTATTCCATTACTCCACAGGCGTCACAAATCCTGACTGCATACCTGGGCAACGACCTGGGCAAGGTGGCCAACGAACTCGATAAGCTCATAATAGCAACCGGGGGAAATAAAAAAATTACTCCTGAAGATATCGAAAAAAATATAGGTCTGAGTAAAGATTTCAACATAATTGAACTGCAAAATGCGTTGGGAGAGAGAGACATTTTCAAGGCAAACCAGATTATCAACTATTTCGGAACAAACCTGTCCATGCATCCGTTCCAGGTCACTGTTGTTTCCCTCTTCTACTATTTTTCCAAACTTTTTTCATACCATTTTATGGAAGATAAATCGGAAAAAGGATTTGCGCAAAAATACAGGGTGCATCCTTATATTGCCAAACTACATATCAAGGCTGCCAAAAAATATACGCCCACAAAACTGTATGAAATTATGGGAATTTTGAGAGAGTATGACTTGAAAAGCAAAGGTCTTAATGTATCAACCCTGGTTGAAACATCAGAATTACAAAAAGAGTTAATCTATAAAATCCTTCACTGATATGATTACATGGATCATTATTGCAATAACATCAGTTGTGTCATTTCTTGCATTTCAGAATGGTGAGTTAATGGACAAACTGCAGTTTAACGCCGCCCGGATAATATACAGAAAAGAGTACTACCGGCTAATATCGCATGCTTTCGTACATGTCGGCTGGACTCACCTGATAATTAACATGCTTGTCTTATACTTCTTTGGCAGAGCCGTGGAAAGTTATTTCGGATACTTCTTCGGTGACAGGTCGACATTTTATTTCATAATTCTGTATGTGGGAGGGATATTGGTATCAAATTTATGGGGACTGGTAAAACATCAAAACGACTATTATTATAACGCTGTCGGTGCCTCTGGTGCTGTTTCTGCCGTTTTGTTCACCTTCATCTTTCTGGATCCGCTTGAATTGCTCTATCTTTTCGCTGTTATTCCTATACCGGGCATCCTTTTCGGCGCAGGATATCTTATATATTCCTATATGATGAGCAGAAGGAAGTCTGACAGTGTAGCTCACGACGCTCATTTCCTGGGTGCTGTATTCGGATTTATTTTTCCGCTGATACTGAGAGCTTCGCTTTTTGAGCGGTTCCTTGATCAATTATTCTCATTCCTTTAATATTTGAGACTGATTAGAAAATGAACTTTTTACTTTTTAACGGGAAAATATATGACATAAAAGATGTTAACACAAAGATTATTTTAACTGACGAACAGATTAGAATATACCGGAAGATTTGGTTCGGGTATGGCGGTATACCTCTTTTTAATGAAAATATAGATCTGCTGCGTGCCCAGACAGAATGCTTAAATATGCCATTCCCCAAAGAATTTGAAAACCCTAAAGAACTCTTCAGGCTTACAAAAAGAGTGATGAATAAAAACAGGCTGTTCCGCTCAGGATATCTGAATTTACAAATATGGTCAAACAGAACTGAGAGCCACATGCTTATAACGAACCTCCCTGCAAATGATTTTGATTTTCCCTATCCGGAAGAGGGTATACTAATCACTTATGCCGGTGAAAAAAAATATTCACATAACCAGTTCAACAGATATCCTTTTTACAATAAACCATTATGGAACGCAGTGCTCTCTGAAACGACCGGCACACACTATAGCAATGCAGTCATTCTTAACGAGAATAACATGGTTTGTGAATGTGCCTTCGCCAACATTTTCCTGATTAAAAAAGGAGAACTGATTACACCTTCCCTCTCTTCAGGGTGCTACCGGGATGTACTCTACGATTTGGTGATCGAAGCCGCAAAACGGGCAGGCATAATGACACTCTGTCAGAAGGATATAAAAAAAAGTGAGTTTGCCGGTATGGATGAGATATTCATTGCCTCGGAGCAATCGGGTTTTTGCCGGATAATGGGAATTGACAACAAGCGCTTTATACACCGGCATTCACCGGATATATATCAGCAACTTATTGAAATTCTGAAAGAAAAGTGCATTTAACAGACTACAGTTTAACTGTCAGCCGGCAGCCGGAAATGAAATATTAATTTATATTTTTAAGGGTAATGCGGTATCCTGTGTTATAAGGCATTAATCAGTTCAGAGCAGGATTTTCCGGAAAATTTTCCCAAAATGAGTATCTCTGACCTACTTTCTTAACAAATTCAACCCATGAAGCTTCATGCATTTCACGCATAACCGTATCCTCGTCAACATCATTTACGAGCCATGAATCTTCTTTGATCTCTCTTTCCAACTGACCCGAATCCCAACCGGAATAACCGACAAAAAACCGTATATCAGAAGGATTTACCAGTCCGGCAGAGATATGCTGCTTTAAAATCTCAAAATCCCCTCCCCAGTAAAGATTGCCTAAAACGGATATACTTCCCGGCAGGGTTTGACCGAGTTTATGTATAAAATAAACCGAGTCAGTGGCAACCGGACCCCCCAGATACACATCACCTTCAAACTCGGGAAAATCCGGAACTATATCATGTATTCCCAGATCTATCTTCTTGTTAATAATAAATCCCACCGCACCCTTTTTGCTGTATGCCACCAGCAAAACAACCGACCGGTTAAAAAAATTTCCCGGCAAAAAGGGCTCTGCTATTAAAATACGCCCTTTTTGAGGAGTAACATTATTGGTCTTGATCCTGAATATGTCTAAATTGTCTTTCATAACATAAAGGCAATATAAGAATTTTCAAAATACCAACAAACAACTATAAACTTTATAACAAAAATTATGCGATTTTTTTGTTCAGGGGTGAGATATTAAAAATAAGATTATCAATCTTCAGGCACAACAACAAATATTTCCTCATCGGGCGCTGACATCAAAAACTGTTCTCTTGCAAACTTTTCAAGCTGATTCATACCGGCATTAAGTTCCTCGAATTTTTTCGTATCCTCCGCAATTCGTTCCTTATAATACTCTTTCTGCATCTGCAATTCCTTTAACCGCCTTTTATTCTCAATGTGAACCATAAAGCTGTTTTCATCAAAAAAAATAATCCAGGCAATAAAAAGAAAAGCTGCTATGAAATATTTATTTTTAAAAATATTATACCAACTGCGAAAATCTGACTTACTCTTTCCCATGACTGAATATTTGATTCAAAAATACAGATAAAAATTTCATTGATATAGTAAGAGAGAATATTTATACTCTTATTTATAAACAACTACCCGTTAAAATATTTTATTATAGATTTGTAAAAAAAACAGAGAAATAGCTATTTTTAACTTATTGATTAAAACAGTATTCCATATTATCGCTGAAAAATTACGGGCCGGTTTTTCCCAAAATGAGAAAAAGAAGCTCCGCCTGATGCTTTTTGTGGCCCTGGCAGTAGTTGTTGCAGCTTCTGCAAACCTGATATTTTCTCTTGCAGAAAAAAGAGGAAACCCTGCTCTTTTAATGGATGCGGGAATTTTCTTTGTTGCCGTTTTGTCATTAATATTCATCATAAATGAGAAACCGGAGTATTTTATAAATCTGCTTTTCACCATACCTTTATTTATATATGTCTTTTACAGTTCAGATTTTCCAGGGGCATCATCCAGGCCCGACGCAATTAATATCTCTCTCATCTGGCTTCTCTCCGGCGCTTTTGTCATCATGCTCTTTTCCAAATCTGACACCAAAATAATATCGTTTGGCATTATCTCCTTTTTAACATTGATAATAGAGCTGCACAAGGAAAATATCCTTTTTGATAATTTGTATTTCATTGAACCGATCTACAGTAATCCTCCGGTTATTTTCCTGCTGATTTTCTCCGCAGCCTTTGTACTGATCTACAGGCATAAAAAACTTGCCGGTCAGTTCTATGACAGGATTAACCGTTACCAGCAGGGTGTGGCAAAAATATTTCGTGATTCCGAATTTCCGGCAGTTGAGATAGTGTCTGAGAATGATGAGGAGGGAAATGTATTAAGATTAGTAATAAACAGGGTGAACAATGCCTTTGAGTCGGCATTTAACATCAACCATTATGAAATAAAAAACCAGGAGGCCAATTACATTTTTGACCTGGTACTGCAGGAACATATAGATTTAAATAAAATTCTGCTTTTCGATAACAAAAAGAGCAGGGAGATATATTTGCGAAAGCTTGACAAATATTATAAAATAAGTGTTATAAAACCTTATCACAATAAATTTTTTGTAATCCTTGAGGATATTACAAAAACCAGAAAAAAAACAGAGGAGCTGGAAAACAACAAAAGACGATATAAAGTGTTGCTGGAAGCTATTCCTGATATCTTCTTCGTAATTGATAAAGACGGCATATATGAAGATTTTGTGATCAAGGAGAGTGATATCTTTAAAATTGAAGATGCCAACATTATCGGCAACAGTATCTTCGATGTGGGATTTCCGGAAAATATGGCTGATAAAATATATAAATGCATACATAACTGCCTGAATAACAACTCTGTTGAAGTCATTGAATACTCCCTGAACACTCCCAACGGCACCTATATGTTCGAAATGAGGCTTGCTAAATTAAACTCTCATTCGGTAGTCTCCATAGCACGCGACATAACCCGCAGGAAAAATGCAGAGTTCAGTCTTGAGAAAGCCAAACTAAAGGCCGAGGAGAGTGACAGGTTAAAGTCAATCTTCCTTGCCAACCTTTCTCATGAGATCCGTACTCCCCTGAATATTATAATTAATTTTACAAGGATGCTGATTGACAGTGAACTCAACAGCAGTGAAAAAACTGAGTTGTCAAATGCTATTCAGCAAAATGGCACACAACTGCTGAACATGATCAACAATACTGTTCATCTTTCTGAAATAGAGACAGGGTCAGTAAATATATCCATGAAATTCTGTGAAATAAACAGCCTGATGCGTGATATTTACAACCACTTCAACTCTGTTGTTCCGGATGGAAGAGATGTTAAGTTAAAGCTGTCGAAAGATATGCCCCACCCTTCATTCGGATTTGTTACCGACCAGAATATATTGAGGGAGACACTAAAGATTCTTCTTGATAACTCATTGAAATATACCCTCAAAGGTGAAATAAATACCGGTTATGAGATTATTAACCGTGATGAAGTGAAATTTTTTGTCACCGATACCGGAATAGGTATTCCCCCTGAGGAGCAGGAGAATATTTTCAGCCGGTTCTACAGGATCAAAAATGAGATAAATGAAACTACTGCCGGATCAGGACTGGGACTTCCCATTGCCAAACATTATATCAGCATGCTCGGAGGAGAAATGCATCTCGGGTCTGAACCCGGAAAAGGGACTACAGTCTGGTTCTCACTTCCATTTAAAGAGGGCCGGGGTTATCTGAGGGTTGTCAGTTGATTCTTTATATACTTCTTAAATTAAGGAAGAGGTCTTAAGCACGCTAATAATAAAATTATCATAAATCAATAATAAATTCTTTCCCGCCTTTTGAAGATTTACTTTTTATCACTAGTGTCTATTAATATTTGTTAAAATAATTCGTATATTATTCATGATCAATATGTTTTTTGTCAAAAACCTTGTCGCACTTTTGAACGGATTACCTTTGGTGGTAAACCAA
>Ga0068712_1002334_pt1 | contig 21681 bp, 20 predicted proteins | sample MTBAKSrepl1MetaG_FD_62987 | JGI IMG/M metagenome (GOLD analysis project Ga0068712, IMG submission 62987) | Enrichment culture microbial communities from Arthur Kill intertidal strait, New Jersey, USA, that are MTBE-degrading - MTBE-AKS1... | ecosystem: Environmental > Aquatic > Marine >... | reverse complement strand
GACGACTTATTTTGCATCCGACATTGCCTATCACCACGACAAGTTTGAACGCGGATTTGAACGGGTCATCGATGTCTGGGGAGCAGACCATCACGGCTATATCCCGCGCATGACGGCGTCTATTGAAGCGTCCGGTTACAGCCGCGACCAGTTTAAAGTCATCCTGGTCCAGCTGGTCAACCTGTTAAGGGGGGGCCAGCCGGTGGCCATGTCCACCCGGTCCGGCGAATTTGTAACGCTGAAAGACGTCGTCAGCGAGGTCGGCCGGGATGCCGCCCGGTTTATCTTTCTGACACGCCACTACGAAAGCCCTCTGGATTTTGACCTGGAACTTGCCAAGCAAAAGACCAATGACAACCCGGTTTACTATGTTCAGTATGTCCACGCCCGCATCGCCAGCATCGTTCGTAAAGGCAAGGAAAAAGGTGTTCCTGCAGCGGGATGGGACGCAGATGCCGTCGCCCGGCTGACGGAACCGGAGGAAATCCAGCTCATGAAAGCCCTGGCGCGGTATCCTGAAACGGTCAGCAGCAGCGCCGATTATCTTGAGCCCCACCGGATCACCTTTTATCTCATGAGCCTTGCATCCTGTTTCCATGCCTACTACAATAAACATCGGGTCCTGACCGATGACCCCCTGCTGACCCGCGGCCGACTATACCTGGTTCTGGCGGTGCAAAAAGTCATCCGCAACGGCCTCACCCTCCTGGGGGTATCCGCCCCGGAGCAGATGTAAGTTGATTGTAATTTATGATGGTTTCCTGATTCCCGGGCACTGGTAGCTGGCCCCCGATCCCTGATCCCTAAGATTGGAAGAGATTTTAGAATATATAAATGGCAAAACAAACCGAAAATAACCCCCCTGCACCTAAATCCACGCACAAGGGCACAACCCTATGGATCTGTATTATTTTTTTTGTGTCGGCATGGATGTTCGTCCTCGGTGTTCTGGTCGGCCGGGGAACTGCGCCGGTGCATTTCGATATTGAATCTTTGCAAAAAGAACTGACTGCGCTGAAAGAAGCCGTCGAGCAAAAAGAGCAGCAATGGTACAAAAACCGTTCCGAAGCTGTTCCTTACAAACCGGACCTTGAATTTCATGAAGCCCTTAAAAAAAATACAATTGAAACACGGTCCGGTCTGGATGCATATCGCCCCGACAAGCCGAAGACGGTGGAAAATGTTAAAAGAATGCCGGTGCCGGAGAGAAAAAAATCACCTGAAGGCCGGCCTGAACCGGCCGAATCCGTTGGTGGCCTGAAAGTTGCCGCCGGCGCTGCCGATACAGCCGGCATTTTTACCATCCAGGTGGCGGCAGTAAGGGAAGCAAAATTCGCTGACGTGAAGGTGGCCGAACTCAGCCGGAAGGGTTACCCGGCATACCGCTCCACCGGGGTGGTTCCCGGCCAGGGGACCTGGTACCGAATCAGAATCGGAAGCTTTAAAGACAGAACAGCGGCCTCGCGAATGCTGGAGCGGCTGAAAAGCGAGAATATCACCGGAATTATTGTCCAGAAATAGAGATTCGGATTTCTACTTTCCGATGGGGCGTTCAGGCCAGTATTTTTTTCAGCCACCGGGTTGTCCTTACCACGGACAGGTCGGCCGCTTTTCGATTCGGCTCGTCGTTTTTTTGGGGATTATTGAGAAAGGCGTGATTTGCGCCCGCATACATGTGGATCTCATATTTTTTGCCGAAGCGTTCCAGCGCCTCACGGAACATCTTGATTTCGGTCGCCGTGGTATTGGCGTCGTCGGTGCCGTAGTGACATTGGAGCGGCGCTTCAATATCACGCAGGTCCTCCGGGTCGGGAAACAGGCTCTGGTAGTAGATGACGCCGGCGGAAAACACATTTGATTTGGCCAGAGCATAAAGCGCCAATCCGCCGCCCATGCAAAAGCCCATAACCGCCACTTTCTGTTTGCGCACCCAGGGCAGTCGGCGTAAATACGACACACTGTCGGCGATTTTCTCCACGGCCCAGGCAATATCCAGAGAGGTTTTCGCCAGGGCGCAGTCTTCGCGGGTCGTATAAACTTCCTCGTGAAACAGATCCGGCGAAAGCGCGCTGAAACCCTGTTGGGCGAACCTGCGGGTGACCGCCCGCTGGCCGTCATCCAAGCCGCGATAACCGTGAATCAGCACGATGGCAGTTCTGACGCCGCCTTCGTAGGGCCGGGAAAGAAAACCGTCCACGACGTCTTTGCCGCTTCGATAGGCTGCGTGCATTGAAACGATTTTTTCCGGCCCGCCTTCGGAAATGGTTTGCGGGGGGGGTGCGCCGGCCCGGGTCGCATTTCCGGGCGCCTCCGAAGCGGGCTTTGACTTGGGATTTAAAGATGATTTCGGGTTAGGGGTTGATTTTGTCATGGATGCCTCCCTTTGCATTTAAATGTTCATGCGGCTGAAAGTTTTTCATGAAATCCTCAAGTGTGAAAGAATTCTGGAGCGCTCGCGGCACAAAGCGGCAAGATCTTCAAAAAAAGGCCGGCAATACCGAAAGAATCGCTTATACCCCGTGCACAGGTAATTCAGTCCCGCCTCGCCGTCGGGGGTTCGCCGGATCCGATCCTTGGGGCACCCGCCGTTGCACATGAACCGGACCTCGCACTCCCGGCAATAGCGGGGCAAGGCGTCCCGCTTGATTTGCCCGAAGGCTCGCTGAGCCGGGCTTTCGATCAGATCCGCCAGGGGCTGCAGTCGAATATTCCCCAGCCGATGCTGCCCATCGACGAAGTGGTCGCAGGAATAAAAATCTCCGTTGTGTTCGACGACCGGAAGGTCTCCACAGGTCTCGCGAAAGATGCACAGCGTCTGCTCGCGTCCGAAGGCCGGGCAGGCCGCTTCCTCAAACATCTGAACAATGACCTTCCCCATATCCCGGCGCTTCCATTCGTCGAAGATGCTGCAGAGGAAGTTACCCCAGGCTTCGGCCGAAACGCTGCGCGCGCTGACCCCATGCTCGGCGTCCGGTTGCGGTTCGACCAACGGCAGAAATCCCAGGTAAGGAGCATCGATCTCCCGGAAAAACCGATACACCTGCTCGGGGCGCCGAACATTTCGGGCATGCACCACGCACAGGACATCACACCTGATTCCGTGCCGCCTTAAACAGGCATACCCCCGCATCGCCTGATCGAAGGTGGGTTTGCCGCCCCTGGTGACCCGATAGGAATCGTGCATATGGCGGGGGCCGTCCAGGCTGAGCCCCACGGCAAAACCCTCTTCTGCTAAAAAGCGGCACCAGCGATCATCGAGGAGGGTGCCGTTTGTCTGCATCCCGTTGATGATCTGTCGCTGGGCAGGCCGATGCTTGCGCTGCAGCGCAACGATCCTGCGAAAGTACTCCAGACCCAGGACCGTCGGTTCGCCCCCGTGCCAGAAAAACAGGATCACCTGACCGGGGTGCGCCTCGATGTGCTGAATGATGTAGGCTTCCAAAAGGTCGTCGGGCATTTGAAACGACCCGCCTTCCGGATAAAGGCTTTCCTTCTCCAGGTAGTAGCAATAGCTGCAGTTCAAGTTGCAAGCCGCACCGGCCGGTTTGGCAAAAACCTGAAATTCGCGGGAAGCTTTGTCCATATCGCGAAATACGTATTTATAAATATGAATAAACGCCGGCAAACATTTCAGAACGCATGCAGGGGCAAATAGACCGAAAACGTGCTGCCGGAGCCCGGGCGGCTTTCAACCCGGACATGACCGTGGTGGGCTTCGACAATACTTTTAACGATAGCCAAACCGAGTCCGGTGCCGTGAATATACCGCGTCTTTTCATCTTTGACCCGGTAGAACCGGGTGAAAATTTTGTCAAGATCCGCTTCCGCAATGCCGAGGCCCGAGTCGCTGACACGGATGACCGCAAACCCATCATCAACTCCGGCCGAAACGGTAATGCGACCGCCCTGGGGTGAATATTTGATGGCATTGGTGATCAGATTGGACAAGACCTCATCCACGTTCCGGCGATTGGCCAGAACCGGGGGCAGGCCAGAAAGCAATTCAAGCTGGATCTCGATTCCCCCTTCCCGGGCGGCGCTCTGGTGAAAAGCGACCTGGTCTGTCAGAAGATCCGGCAGGTTCACTTCTTCCTTTTCCTGGGTAATCAGGCCGGATTCAATCCGGGCCAGATCCAACAGCTCGGACGCCATGGCCACCAAGTTTTGAATTTTACCCGAAGCCCGGTTTAGAATTTCCCGCTGTTTTGCGGTGACATCGCCGGCCAGGCCGTCGAGAATGACTTTGATCTGGGTCAGCAGTGAATTCATCGGGCTGCGGATTTCATGAGAGACCATGGAAACAAAATCGGATTTCATCTGATTTATCTTTTTCAGAACCGTGATGTCGTGCAGGACCGTAACGATACCAAGGTTTTGTCCGATCCGATCCCGGTACGGAGTGCAGCTGACGCTGAAGGTCCTTTCCCCCACTTCGATTTCAGCGTTGATTTCCGCAAATTTGTCCGAAGGAAGGGTCAAGGTCTGATCGATCATCTCAAGCAGCGCTTTGCAGGAAATAAACTCTTCGGCGCTGCGGCCGGTGACGCCTTCCCCCGGGTGGCCGATCATGTTCAAGAAGGCGGGATTGATCAGAACCACGCGTTTGTGAATGTCGGTGGTCATGACACCATCCGTAAGCCGGTTAACGATCACCCGCAAACGCGATTTGGTGTCGGCAATGTCTTGCATAGCGCCGGTATATCTAATCGCCTTGGATACCACGACACGAAGCTGGTTCGGTGTAAAGGGCTTTGGAATAAAATCAAAAGCCCCTTTTTTCATGGCTTCGATGGAGTGTTCGAGAGTTGCATAACCGGTAATGACAATCACCACGGTATCGGGGTGCTGTTCCCGGACCTGGGAAAGGACATCAAAACCGGATAGAGACGGCATCATTAAATCAAGCAGAATAATATCGTAATGTTCCGCCTTGATCATCCGGAGCCCGACATCTCCGTCCGGTGCGATGGAGACCATATAGCCTTCCTCGTCGAGCACCATCCGGCAGGCATCGCGGATGCGCTGTTCATCATCCACCACCAGAATCCGGGGATGATAGAGAGTTTCTGTGGGTTCGGGTTGTGTCATGATTTCAAAAGATCCTTTTTAGCCGATGGTTTCGATTATTTTTTCATCTGACGATTCATCCAGGGAGAGCTCCAGCAGAAAGGTGGTCCCCTCCGGACCCGTTTCTTTGACGGAAATCCGTCCCTTGTTTTCCTGTACGATGCTGTAAACCGTGCTCAATCCGAGGCCGGTGCCTTTTCCCGGTTTCTTGGTGGTAAAGAACGGATCAAAAATCTTGGGGATCTGCTCTTTCGGAATCCCGCATCCGGTATCCTGGACCTCCAGGCAGGCGCTGGCGGCATCTTTATCGATATATGTCCGGAACGTCAGAATGCCGCTGTTCTCCATGGCATCGATTGCATTCATGGACAGGTTGATAACGACCTGATTGAGTTGATTTTTATCGGCAAGAATCGGAATCGGATAGTCGGCCATTTCTTTAACAAGAATGATATTGATAAACAGTTTCTGATCCCGGATCAGCGACAAGCTCTCTTCGACCAGGGCGTTTAACTGGAATCTTTCTTTCGTCGGGCTGATCGGCCGGCTGTATGCCAGAAGGTTTTTTACAATTGCCTTGCAGCGGTCGGCATCTTCAAGGACGTATTTCATGGTTTGCTCGAACGGGTGATTTTTTTCAAGTTTTTCCAGCATCATGTTCCCGTAAAGCAGAATGCCTGTCAGGGGATTGTTGATTTCGTGGGCAACTCCGGCGGCCAGTCTCCCAAGCGACGCCATTTTTTCCGACTGCACGACCAAGGATTGGGCCTCCCGCAACTGCTTTTCCACCGCCAGTTTTTCCCTGAGGTCATTAAAAATTCCCATGGTGGCTATTTCCCGGCTGCCATCGTAGATAATGGCGGCCGTCATTTCCACCGGAATTTCCTGACCGGTTTTTGTGATGATGGCGACCGGGGTGATGGGAAGCTTGCCTTTCCCGCCCAGTTGTTCATCCTGCAGCTTTTTCATGATTTCCCGGGCGACCCCTTCCGGATATAAGCGGCGGATGTTGATTTCTTCCTTTTCTTTTGAGGAATATCCAAAGAGATTTTCGGCCGCCTGGTTCATCAGAATGATTTTTCCCTTTCGATCCGCTGCGATGATTGCGCTGGCCGAACTTTGGACGACCTTGTCCATCAATTCCTGGATACCGCTGTACATCTCCTCCAGGGTTTTAACGCGGGTGACATCCCGAATGCTCTCGATGACATACTTGACGTTGCCGTCTTCATCCAGGATTGGAGAAAAAACCCGGTCCTCCCAGCGCTCTTTCCCATCAAGCCCATTGATTTTCTTCAGGATCGAATGCCCTTTGCGATTTTTCAGGGTACTAAATAGCGGACAGTCTTTTTCAGAGCAGGGAAGTTCCGAACTATAAAAATATCGATGAAAAATATCTTTGCAAGTCTTGCCGACAACTCGGTCCGGGGCCACACCGACCTTTTCCAGGAAAATCTGATTGGCCGCAATGATCGTCCGATCCGGTTTCAATATCAGGGTGGGAAAAGACAGGGATTCAAACACCCGGATGCGCCAGTCGGTTTCATTGGAAATACTTTTGTTCATACCAGCTTTTTCTCCGGCTGCGGCCCGATAAATTTTTTGGACAGAATTTCAACAGCCGTCCGGGCGCTCTTTTCGGGCACCACAATGTAAATGCTGGCGCCCGTGCACGCGGCCGCCAGCACTAAAATTTTTTTTGGAGCCAGTGCCCCGAAAGCCGCATCGGCAATGCCGTAGCGGTCGCCAAAGTGTGGGCCATGGAAACAGATTAATTCGACGGGAGCATCAATAGACAGGGTTGTTTGAAGATTATTTTCCGTGAGACTCTCCAGTTCATGCCGGTATCGGTCCGCCGCATTTTTTTCAAACAGCAGCTGCAACTGCAGGGTTTCAGCGCCAACCATCCGTGCGGTCGCCATCAGAAATCTGCCGTCGCCGGAGCCGATGTTTTGAAATTGCAGCCCCCAATCGGCCATTTGATCGCACGTGATCAAAATTCTGAATAAAGACAGATCGGTCTTTTCTTGAAATCCGTATGTCTTTATGATCGGTTCCCAATAAACGGCAACTGTCTCCAACATTTTGCCTCAAGGTCGTTGAGACCCCGCCGACTGAATCTGCCTGATGCGCACTTCCGGACAAATAGGGGCGTGATTGGGAGGAAGATCCAATACCGCCCTCAATACATCGGCGGACCGGTCCAGCAGCCGGTAGTCTGTACTGATGGTCAGCGCCGACAGGGATGTTCCCATTCCGTAAATCGGAAGACCGGATTTCCCCAAGGCGGACATCACAAGTCCCAACAATTTGAGACTGGATTGATGGGGAAAAATAGTCACCGTACCCACCGGGGCGATCCATTCAACATGCGGCCACCGGTGCGGCTCCCCTTCTATCAGTTTTCGTACGAAACCGGCATCTTCGATTTCCAGGCAGCCGAAACTGACCGCTCCCTCACCGGTGCAGCCCATGCCAAGAAAGGGAATGTTGATCCGGTTTTCAGCCAGATGGCGGAAAAGACGTAGCGCCTGACCGTTTTCGCCCGGGGGGTCGCTGCAGTTAAGCTGAACCATTTCCCGGCTCAATCGGATGCCGCCGATCCGAACCTTGTCGCCGGCGTCTGCCTGCATGGTTGTCATAAAAAACCTGACCGCCGGTTCTGCGCCGAAAACGCGGGAACCGGCTGATAAAACGGCCTTTGTCCGGATAGCGGATGCCTACACAGCCGGCCGAGGGAAAACTTACTCCAAATTGTCCTTGACGATTTCCATGAGCTTGTCCAGGTCGATGGGTTTGGGAATAAAATCATCCGCCAGCGTTGTTTTACCGCCCCAGTGGGTGTAATTGGTAGAGGTAACCGCGTCAGCGACGGCTGTAAGCAGGACAATGATAATATCCTTATAGTCTTCGGATTTCTTTAGCTCATCACAGAGCTGGTAGCCATCTTTACGCGGCATCATGACATCCAGGATAATCAGCGCCGGCCGTTCGGTGCGGATCTTGTCCCAGGCTTCGACTCCGTCGTAGGCTTTGGCTACCCGGAAGTTTAGACTCTCCAGCTTCATGGCGACCGATTCCACCAGATCCGGATCGTCATCAACGACCAATATCAGCTTTTTCGCACTCATTATTTTTCTCCTTATTTAGGTTGCATTCAGTCGCATTTCCTCTGGGCAAGCCCTGTTATTGATGCAACTGCCGGGCATACTATACCTGGGGCCGGGGCAGGAGTCCAGCTCTTTTCACAATTTCCGGAACCTTCTGCTCCCACTCGATGGCCATGATGTGAAATCCGGCAACTCCCTCAACCCGCTTCAACCGTTCGATGGTCTCAACGCAGATCGTGATTCCCTCTTCAGCCTGTTTCTCTTTGGGCGTAGACGCCATGCGCTCAACCACTGCATCCGGAATATCCATCCCCGGAACCTTATTCTTCATGTAGCGGGCCATGCCGGCTGATTTCATGGGAGTCACCCCGGCCAGGATATAGCATTTCTCGTGAAGGCGCCTCCGCCGGACTCCTTCCATCCAGCGTTCAAACTTGTCCAGATTATAAATACACTGGGTCTGAATAAAATCGACGCCGGCGGCAACTTTTTTGGCCAGACGGGCCACCCGCAACTCAAACGGGTCGGCAAAGGGGTTGGCGGCGGCCCCGATAAACATTTTAGGCGCATTCTGAATGTCCGCACCGCCTTGAAATTTACCCTCATCCCGCATGGTTTTGACCATCTGAACAAACTGAATGGAATCAATATCATGAACGCTGGCGGCCATGGGATGATCGCCGAAATGGGGATGATCGCCGGATAAGCACAGCATCGTATGGATGCCGTGGGAATAGGCCCCGATAATATCCGCCTGCATGGCCAGCCGGTTTCGGTCCCGGGTGACCATCTGCAAAATGGGACTGAGCCCCGCCTGCTTCAGAAAGACGCAAGCGGCAAAGCTGGACATGCGCACCATAGCCGTCTGGTTGTCCGTCACATTGACCGCATCGACGATTCCTCTGAGCAGTTCGCCCTTTTCCGTTATCTTCTCCGGAAGAGCCCCCCGCGGCGGACCACATTCGGAGGTCACCGCCAGTTGGCCCGAGGTTAAGACTTTTTCGAGTATGCTTTCGGTTTTCATTCTGCCAAATCCTCTCTGATGATCTTGCGGGGTCCGCCGCCCCCGGCCGTTCGCCAATCCTTGGCCGGCATGATTTCTTCGTATCTGTCTTCCAATCCCAGGGCCTTGAGTCGGTCCCAGATCAGTTGCCAGGCGCAGTCCACCTCCACGCTGATTTCGCATTTTCCATTGGTGGATCCGCCGCAGGGCCCGTTCATCAGCCGCTTGGAACATCGCGCAATAGGACAGATCCCCCCGGTTCGTCCCAGCAGGCAATCGCCACACCCCTGGCATCTTTCAGCCCATATGCCCGGGCGTTCCGAAGCGCCCATAAATTTCGTGTTCACCGCCGGAAATACCGGTGTGTTTTTAAATCGCCGGGCGACTTCCTGGACCCCGCAGCCGCAGGCCATGGACAGGACGGCATCCACCCCGTCAATGTGGGCGGCGAGTTCCTCCACGTATTCGGGATCGCACTGCCGCTCCAGCGTCAGTTCCTTGATTTGAAGACTTTTGCCGCTCTTTAAAAAAGTCATATTCAGAGCAGCCGCCAGCAGGCCGACTTCCTTGCGGCCCCCGGCCGCGCAAACGGTCACGCATTCATTGCATCCCACCAGTAGAATACGGTCAAATGGCCGGATATATTCCACCAGCTCGTCTAATGGTTTTCGTTCAGCAGTAATCATCGGGATCTATTCTCCTTCATATGGATATCCTCAACACGCAGACTGCCGCGCCTCAGAAAGGACCATGGCATTGATCGGACTGGGACCCAGCTTGCGAATTTTCTCCGTTATTCTTTTTGCGGTTTCGGCAAAACGCTCCCCCATGCCGGCAGACATCAGGACCATCTCCAGACGATCGGCGCCGATCCCGATTTCGTCCAGCAGCTTTTGAAGATAGGCCACCCGGCGCGATGCCCGGATGTTGCCGGTTTTAAAATGGCAGTCCCCTTCCAGGCAACCGGCCACAACAACGCCGTCCGCCCCTTTTTCAAAGGCCTTGACGACGTGGATGGCGTCCACCTTGCCGGAACAGGGAACCCGAACGATTTTCACGTTGGCCGGATAAGAAAGCCGCTGACTGCCCGCCATGTCCGCGGCCGTATAAGCGCAATAGTGGCAGCAAAAGGCCACAACGACCGGTTCAAAATTTTCCATTATGCTACCATCCTTTCAAAAAGCCCTTCCAGCTTGGCCATGATCTGGTCATCCTCAAACTGCAGGAGCTGAATCGCCTTGGCCGGACATTCCGCGGCACAAATGCCGCAGCCGTGGCACTTGGACGGATCGATTTCCGAATAACCGTCTGCGTTGATGAACGGGACGCCAAACGGGCAGGCCCGTACACAGACCAGGCAGGCGGCGCACTTGTTGCCGTCCACCCGGGCAACGGCCGCGCCCAGATTGATGACATCCCGGGAAAGCCGGGTCTGGGCCCGGGCTGCCGCCGCCTGGGCCTGGGCAATACATTCGCGGATGGATTTGGGTGCGTGGGCCGTGCCGGCTACAAAAAAACCCGGCACGGGAAGATCGACCGGCCGGAGCTTCGTATGATCTTCCAGAAAATAGCCGTCGCGGGTTCGCGGCAGCTTGAATATCATGGCCAGATCTTCCGTCCCTTCTTCGTCGGCGACAAACCCGGTGCTCAGGCAGAGACTGTCGGCCGTGACGGTCAGCGTTCGACCCAGTACCGGATCCTTGAAAGTCACATCGACCTGATCGCCGCTGGCGGCAACCTGGGGCGGATCGGCCGTTTCATAACGGATAAAGATCACCCCCTGCTGCCGGGCCTGAAGATAATAATCCTCCTGAAAGCCGTAGGTGCGCATGTCGCGATACAGAACAAAAATGCGGGTTTGCGGATTGAGCTTCCGGATCCGAAGGGCATTTTTCAACGCACTCTGGCAGCAGATGCGCGAGCAGTTGGGATTATCCGGGCAGCGCGATCCCACGCACTGGATCATCACCACAGTTTCCCAGGCCTTGACCGTTTCAGGCGAATCTTCAATAAGCGCGTCGGCCTCCAGTTGGGTCCTGACCGCCGGATGCCGGTCCAGCAGGTACTGCGCCGGACGGTTGGGCAGGGCGCCGGTCGCCAGGATTGTAATGCCGTGTTCGATCTGGCGGTAAAACATCTGCGGCCCCACCTGCATGCCGGTCCTGAACATGCCGGGCATGCCGCTATGGTCCACGAGGATGGCACGCGTAATGACCTGGATATTGCGATGGGTTTGCGTTTTTTGGATCAGATCCCTGACAAAAGCCCCAACATCTTCGCCTTCCAGGGTCTTGCGGATATTGGCAGCCTGTCCGCCCAAGGCAGCCGATTTTTCCGCCAGATAGACCTTGAACTCCTGATCGGCCAGACTCAGCGCCGCGCTCATCCCGGCGACACCACCGCCGATGACCAGGATGTCCTTGTTCATCGGCAGGCTGTGGTCGACCAGCGGCCGGGCGAAGCCAACAGCGACTGCCGCCATCCGGATCAGATGCCTGGCCTTTGCAGCAGCTTCCGCCGGCCGGTCACTGTGCACCCAGGTGGCTTGATCGCGGATATTGGCGATTTCCAGAAGATACCGGTTGAGTCCGGCCTTTCGTATCGTATCCTGAAACTTGGTTTCATGGGTGCGCGGCGAACACCCGCCGATGACCACACGGTTCAGATTTTCTGAGGATATAAGTTTTTGGATGCGTTCCATCGACTCGCGGCTGCAGCCGTGCCCCACGCCTTCGGCAATTATCACCCCGGGCAGCGTCCGGGCATACCCCGCCAGCGCATCGACATCAATAACCCCACCGATGTTGTACCCGCAGTCGCAGATGAATACCCCGATGCGCGGGGCCTCACCGGTTACATCGCGTTCCGGAGGGAATTCCTCTTGCGGGCGCAAGCTCCGGCCGCCGGCCTTCAAATTCGTCGATGCCATCGCGGCCGCTGCGCTGGCCTGAACCATGGTTTCCGGTATGTCTTTGGGGCTTTCAAAAAGACCGCAGACATAAATCCCCGGCCGGCTGGTGGCGACCGGATTGAAACTGCCGGTTTTGGCAAAATGGTGGGAGTTGAGCTCAATTCCCATTTCCAGCGCCATCTCACGGACATCTTCGGCCACCTTGAAACCGGTGGAAAGAACGACCATGTCATATTCTTCGCTTTTAAGTTCGCTGCCGTCGTACGGCACATAGGCGACAGACAGAGAATCGGCGCCGGTCTTTTGGACGACACTGTGGGGACGGCAGCGAATCAGGCGAACGCCGTACTCGTTTTCCGCCCGCTGCCGGTAAAGCTCATAGTCCTTGCCGAAAGTGCGCATGTCAATGAAAAAGAGGGTGGTCTCGATGGTGTCTCCGAATCGTTCTTTGGTGACGATGGCTTCTTTCAGTGCAAACATGCAGCAGGCGCTCGAGCAGTATGAGGCGGCCCCCTTCTGCAGCCCCCTGGAGCCTACGCACTGAATCCAGGCGATTTTAAGGGGCCGGCGTCCGTCCGACGGCCTGACAAGTTGACCCCCGGTCGGTCCGGAAGCCGACAGGATGCGCTCATATTCCAGACTGGTCACGACATCCGGCTGGTCTCTATAGGCGAAGTTGTCCAGTTCGCCGGGATCAAACAGGGCCGCACCGGGTGCCAGCACAATCGCGCCGCAGTCGATTCGGCGTATTTTTTCAGTGTCGTCCGCCAGAATGGCGCCGGCCGGACAGCTCTGGATCAGACCTTCCTTGTTGGTGCAGCCGGCCATATCGATGGAAAACGCCTGGGGGGTGGCCTGGGGGTAACGCATGCAGGTGGGCGTGCGATGATCCAGTCCGGGTGTAAACCGAACGCACTCCGAAAATTTTTTAAAACAGTCGCCGCAGGCCGTGCATCGGTTCAGATCGATATATCGGGGGGCGGTCTTCAGTGTAACGGTGAAATTTCCCGCCTCGCCTTCAATACCGGCCACCTGCGTCATGGCAAGGAGTTCGATATGAAGCCGCCGGCCGCTTTCGGATAGATGCGGCGAGAGCGTGCACAGATCGCAGTTGTTGGTTGGAAAGGTGCGATCCAGCTGGGTCATCAGTCCGCCGATGGAAAAGGATTTGTCTATCAGGATCACGTCGCGTCCGGCTTCCGCCAGATCCAGCGCCGTACGGATACCGCCGAGCCCGCCGCCGACAATGAGTACCTTATTGCCTGCTTGAAGATTATCTTGATTCTGCATGTCGTCCTTTATCTTGTATCGATTGATGCGTTATACCCTGCTCCTGCTGGCAGTGAGCAGATTTCGGAACGCCGGGCGCTCAAATCCCGGCCGCGTCCAGTATTGCCGGCAGCCGGTGTTCCCATCCGATGGTCTGGATCAGCACCCCCTGGGTCAGTTGCTTGAGGGCCGCAATGGTTTCTCCGGCTATCCGCAGGCCTTCGTTTTCCCGGTCCGGTGATTTGCGAATGCGACGGATCAGTTCTTCAGATATGTGCGCGCCCGGCTCGCTGTTGGCAATATAGCGGGCGATGGCCACCGATTTTAAAAGGAACACCGTCGGCAGGATCGGTACGCCCAGGGGCTGAGCCTTGCGCAAAAAATCGGCAAACCGATCCAGGTCAAATACCGGCGGCGTAATCACAAAACGGGCGCCGGCTTCAATCTTTTGACGGGCCGCGGCCAGCTCGTTTTCAAGCGCCCTGTCATCTGCATAGGGGGCGAGGGTGCAGCCGACAAAAAAACTGGGGCTGCCGTCCAGCTCAAAGCCGCCCATGTCTTTGCCGCCCTGTAGAGAACGGATCGCCTGCAGCAGGTCCACTTCATTCAAATCGTAAACCGGCTTGCTGTCGCGGTGATCACTCTGGTCCATCTCCAGGCTGTGAACGACGATGAGATTTTGAATGCCAAGAACGTGGGCGGCCAGAATATCACCCTGGAGCGCCATCCGGTTGCGATCTCGCCCGTATACATGGATGATCGCTTCGATTCCCTGCTGCTGCATCAAAACCCCTCCGGCCAGGGCGCTCATCCGCATAATGCCGTTGTCCATGTCCGGGACGACGATGGCATCCACCCGCCCCTTGATCCGGCGAGCATCGATCACGAGCCTGGAAATATTGACGCCTTTGGGCGTGTGCATTTCAGCCAGCACTGCAAATTCGCCTGATGATAATCGTTTCTGAAAACTCATACGCTCTTTTTCCCTTCGCATAGCTGCAGGTAAGGTTAGTGGTTCTCCCTGAAAATGCTTCCCAAGCTATTTACGGGGCAGTTTCAGGATGAAAAACGTAAACTCATTTTCACTTCTCCACAGGCCCGGCGGGCGCCATGCCACAAGCCCCGGGAATCCCTTTGGGCCTTTCTTCTTTTCCCATACTACCTTCCGACACTATACCCCCCTACTGTTAAAAATATGTTTCAACTTCCGCAGCACCCGGCCCGGCTCCATTTTTTGCCTAAGAGAATTTTATTCAGCAAAAATCGGACCAACATCGTTACAATTGATTTTATTTGTTTTTTTATTTAATAAAAACATATGGTTAATCTTTATTTACGCAAAACGGATCTTATGAGCATTGCTAAGATTGTGTTAAATCGTTAAATTTAACATCTGTTAAATTTTAACAGAAATAACCCGTTATGCAGTTACGCCATATTCCTTTCGGATGAATTCGAAATTTTGCAGCGCATTTTCGTATTTGATTTTTCCGTAGGTGTAATAATCGAAGGTGATGTTGGAGATGTTGAGCTGGATCAAACTCCATAAAAACCAGTAAATATCGGGGAATGGCTTGAAGAGATCGACAAGGTATAGTGTTTGGTCATATTCTTTATCTTGGCAATACTCCTTGACAATCAGTTTTTCAGCTTCTCGCGCGACCAGGATTTCCTGAAACATATCCGCAAAATCATAGTGCCGGGGCGCCATCCCGGCATATTCCCAGTCGATGATGTACAGGGGCGAAGCATACTTGTGCAACGCATCTTCATTAATCAAAATGAAATTGTCCGCCAGCAGATCGTTGTGACAGGCGGTATATTCAGTTTCAGGGATATTAATGACGGACGACAATTTTTCAAGGCGATGGATGGTTTCGTCGATATCGAATTCGTCGTACCTGGCGCCGAGATCTGCAAGTATGGAAGCCATTTTTTTGACTTCGACAACGGGGTTAAAGATTTTTTTTAACTGGACGCCGCTTTCGTGTATTTTTCGTATGGGGCTGACTATCTTTTTGTAAAGTGATTTGTCCAGGAAATGTTTATTCTTTAGAACGGTGCAGTCGTCGATATATTCAACGACGGTCACACCGATTTCGGGCAGGTATTTAACCAGCCTTGAGGATACCCCGATTTTTTCCATTTCTTTGATGGCATGGGCCTCATGATCGCGGTCGATAAAAAGATCGGTCTTGTCGCCGTAAATCCGAACGGTATAGTCGCCTTTTGGGGACTGAACCCGATACAGCTTATTGGTTATTCCGCCGCTAAGCTGCGTGACGCGGACATCCATTCCTTTCCATTCCGGCAAAATTTCGTAACAGGTCTCCCGGGTGAGTTCCTGTTCCAAAAGGCGCCATGGCGTGTTCATGTCGATTTCCTCCCCTTCGGTCTATCCGGCTATCGTCAGGGATGACATCGGCTTTGTCTGTTTATGTCCACTGCCGTTTGAATATAACGGGGTATAAGCGGAGTCAATCCCTTTTTTGGCCTCTTGTTTAGTGCTTTGAAGGTGCCGTTTGATCAGGCTGGATCGCAAAGGGGGCTCCGACGAGCGGCTTTATCGAATGTCCGGCCTTTTCACAAATAACTTGACAGCACCTTGAACGGCGATGTAGCAAAATCCGGAGTTATTTCCAATAAGCAGGTTCCAGTTAAAATCGCTTTCGGTGTACCGGACTAAAATCATCTGATTTTAGATTCGCTTCACCTTCTTTTCACAGTTGTTGCACCGTAAAATTACAGGCGCCCATATACATCGCTCAAACAGTTATTCAGACTCAATTGTCTAAACTATGATGCAGAACTTTTTATTTTAAAAAAATTCCTCCGCCGTTAAAGATAATTTCAAACGCAATGCCTATCCGCCGCCTGCAAACGATATCAAAATAGGCGCCTGTTGATACAACCTGATCTTGAACATCATCCTTTTTCTATTTAGCCGGATATTAACCCAAACACCATGAAAAGAGACAGAAAGTATGAAAAGACGCGATTTTTTCAAAAAAGCAGGCGTGGGGACAGCCGCGGCCGTGGCCGCCACATGGGAATCGGAATCTTGCTGATGCTGCTGCAGGCCGTCGCCACCTTCTTCAAAGATCTGGCAAAGGCCAGAGGGGAAAAGATTTCATGAGTTATGAACTTATTGCAGTGCTGATATTCACCTCGATGCTCCTCATGCTTCTCACCGGGCAGCGGATCTTTGCCGCTATCGGCGGCGTCGCCACTCTTTTCGCATTCATGTTGTGGGCAAAGGGCGCTGCGGAGATGTCCTTTAACGCAAGCTTCGTCCTGCTGAACTGGTACCCGCTCCTGACCCTGCCGTTATTCATTTATATGGGGTATATGTTTTCCGAGTCCGGCATAGCGAGCGATCTCTACCGCATGTTCCATGTCTGTCTGGATGGGTCCCCTCCATGGGGGCCTGGCCATCGGAACGATCGGCCTGATGATCGCCATATCGGCCATGAACGGGCTGAGCGTGGCCGGCATGGCCATCGGCGCCAGTATCGCCCTGCCGGATATGTTAAAGCGCAAGTATGACAAGGTCATGATCACCGGGGTCATCCAGGCGGGCAGCTCCCTCGGCATCATGGTCCCGCCCAGCGTGGTTCTGGTTCTCTATGGCATGATCGCCCGGCAAAACGTCGGCCGGCTGTGGATGGCTGGAGTTTTTCCCGGCCTCCTCCTGGCCGGGCTGTTTATGGTATATATCGCCATCCGCTGCCGGCTTCAGCCGGAGCTGGGGCCATCGCTGTCCCTGGAAGAGCGGCAACAGATAACCTGGGGGGAGAAGCTGCGGCTGCTCCGGGCCGGGATCATTCCCATCATCATCATTTTTTCCATGACCGGGCTGTTTTTGATGGGGGTGACCAGTCTGGTGGAATGTTCAGCTGCCGGTGCGGCCGCTACGACCCTTGCCGCCATCTTCAAGGCCCGCTTAAACCGGCAGGTCCTGGAAAACACCCTGCGCAATACCCTGAGCGTCAGTTGCATGTTCATGTGGGTGATTCTGGCGGCGCTTTGCTTTGGGGCCGTTTTTGATGGCTTAGGCGCTGTCCATGCGATCAAATCGCTCTTTCTCGACCGGTGGCAGCTCAGCCCCTGGGGCGTACTGGTCATGATGCAGATTTCATACATCCTGATGGGCATGTTTCTGGACGATACCGCCATGCTCATCATTGTCGCGCCGCTCTACGTCCCTTTGATCATCAGCCTGGGATTCAACCCGATCTGGTATGGCGTGCTTTATACCATAACCCGCCAGATTGCCTACATGATGCCGCCCTTTGGCTACAACCTGTTTCTGATGAAGGCGATGGCGCCGCCGGAGGTAACGCTGGCAGATATCTACCGCTCAATCGTACCCTTTGTCTTGGTGATGATAGTCGGCTTGGCCCTGGTATTGCTGTTTCCCCAGATCGCCCTGTGGTTGCCCGATTTATATTTCGGCAAATAGCGTACGTTAATGCCGGCCCTCCCGCCGAGGCAGATGAGGGGTTGCTTACCTGGCCGAAGGCCCGTTACGGGCTGGTGCCTATCAGCGTGTTTGCCATAAAAGTTTAGATTGAACCATTTAAAAACTCCCGGATCATGTGACCCGGGAGTTTTTTGTGTGGACATCATAAACGAAGAAATTTTCACTTGACAAATTTCAGACCGTGAAATATTGTAAGGTACTAATGTAAGGAATCTTAATGTGAGGTAAGCATGATTGCCACGATTACCAGCAAAGGTCAGGTGACCTTGCCTTCCGAGATCCGAAAGCGGTTAAAGTTAGGGCCGGGCAGCAAGCTGGAATTCATCATTACGGATGATGAGCGGCTGGAAGCCATACCCATCGTGGAACCCTTGGTTAGCCTCAAAGGGATGGTAAAAAAGCCAAAAAAACCGCTGTCCCTTGAGGATATGGAAAAAGCAATCGCCGAGGGAGCTAAGAGTTGATAGGGTTAGATACCAACGTCCTCATTCGCTATATCGTGCGAGACGACCCCCTTCAAGCCGAGGCCGCGTCCAGACTGATTGAAAACCGATGCAGCCTCGAAAATCCAGGCCTGATTAATCCGGTTGTGCTTTGCGAGATGGTTTGGGTTTTAAACCGAGGTTACGGGTATAATCGGATAACGACGGCTCGCGTCATCCGGCGCATTCTTTCTGTTCGGGAATTTCAGGTCAGCCGGGCTGAATTGGCCTGGAAGGCGTTGCGTCTTTTTGAAAACGGAAAGGCAGATTTTTCAGACTATCTGATCGGCCTGTCCAACCAACGGGAAAAGGCGGAAACGACCTTTACCTTCGACAGGCGGGCGGCGATGAGCGAACTTTTTAGAATGGTTCCAAAGTGATATAGCATCTACTCATACCCTCTGACGGCGCCGCAGCGCAGCAGTAAGCCTTGCCTTGGAACGCCTTGAGATTTTAAGTAAGCCATTGAACATCCATTCTTTCGTCCCGCTCGATGATCGGAGAATGACTTGTTTCTGGTTAAGGCCAAGGCCCCACTGGAGATAACGCCGGCGGATATCTACCGCTCGATCGTACCCTTTGTCCTGGTGATGATGGTGGGGTTGGCCCGGGTATTGGAATTTCCCCAGATCGCCCTGTGGCTGCCCGATTTATATTTCGGCAAATAGGGTCCGCACACGGCTTTGTCTCATACAAGGGTTCAGAAACCCTTAGCCGGCATTTGATCTATTCTATTTCTATGTGCCCTGTTTTGATAAAAATTATCTATGTGAGAAAGGTCGGCAGAATCGCAAACAGCATAGGGGCGGACATCCGTTTAGATGACCGCATACGATTTTTTTCTGTGAGTTTTTACTTGACAACCAACAAGCTTTTATGTATTTTTTATGCAATGTGTAATATATTAGATTCTAAACAAGGTTCTCGATTATCACGATTTTGTCATTTATGAAGACCTGTAGGACCACTGGTTAATTTCATAATTTTGCAGAACCCAATAGAAAAGGATCCGTTCGATGGCGACAAGAGAACACTTTTTTGAGACCGACGTGCTGGTCTTGGGCGGAGGAATTGCCGGTTTGTATGCCGCCATCCGCTCTAAGAGCACACCTGTCGATGTGATACTTGTGGATAAGGCTTTTCCTGGGCGCAGCGGCAACAGCCTTTATGCCTCCGGTGCAATATGCGGTTATCAGCCGGAAGATGACGATCTAACGGACTATTTGATTGATGATCTGCGCACTTGCTTTTTTTTAGACGACCAAGTCCAGGCCCGCAAGGTCATAGAGGAGATTTACCCGTGTCGCAAGGAGATGGAGGACTGGGGTGTCGATTGGGTCCGGGATAGTGAGGGAAAGATTGTACGGAAGAAAGGCTTGGGCATGCTTCGATCCTACAATATTCATTTCAGCGGGGGGCGGCGGCTGATGAACGTGATCCGGGGCGAGGCTATTCGCCGGGGTACCCAGATTTTGGATCGCGTCATGATGACCGATCTATTGCTGAATCGCGGAGAGGTGGTTGGTGCAGCGGGTTTTCATATTAGAACAGGGGATTTCTATTGCATTAAAGCCAAGGCTACAATCGTAGCAACTGGTGTATTGGACGCCAAGGGGGGGCAGCCCCAGTGGAACCTCACCGGGGATGGTGTAGCGGCCGCTCTTAGGCTGGGAGCTGAACTGCGCAACATGGAACAGTACGACTGGACCATGGGGCCAGCGAAGCATTTCGATCGTTCCTCGGGCTGCCACGTGCTCTTGGGACATGGCGCACACTTGGTAAATGGCTCTCAAGAACGATTTATTCATAAGTATTTGGACCGCTTCGGGTATCATGCGGATCTGGGAGATCGAACGCCCCGCAATGTGTTTGTCTATGCGATCGCCCAGGAAACGGCACAGGGAAATGGGCCGATCTACATTGATTGTCGCCACCTCCCTGATGATGAGATTGATTCGATCAAGAATTCTATTCCCTTTCTTTACAACTCCTGGAAGAAAGCCAATTTGAATCTCAAAAAGGATCTGATCGAATACACGGTACTGCCGCACGGATCAACCGCGACCGGCGGCGTACGCATTAATGAGCAGGCGGAAACCACAATCCCTGGCCTGTTCTGCGCAGGGGACGCGGCCGACCGGATGTGGGCCGGCATCAATGGCTTGACCGGCGCCATCGTCTCTGGTTGTTGGGCCGCCGAATCAGCCGTTAAAAGGGCCATACTGCCCAGAAATATCGAAGTGGATGTCGAACAAGTGGATGCGATCAAGCAAAAGCTGTATCGTCCTTTGCTCGGAGGGACATTAAAGACGGACGACGCCATCCGGGAGGTGCAGAAATTCCTCTATCAGGATATCGGCATCATGCGCACAGCTGAACGTCTTCAGCGGGCCGTCTCCAACATCCAAACCTTCCGCAGCGAAGTCCTGCCCAAGCTTGGCGCGAGCGACTACCATGATCTGGCTAAAGCTTTAGAGGTAGTAAACATCACAGATTTGATCGAAGTTGTGGCTTTAAGCTCACTATTTCGAGAAGAAACACGGTACTTCAATATTCGGGAGGATTACCGTGGCAGGGATGACGAAAAATGGCGCAAATGGGTCATCGCCAAAAAAGTTGGCGAGGAGATCGAACTGACGGCTGAGCAGATTCCAGAGACTTTTGTCAAAATGGACGATCTCGGTCTCTGACATACAGTAACTCAGGAGGTATCATGCCTTTTAAAAAAGTTTTGAAATACCGATGCACAGGATGTGGGACCTGTGTGGATACCTGCCCGGTTGACGTGCTGAGGCTCGGTCCAGACGGAAAATCTTATGCTGCGTATCCAAAAGACTGCATGTCCTGTTTCATGTGCACGACGGATTGTCCCATGGACGCCATCGAGATCACCCTCTTTAAAAGAAGAAGAACGCCCTTTTTACCAACTTTGGAATTTAACAAAACAGATGCCTAAGACGACCTCGGTTCATCGGCGTTCATTCAAAACCGCCTGAAACTATTCCAAGTACCCAAACGATTTAAGGAGGAAAGCCATAATGAGGAGAGGCGCTTTACTAAAATGGACCGTTATGATTCTTTTGATGGGAGTCATCTTTGCACATTCAGCGGCATTCGCCGCAGCGGATTATCCCCACCGCAACATCATCCTCATCGTCCCTTTTAAACCGGGTGGCAGCACCGACACTTTGGCACGGGTGATCGCTCCGCCTCTGCAGAAGCTATTGGGGGTGCCTGTTGCCGTTCAGAATGTGGACGGAGCCGGGGCGCGTATCGGCTATTCCCAGGTTTATCGGGCTGAACCGGACGGATATACCCTGGTTGTGGTCGATCAGCCCACAATGCAAATCGGGGAG
>Ga0068712_1002332_pt1 | contig 21688 bp, 21 predicted proteins | sample MTBAKSrepl1MetaG_FD_62987 | JGI IMG/M metagenome (GOLD analysis project Ga0068712, IMG submission 62987) | Enrichment culture microbial communities from Arthur Kill intertidal strait, New Jersey, USA, that are MTBE-degrading - MTBE-AKS1... | ecosystem: Environmental > Aquatic > Marine >... | reverse complement strand
CACAGACTGGATATCCGCCAGTGGGTATGACCTGCCATAGAGGCCGATCCCAAAGCGGAAGGCCAACTTGCCATCTCCCACCTCAACGGTCAAGGTGCTGAATGTGCTGACAAAGAGGATGAAGATGATTGTCGTCAATAGGACTGAGAACGTCCTGCCCCGTGACCACATCGGCAGCATCAGGCCAACCAGCATCGCTCCGACGAGCACGAAGAGAGCCAGCATTACGCCGCCCACCTGCGTGTGCCTGTAGCCCATGCGTCTGCCTCCTTGCCAACCTCGAACGCTGGCGGCATCACAAGAATCCATTAATGAGTCAATGATATCACAGTGCCCGCTGCGCGGCGGGCTGCCTCGGCGGCGACGAAACCTCGATGGGGAGTACTGCGGGTCGGCCTTGACGCTGTCCACTGCCGTGGGCCGGCACCATCGCAGTTGCAGAACTGCTACACAAGACAGGTAGGCTGCGCATCCTAAAGTGAGAATGCGCAGCCAGGTGGTGTCACACCACAGTGGGTTAGCCCCAGACGTTGGGCGGCTCAATGCCGCCGGCACGCATGGTCGTTATGATGTTGCCGCAGTGATGTGCGTCGTGGGTAAGCCATTGGACCCAAAAGACCTCAACGCTGGGCTCCGCACCCCACGGAAGCTTGATAGGCATCGCTAGTTGGTCATCGGTCAAGTTGTCGAAGTAGGCGCGCGTGACGGCCGTCTGTTGGTCAAGGATGCCAAGGATGTCCTCGCGCTTTGGATAGTGGGCAGTGTTGATGCCCGTCGCCCACTCCCACTTGCCGGGGGTGACCGTCATCGCGTCGATCGCGGTCTTTTCGGCGGACAAAATATGTAGCGCATGTCCTGCCAAAGACATGACCCCCGGCGCCGGGCAGTAGTCCTCGCGGCCCTCCGGGATCCCCTCAACCAACTTGCGCAACGTGCTGCGGCGACCCTCCCACTCCTTACGCAACTCAGAAACCTTCACCTGAAATACCCCCTCGTCCCCTGGAATCCGGTGGAGTCTACACCGAGCATATGTTCGGGGAAGCGGGCTGGAATCCTCCTGGCCGCGAGATGGTCAGCGCCGTGCCGGAGTCCATACCTTGGGAGGACGAGAGGGTGGGCGGCTGACTTGGGCGAAATAGCCAATAGCAGGAACATGCAGGAGCAAGGACGTTCTCGCGGCTCCCGCTGATTCCGCAGACTGTCCTGAGTGGGATGAGGAGGAAACCGATCGTGAGCAAGGTGGCAGTGCTGATAGACGGTGGTTACCTGGGAAACATTCTGAAGAAGCACTTCGACGAGACATCAATTGAGCATGACAGGCTCGTACACTGGGCCTGCAGAGGTGAAGAGCTCTTCCGTGCCTACTACTATGACTGCCTGCCTTATCAATCAAGAATCCCAACTGCCGATGAGAGGCAGATGATGTCGAGAAAGCAAGCATTCTTCAAGTACCTGAATCGTCTCCAGAGATTCGAGGTGCGGGAGGGCAGATTGGAACTCAGAGGTACAGATGATCGGGGCAATCGAATCTTCCAACAGTGACCTCATTCCTGTCGTTGACCTCGCTAAGAACAACGGCATCATTGCGAGACTTGTCCACGGCCCCACCCTGACCTATCACCGCGATCTCTGGGACAAGGCGGACGAACGATTTGAGATTACCCAGGCCGTCATCGACGGTATCCAGAAATAGAGAAGGCCGCCATACGGCAGCCTCTCTTTGGATAGAAACTCGCGCATCCCCGTTGGAACGCCGAGAAGTATTTACCCCCTCATGATATGGGCGGGCAGCAGTGCGTGTCAACCTGAAAGACTGAGTAAATGGAGGTTCTTGGCAGATCGCCGCCATTGCCGGGTCCACTAAGCCAAAGTAGCTCCACGAGTCAAAGACCGCCGGGACTTCGGGCTCGATGCAATCATGGTTGGCACCGTCGCGCTCAAGCTCCCAGTAGACGTCGGAGGCCATCAGTCGCAACCGGCGATTGGGCAGCCTGGAGTGCTCCGGATCCGCATACTGATTGACTCGAGCGCCGGTTGGCTGGCCGACAAAGGTGGCGAAGGTCCTCTGACTGAGCCATGCCGACAGGTGCGCGGGCGCGCCTGTGGCAACCGTTACGCAATCCGGTCCCGCCGCGGACTCTTCGCGCCAGAGCCACGACAGGTCATCATCCGCTTCGTACCCGGCCGCAGCGATCGTCAGGCCGTGTGGTGATCGCGGCCCGCTTCCCGAGGGATGGTTTCCAGATGCAATAAGCTCTCCGAGTCCGTGATGTGCAGTCCATCCAGCACAGATGGGATGCTCATCAACATCGAGGCAAAGTGCCGCCGCGAGTGCTGGTTGTCGTATGACGTGGCACTCTCTACCCGCGTGAATGCCGCCGAAGCGTCGCAGCGGCGGTGATGAACAGCCCATCGGCCGTGGCTTCGATGCGCATCGGAAAGCACAGCCTGCTCATGTTGCTGCTGATGATTTGTGTGTGCCAGTCCCCTGTCATCGCGGTCAGCCGCAGGAGACCAACCAGGATCTCGTTGTCGGTCAGGTCGGCCATTTTTGCCGGCGAGCTCGTGTGTCGCCCGGTCAAAGGCGTCCTCCGTTATTGCATGATAGAGGCAAGGGTGGTTTCGGGGCGGATCATGCTCGAGAACGTGATGGCAGAACTACGTGGCAGTGATCAACTACGCCGCGCCTACCTGTCGCGTTGACCGCGCGTCAAAGGCTCATGCCAAAGGCCCTGGTCCAGACTGTCCACCGTCCGCGCGGAAGGTGGTCCGACGCAACAAGAGAAGAAGCTCCTGGCTCGACAGTGGCTCGCGCGGAGGGTGAGGGGGATGGTCTTGTCCGATACGGTCATCGCGGCGAGGGATCTGGTCAAAGACTACCCGGGGATCCGGGCCGTCGATGGCGTCACCCTCGAGGTTAAGCGGGGCGAGATATTTGGCATGGTGGGGCCAAACGGTGCCGGCAAGACCACGACCATTGAGTGCCTTGAGGGACTGCGCCGACCGGACAGCGGGACGGTTGAGGTCCTGGGTCTTGATCCGTTACGCAGTCCTTATGAGCTCCGTGACATGGTTGGGATCCAGTTTCAGTCGGCAGCGCTGCCAGATCGGCTCCGAGTCTGGGAGGCACTGGACCTGTTCGCATCGTTCTATCGTCAGCCTGCCGACTGGCGGACCTTGCTCGGCCAGATGGGACTTGAGGAAAAACGCAACGACTACTTTGGCAAGCTATCTGGAGGGCAGAAGCAGCGACTCTTCATTGCGCTTGCGCTGGTCGGTAGCCCCCGTTTGGTGTTCTTTGACGAATTGACCACGGGGCTTGACCCTCAGGCACGGCGAGCGATGTGGGATCTGATCCGCGACATCCAAGGACAAGGAACGACGGTCTTTCTGACGACTCACTTCATGGAAGAGGCTGAGCGGCTCTGCGACCGCGTCGCCGTCATGGACCACGGCAAGGTAGTCGCCATGGATTCCCCGGCGTCCCTCGTCGCCTCGTTGGCGGCGGAATACCGGGTGGTCTTTGAGGTGGAACCAGCGTCCCAAGTGGCACCATTGCAGAACGTTGCAGGCGTGGTGCGCGTTGAGCGCATTGGTGATCGCGTCGTCGTGTACGGAAGGCGCGATGGCCTGATCGGTGGTGTCGTGAGTGCCTTGGAGAGTCAAGAAATCCATTTCACGAACCTCCGCACCGAGCAGCCGACTTTGGAGGATGTGTTTCTTACGTTGACTGGCCGCGAGATGCGCGGTTAGGGGGCGGCGACATGCCGGGTTTCCGCAAACTGGCGCTGGTGCAGATCAAGCTGTATTTGAGGGATCCCCTGTCGGCGTTCTTCACGCTGGCGTTTGGGCCATCCCTTTTTGTGGTGCTTGGGTTGATCTTTGGCAATGACCCTGATCCTGCGCTCGGCGGCCGTGGCTACCTTGATCTCGCCTTGCCCGCCTACATGGCGATCATCGTCTCCGTGGTTGGACTTACCGCCGTGCCCATCAACGCGGCCAACAGGCGCGAGGCGGGCGTGCTGCGCCGTTACTCTGCGACCCCATTGCGTCCGTTGACCTACTTCCTTAGCGACGTGTTGGCGCCGTACGTGCTGAGCCTTGCCGGAGCGCTTTTACTCGCCTTGCTCGGGACGACCGTGTTTCGCGTTCAGTTCGGCGGTAACGTTCTGAGCCTATTCGTAGGGTTGAGTCTGGGTGCATTCGCTTTCCTGGCCGTCGGATACAGTTTGTTTGGACTGGTCAGTAGCTCGCGCGCTGTGATGCTCATTGGCAACGTGGCGCTCTACGCAATGATGCTCCTGTCAGGTGCGATGGTCCCGCTGGAAGTAATGCCAGAAGGAGTCAGAAGGTTCTCGGCTCTGTCGCCGATGACTCATCTCGTCAGTCTCTTGCGCGGCCTCTGGTCCGGGACAGGGTGGACGGCGCTGTCATCCGAGGCGCTAATCCTACTGGCCGTCGGTCTTCTGGGGAGTCTGGCCGTGGTCCGCTCGTTTCGCTGGGAGTGAGCCCGCCTCGGCGAAACCGCCACGGCTCGATCCCTGCTCTCGCTATTGTGCAACGCGCAGTAGACCTCGCGGAGGCGTGATCTCAGCGAGCCCTCTGGAGCAGCGAGAATAGGTACTCCTCGACGTTGGTGTATCCATCCCCGTCGCGGTCGTGGTTGCCATCCGCAGGATCACCCGGCCGCAGTCCGTGCGCTAATTCCCAGTCATCCGGCATCCCGTCATGGTCGCTGTCAGCAGGCGGACTTCCGGCCGGGAGCTCCGGGTAGCCGTCTACCTCAGTTGGGGAATCGATGATCTTCCCCTCCAGCATCCGGACGCTAGCGACGACGCGCTCATCAGTCTCGTCGCGCTGTGGCAGACTGGCGCCTGCCGCAGCGAGCACCTGCTCGAGGGCAATCTCTGCTGGCTGGGCGGCAACCGGGGGCACCTCAAACCGCACATTGGAGCGGTATTTCTCCGGTGCGACCCGGCCATCCCAGCCGTAGGTCACCACGGACCATTCATCGGCGGCCGTCACGGGGCGTGGCGCACCGAGATTGTCCTCGACGAACAGGCTCGGCGTGCCCTCCGCGGGGTTGATCAATATCTCGCCCGGGGCGGTGCTTGTGCTAGGTCCCCTGACGAACGAATTGCCGACGAAGTTGACAAACGAGTTGGATAACTCGTCCAGTACCTCAGCCTGGAGTACGCCCCAGTTGTAGATCACGTTGTTGACGACGTCGTGTGTCCCGCCTCCGCTGATCAACGGGTTGCGGAAGTCGTTGTGCGCCAGCAGGTTATGGTGCAGCGAAACATTGTACGAGGCATCACCTACGAGCAGGCCGGCGCTATGGGTTCCCTTGCGATGCCGGCTACGGTTGAGCGCTTCGCTGACAATGGACCACGAAACCGTCACATCATGAGCCCCGTACCAGGTACTCACCACTTCGTCTTCCGACCAGCTGGCGGAGACGTGGTCGATCACGACGTGGTGCGCGCCGGAGACATTCCCGTGCTTGCCCAGGACCTGGATGGCATCGTTGTCGTCCGCATCCTGAGCGCCCTCGTTGCCCGGGCGGATGCGGATGTGCTGGATAAGCACATCGTTGGTCGTGATCACCAGGCCGAAGTCCTTGAGGCACACCCCGCCGCCTGGGGCTGACTGGCCGGCGACCGTCACGAAGGGCTCGCTGATGAACAACGAGCTCTTGAGCACAATCGTCCCCGCAACCCGAAAGACGATGATGCGTGGTCCGGTCGTCGCCAGCGCGGCCCTTAACGTGCCTGGACCGTCGTCCGCTAGGGACGTGACCTCGATCAGCCTGCCACCGCGACCGGCCGGCGTATCCGTGCCAAACCCTTGGGCACCGGGAAAGACAGGGATGCCGGCAAGCGGGACATACGGTCTAGCCGTGCTGGGGTTGGGCGGCGTGGTCGCCCGCAGCGCAGCCACGACCATCGGCACTCCGATGATGGCAACAAAGGCCAGGACAAGAAGGCAGCTCAGCACGAGGGCAGCGAGTGCGCCGGCGGATCTCCTGCCGGTGCGCAAGCTGCGCCAGATGAACCACGCGGCAGCGGCAGGGCAGAGGAACATGGAGCCAAAGACGACCGCCGGTCCCGGGAAGCGTTTGACAAGGAATCGGTCGAAGATGTTGACGATCCGGAACTGGAACAATCCCACCAGAACCCACAGGCCGAGGGTGACAGACAGCAGCGCTGGGACCAGCCTGCGGCCGCGGTTAGCACTGCCCACGCTTTGGTTCGCCTCCAGCTACCCTCCGCCAGCAAGGGTGAATCCGCCCAGCATTCGTGGACGGTCTTTCGCAGTGCGGCGATGGTCTCCTGTGGCGGATGGAGCAAAGTGATTCTGTGTCATCTTCTCGCGGACGGGGACACAAGCCACGCCCGTGGACGTCACTACCGGTTGCGACCCCGGCTGCGAATCAACCTCATGCCAGCAAATGCAGGAGGTCCCACTGGGAGTTGATCCTCGGCCCGGCCACGTCTCCCGCGCTATGCCCGCGATCCAGCAATACGGGTGTGAGTCCGGAGCGTTCCGCGCCGAGTATGTCCTTCGATTCGTCGCCGACAAACCAGGCTTGGGCTGGACAAACCTTCAGTTCCTGGCACATCTGCTAGTAGCCAAGATGTAGCCGGTCCCAGGCCAACCTGGCACCGCGACGGATCGCAGACTGTACGTTGGGGTGTGCCAGGGAGAGTGACAACCGTCAGCGATCATCAACGGTTCTTCGGATCCTTATCAGGTTGTTCAGATAGCCTTCAAGAGGTCGACGCTTCGATCCCAGCTGCGCGGGCCATCGATACCTCCGCTTCTCCCGGCGAGCATGCAACGTAGTACTGTGCTTGAGCGTTCCACAGCTCGGCGTACTTCCCGTCCTTGGCGGCAAGCAGTGATTCGTGGTCGCCGCGTTGGATGAGGCGCCCCGCGTGGAACACCAGGATGTCATCGCATATGCGACAGGACGCCAATCGATGTGAGATGTACAATGCCGTCTTGTTCTCAATGATCTCGTTGAACCTGGAGTACACCTCGAACTCGGCCAGGGGATCCAGGGCGGAGGTAGGCTCGTCCAGCACAATGAACGGAGCGTCCTTGTAGAGGGCCCGTGCCAGGGCGATCTTCTGAGCCTCACCCCCCGAAACCACGACGCCGTCCGGGTCGAAGTCCTTGTAGAGACACGTATCTAGACCGGCTGGCATCTCCTCTAGTCGTCCCGAGAATCCTGCTTTGTCTAGGCAAGCACCGGCGCGGACCGCATCGACGTTGACGGATGCCGCCACGTTCTGCCCGAGAGGTAGTGAAAACAGCTTGAAATCCTGAAACACCACCGAGAAGAGGCGTCTATACTCGGCGAGATCAAACTCGCGGATGTCGATGCCGTTCAGGGTGATCTTGCCCTCGGTCGGTTCATGCAAGCGGCACAGCAACTTGATCATTGTCGTCTTGCCGCTTCCGTTCATGCCGACAACCGCCAAGCGTCGCCCGACGTTGATCTTCAGCGACAGATCCCGCAGGGCATATGTGTCCGCCCCGGGATACTTGAATGAGACGTTGCAGAACTCAAGCTCAAGGCCTGCGTCAGGCCTTATGTTGCTCAGCCCGACACTACCTTGGCCGCTCTCGCACGGCAGATCCAGGTAGCTGTAGGCGAGCTCAAGATAGGGGCTGTTCATGACCAGCCTGGAGATTTCAGATATGAGCCCAGTTGCGTGGTCCACAAGGCTGCTCACCGCTCCCACGTAGCGAAGGACGCTGCCCACCCCGTACATGCCTGCGAGGGCTCGCAAACCAATGAACAGATAGACGCAGCCTCCGGTTACAGCGTTGGCTGCCGCAGTGGCCGCATTCACTTTCCCCTCATAGTGGAAGAACCCGAGCCAGAGAGAAAGATCGTGCCACGAGCGGATGATCCCTCTGATCGCAGGCTGCTGCGCGTATATGCGGATGTCCTTTGCTGCCACGTTGGCTCCTATGTAGTTGCGGTAGTAGTGCATCACGGAATTGCTTTTCGGATTTCTCTCAAAAATCCGCTTCAGCACTGCCTGCTCCCTTTGCCGGAGGCTATAGGTAAAACGCATGCTGAGCAACACCAGAGAGGCGAGGGCGACGGTAGCCACTGGCGACGTCGCCAGATTCTCAGTGTATGGCCCTGAGACACTAAACAGTCCAAGCAGAAGGACGCCAGAGACAACCAGACCAACCAGCCGTTGAACAAGGCGCGGGAACGCACGGTGCACGGTTGGAAGCCCGAGGCCATTGCCGTTGATCTTGGCCTCCATGTCCGCCAGTATTTCGTTGGTGCTGCTCTTGTCGATCTGGCCGGAGTCCATCTCCATATACTTCTCGCTGTGGTGGAAGTACATCCGCTGGTGGAAAGTGCTCTGTAAAGTAGCTAGCCTTCGCTCGATTGCGGACCGGGCCACGGAGAGCAGGAATGTCGATGCTACGGTGACGGACACGTAGGCGATGATCGTCGGCACGCTTCTGGCGCCGGACAGCTCATCCAGGATCCTTGCTGACAGGTAGAGGACAGTGAGCGGCTGCAGAGACTGGATGGACGAACTTAAGGCGGACAACGTCAGGTAGCCAGGATAAAGGCCGCGGATGATCTTGATGGCCCTCGCCGTGTTCCTCAAAGCTTTGCGTAGGTCAACCTTGCTCCGATCGCGCCCATTCATGACCGCGCCACCTCCTGGTTCTGTCTATAGTACTGAGACTGAATATCGAACATCCTGGCGTACTTGCCGCCAAGGCGCATTAGCTCATCGTGGGATCCGGTCTCCGCAATTGTCTGGCCGTCCAGGAAGAAGATGCGATCACAGAAGCGCGTGCTCGCAAGGCGATGAGAGATGTAGATCGAGGTCTTCCCCCGTGTGAGTTCGGCGTATTTCATGTAGACCTCGCGCTCCGCGATAGGGTCAAGCGCCGCGGTGGGTTCATCCAGGACGATCACGGGCGCGTCCTTATAAAGCGCGCGAGCAAGCGCAAGCTTCTGCTGCTCTCCGCCGGACAGCTCAACTGCATCATCGTAGATTTGCCTGACCAGGGGAGTCTTCTCTCCGTGCGGCAAGGACTTGATCCTTGCGCTCAGCCCGGCCAGTTTCAGGCATTCACGAACCCTATTGCCGTCGGTCACGTCCGGAGGCGCCTGGGAGACATTGCCCGCGATGTCCGTCGTTAGCAGGTGGATATCCTGGAATACCGTCGAGAATAACTTGAAGTACTCGTCCCTGTTGTATTTGCGAATGTCGACTCCGCCGAGCTCGATGTGACCGGTCTGCGGCCCGTACAGGCCGCAGATCAGCTTTACCAAAGTCGTTTTGCCGGCTCCGTTTTCCCCCACCAAAGCAATGCGCTCACCGGGCCTGATCTCAGCGCTAATGTTTGCCAAGACCCTCGCCTTTGCTCCCGGATAGGTGTAGCTCACATTTTGCAGCGATATCGCGGGGGGAAGCGCCTCACCGACAGGCAGGGGAACCCCTTCGCCTGTGTTGACTCTACTCGGGATGTCCAGGAACATACGAATATCCGCCTGTTCGACCAAGGCTCGTAGCAGTTCGCTGGACTGCAGAATGATGCCCGATGTCCAGCCCGAGAAAGCCCCGATGGCTGAGAATACCAGGACGAAGTCGCCGAGCGCTAGGTTGCCCTGCAGCAGAAGGTATGTCAGGTAGGCGTACGCCGCGCCGTCTCGTACGAGTGTCAGGGTGGCATCAAGCATCTGCGCAGCCATGTTGCGTCTAGCAACCTTATCCTCAGCTGCCTCACGCTTGCTGGCGATTTGACGGAATAGCCCCTTGAGCCAGAGCGGTATTGAGTAAAGGCGCACATCCTTGGCTCCGTCTGGCGTCTGGGTGCTCCCATGAATGTACCGCAGTCTCCTGGTGAGCGTGGATCGCTCCTCTGTAGTCCCGCGCTCGTACTTTCGGGCGGCCGACAGCGACTGCCAACTGATGACCGCGGAGACGACAAGCAGGGCTAAGATCACTGGATGGATTGAGGATATGACACTCCCGTAGACGATAACACCCAAGACATTTGCGAGAAGTCGCGAAAGCGTCCGGGGAATGTTGTGGGCGGGGGTGTGATTTGACGCCGCCGCCCGCGCCGCCTTGTCCTGCAGCGATTTGGCGGCAGGGTCATCCAAGAGCTCATAGTCCATGGAAACCTGTTTGCCCATCATTGCGCCGGTTGAGTTCATGACCCCGATCGAACCGACAGAATCTGTGGTAATGACCTCTGTGTATCCTTTAGCGTAGCTAAGAACGAGAATAAGCAGCGCGGCCCCGCCGACAACCGACGTGAAGTGCATGGGGGTGGCCTTTGCGACTAGTTCGTCAATGACCAGCTTGGGGAGGAGAATCCGAACGAAGGGCAAGAGCACGGCAAGCACCGCATCGAGGACACACAGGATCAGCGTGGACTTCTTGGTGCGCCAGTGCATCCGAAGTGAGTAGATGACATTTGACCACAATCCATAGCTCCCCGAATGGTCCATGCAGACACCCCTCTGTTGATTGCTCCGGAATGGACCGAAGCGCGTTCTCAGCCGGCGGCCAGAATTCGTCCTTCTCGCTTAAGTTAAAACAATAACTTGTAAAATTCAATAGCAACGATGAATTATTGTAACATCAAGGATAGATAAGTCTGATTCACGAGGCCGGAAGAGGGGGCCAGCGCACGGGTTGGCTCCACGGATACTGGTGATGGGGTGGGAAGGTGACAGGGCGATGAGTCAACATGGCAACTCAGGGTCACTAATATACACAGCACTACTACAGCCGCCGAAAAGCTCCGGGAGTAGGTGGGCCGTTGGAGCCGAGCGAGCCTAATTGTGCATCCGGCAAGTTGATCAATAATCGTGGCTGGCCACACACAACCCTTCACGGCATACCGTGCACCTATGCAAGCCCGGCACTGAGGGCTGGCCTCGACATTCGACCGCACTGTGTTCGGCGACACGATTTTGGACCGATGTTGGGCTTGCATGCGCGATGGACGAAATGGAACCATGACCAGTTGGGGTTTCAGGCAGGTTTAGCAGGGATGTCTGGTACCGAAGGTGGGAGTTGAACGCGCACTGGGGGGCGCCCGACACGATCTTAAGTTGATCGCCAGTGAGCTCCGGAGGTCGTCCTAGACCCCGAGCGTCGCTTCCGAGCGTGCTACCAGAGTCACGGTGGCATCGGCTGACCACCGTCGCCACCATGGTTACGCACAAGGTGGGGCCATCAATGGGCCAGCAGATGGCACCAGCTAAGCCGTCAGTCCTCTCTGGGTGCCTCTACATCAGCGCTAAAGAGACGGTAGAGCCCGTCGAAGATTACCAAGCCCTGCTTGATCGCGGCGTGATCGTCTTCCGAGATAAGGCTGACGCCCCTGCACACGGCATCGAGACCGGCAGACTCAGGGTGGTCAAAGAAGTTGCCCGGCACGTCTGCAGCGGTAATAATGTCGGCAAGGCGACCAAGGCTGGCGTCCCGAAGTCCATGCTCGCGTACCATGGTCGCGAATGTGCATTCTCCCCGACGGTGGGTGAAGCGCACACCGGGCGTGTCAAACGGCACGGCATCTTCTGGCATTTCGTCCCAGAAGTCAACAAAGACGAACGCGGCATCCGGATCGATGAACCGAAGGATCAGCCAAGCGCACGCCATGCGGTCGATGCCCACGCGTTTCCAAGTTGCCCAGCGCATTAGCCGGAATCCTCCTCCGTTCTCTGTTCCATCTCTCTAGTTAGAGTCACCAGCTCTTGATGAACGCACTCCCGTTCATTAACAGCAAACCAGTCAACCTGCCTTGCAGCCGCGTATAATCGCCATGCCTGGCGCATGAGTCTGCCGGCAGAATCGTCCTGCTCACTCGTGACAGGATTGGACGAGCATACCTCGGCGAGCGTTGCCCGGACTTCGCTGTACGCGGCGCGCGCCTGTTCACGAAAACGTTCGACTATCGTCGATTGTTCCTGGGGCGAGAGCAGGATCCCCTCGATCACCTGCGCTGAACCCGCCATCTCGCCTATCTCCGCGGCAAGCCATTGAAACTGCTCACGACAGCGATCGTTTGCGGGCAGTATGCAGACGCCGTCCTGTAGGTACTGCGCCCCAATGCGTCTGAGCCGGCGCCAAACATGGACCCGGCCGGTACTTCGGTCACCGGGTAGCCGGTAGATCAGGATCAGCCAGTTCATCACTGGTTTACAGACAGCTACTCGCCTTGCCATCAGGCGAGGGAATATCGCTCTGCCACCCGAGTGTTTCCAGGGCATTCATCATCGCATACCAGCCTTCCTCGCATATCAGTTGCTCGGGCGATCCGTCCTGGACTATCATCCCGTCGGCCATGACAAGCGCTCTCTGCAGTTATTACGCCGCCTAACCGATGGGATACGGAAATGGCGGTACGTTTCCTGCTCTCCGCTGAGATGGCCCCAGACAGGCGGTTTTCCGCTTCGGCATCAACGCCGGAGGTTGGCTCATCCAGGAGAAGGACAGCTGGGTTGCACGCCAGAGCTCTGGCCAGTGAGAGCAACTGCTCTTCCCAGGAGGTTCGGGGGCAGGACCACGGCGGTGTGCATGACAATCGCCGAGACCGTACCTAGCCCAAACCACCGTTTCTGCTGCTACAAGTACTGCCAAGACCGACTCTTCTTCCGCGGCATGATTTCTCGCGTCTCCCTAGAATGTAACCACCGTTTCATGTCGAGGGCCCGGAGTTCGCCAATCGCGCGTGCCCCCCTTCCTTCACCGGGATGGCGAGCGACATCGGAGAGGACTCCTCGAGATGAGCAAAGCAGGTCCTGGAGTGAGGAGTGGTGAGACTGTCTGCGCAAGCCAGTGCTAGAGTTCCCCGACGCCCAACGCTGTGGTCGTACTTCCGGCACCACTGGCCTCGATTTGTGCGGGGCGGAATCGGCGGTGTCGGCTACAATACGCTAATCGTCCTGGGTCCGATCTATCTCGGGCGGGCACTGGACGCAATAGCACGGATACCTCAACAGGGCTTGCAGTCCGTCCGGGGGCCACTTATAGGCAGCCTGCTGCTGATGGTGGTCATGACCGTTGTCTTTCAGGGGCTGCGAACCCTCAAGCGTTGGGATCTTAGGATGATGTCCAACGCCATCGGCAACGACCTCCGCCGCGACTTGCTGGGAAGTACGTTTGCCTGGGATGCGCATCGTTTTGACAAGGAGAGCATCGGTGACCTCATGTCGCGCGGCGTGGGCGACATCGAGGTCGTGGTTGAGGCCATCATGACTACGGTGACTGAGGCATATGATACCTGGGTGCTAATGCTGTCCTATTTTGCTGTCCTCCTCTTCTACGACCCGCGCCTCACTCTACTTGCGTCGATTCCCGTTCCGTTTATGATGCTTGCGGCTCAGTTTACCGGACCACTGCAGACGCGCGAATCGCTGAGGGCCCGACGGGCAGCAGCTCAGATGACGGCGCAGGCAACGGAGTCCCTGAACGCCGTCCGGGTGCTTCGATTGTTCGGGCGCGAGCCAGCTGAGTGGGAGAAGTTTCGCCAGACGTGTCAAGATTTTCTGAGGGCAAGTCTCCGCGTGACAGTGATCCAGAACGGCTTGCTGCCCCTTTACACCGCAATCTCGTCGCTCGGGGTCGTCCTGGTCATCGGCATGGGCGCAGGCAGGGTCATCGATGGCGTCTGGACCCTGGGGCGCTTCACTGCTTACCTAAGCCTCTTTCTCGGCATGACTGGGCGTATGCTGATGGCCGGACGAGTGCTGAACCGCGTACATGCTGCACGTGCGGCGTGGTCACGCATCATGGAGAAGGTTGATCTCCCCGAACCCGGCGCTTTCGATGAGCAGACCGTCACCAATGACGGGGGTGCCCGGCTGGTCGTGGACAACCTCGATTTCTCCTTCCCGGGTATGAACGAAGCGGTCTTGAAGGGCGTCTCCTTTGCTCTGGAACCCGGTGGCCTTCTTGCCGTCACTGGTCCCATTGGAGGCGGGAAGTCTGCTCTGGTAAGCGCGTTGTCCGGCCAGTACCCCTATGAAGGCAGCATCAGAGTGGACGGAGTCGAGCTGCGTGACCTGCCGCTGGCCCAGAGGACGGCATCCATCTCCACCGTGGACCAGGGAGCGTTGCTCTTCTCGGGTACGGTTACCGAGAACATCACTCTTTTCTCGCAGGACATCAGAATGGATTCGGTCATGGAGGCGGCTGCGGCTTCAGCGGTAGAGGCTGATGTGGCGGGTTTCCCCAAAGGTTATGATACCCAGGTCGGCGAGTCCGGAGTGCGAGTCTCTGGCGGTCAAAGGCAGCGCATCGCTTTGGCCCGGGCAATCTACCGAAACGCTCCCCTGCTAGTGCTTGATGATCCCTTCTCGGCCGTGGACATGATTACGGAGCGACATATTCTTCAGGGGCTCCGGCGAGAACAAGGTAGACGCACAATGGTGCTCTGCTCGCACAGACTGAACACCTTCGAAACCGCGGACTGGATTCTGGTGCTAGATAACGGAGCCATAGTGGAGCAGGGTACCCATCAATCGTTACTTCGCGAGGACGGACTCTACGCGCGAATCCACAGGGCGCAGGGCGTCCTAGGGGCCGAAGTGGCATGAACAGGAACCGTCGAGTCAATCTGCTTGCGATCGGCAAACGGGCATTGGCTGGCCAGCAGATGCCGCTTGTGTTGCTTATGGTGCTTATGCTCGGATCTGTCGTCGCCGAGATCATACCTCCGTTTATTGTGAGCCGAGTCGTGGACCGAAACATCGGACAGCAGACGACGGAGCGGTTATGGTTCTGGGCTTTCGCCTATCTCGTTGCCATCTTCGGTGCCAGAATCATCACGTTTCTGCAGACCTACATCACGGCAGTCGTCGGGCAAAAGGCATTGTTCCGCCTGCGGTCGATGATGACCGAACACCTAATGGCGTTGCCGGTTCTTTACTACGACCGCACTCCGGTCGGTGACGTAGTTAGCCGGATGACCAACGATGTTGAGCAGATCAACGTGCTGTTCACCACAGGTGTCATCGAGTTGGTGACGGACCTCTTCAAGATCATCGGCGTCGTGTTTGCGATGTTTGCCATCAGCAGGCCTCTTGCTGGGTTGATTCTCCTCTCCTTACCATTTGTCTATGGAGCGACGGAGTATTTCAGGCGAAACATCCGTGACGCCCAGCGCGCGTCGCGGGCGTGGGTTGGCGCCATTAATACCTATCTTCAGGAATCTTGGCGGGGCTTCCGACTGATCAAGCAATTCAACCGGGCGAAGCGCTTCCTTGAGCGCTTTGAGGTTCCGCAGACCAGCTATCTTGATGCGGTGAACAAGGCAGCAAGGTACAATGCATACTTTCCCGGAGTGCAGAAGACGATCGAAGCCGTCGCGACCGGGATAGTAGTCTGGGTGGCGGCATCACAATTGGCGTTCGATCCGGCACTCAGCCTCGGTGCGGTGGTGGCATTCACCCAGTTGATTGGCAGGCTGTTCTCTCCCGTTCAGGCGGTCAGTAATCAGTTTCAGACCTTTCAACAGGCAATGGCCGGCGTTGATCGTGTGGCAGCCTTCCTCAGGGAGCAGCCGGATGAAGGGGCCACCGAAGCCCAAACCGCGGCCACCATGCCCACTGCCGACGACGCAATGGTGCTCGAGAACGTGGAGTTTGGCTATAGCAGTGGCGTGGAGATTCTACACGGCATCAACGTTAGGGTGCGTCAGGGGGAACGGGTTGCCATCGTGGGCCGCACTGGTGCGGGCAAGACCAGCGTCATCAACCTCGCCGCTGGTCTGTACAGGCCCTGGCGGGGAACCGTGTCTATCAGCGGCAAGGATCCCGCGAATCTGACGACCTCCGAGAGACGCCATGTGCTTGGTGTTGTACCACAGACCGTCTATGTCGCTCAGGCGACCCTGGCGGAGAATATATCGCTTGGAGACCCAGAGATCACACCGGAGCAGATCCTGCAGGTCTGTCGCCTCGTCGGCTTGGATGTCGTGGCCGATGTTCTGCCGAATGGCATTGACACCGTGCTTGGACGGGGAGGGCAGCAGCTGTCCAACGGCCAGAACCAACTCTTGTGCCTGGCAAGGGCCATGGTCTGCGCCCCACCACTCCTCCTGCTTGATGAGCCTACGTCCGGCATCGACTCGGAAACCGAACACACGATAGCTCGAACACTCGCCCAATCGAAAGACGCCGCCCTCGTGATCGTCTCGCACCGCCCGACAAACCTGACGGGTATTGATCGGGTGATCGTCATCGGTGACGGCCGCGTCATCCAGGAAGGCACTCCTGCCGAACTGGAGAGCACGCCGGGCTGGTATGCATCAATGCGAGAAATTCGGCGACTGGGGTGGAGGACTGCCGAGCAGTAATGCTGCCATGGCGACCTAACCACAGGCACTCTTGACATGAAGGGCGCAAAGCCCGACCAGCACGGCTGCTCATTAGGGACAAGAACCATTGACCAAACCGGGCCGCTATAGGGAGGGTATCCATGCCATCGCAGTTGAAGCACATGGGCTACATCGAGCTTCCGGATCACGTCGGCAAGGGAGGCTTCGACCACGCTGACGTGCATGCCGCGAGAGGAGAAGTCTACCTCGCCCACACCGCAAATGACTGTGTTGATGTCATTGACACGCAAAATGGCTGCTACACGCATTCGATTCACGGCCTCAGCGGAGTCGCTGGCGCACTCGTGTCCGCGGAAAGGGATCTGGTCTTCACCTCCAATCGCAGGGGCAACTCGGTCGGCGTCTTCAGCCCTGACCGTGAAGATCAGATCGACGTCATTCCGGCTGGGAATCGCCCCAACGGGTTGGCCTATGATCACACTAGAAACCTACTGCTGGCGGCCAACGTGGGCGACCCGGAGTCGGCAGCGCCGCCTACTGTCTCCCTGATCGACGTGGGTGCCCGGAGAATGATTGCGGATCTTACGGTAGCAGGACGCACAAGGTGGGCGGTGTTTGATCCGACGACCGCCGCCTTCTACGTCAACATCTCTCTACCAGCCCAGATAGCAGTGATCCAGGCCCAGGATTCGGGGCGGCTTGCCCGGCACATCGACGTTCCAGTGGCGGGGCCCCACGGTCTCGACGTGGACAGCGGCGCCAACAGGCTGTTTTGCGCTTGTGACGGTAAAGCGCTGGTTACCTTGAGTCTGCCGGAAGGATCAGCAGTCCATCAGACCCCGCTAAGTGGCGTCCCCGATGTCATCTTCTTCGACAAAGGCGTGAAGCGCATCTACGTTGCGGCCGGAGATCCGGGAGTGATTGACGTAATCGACTCCGATACGTTGGAGCTCCTTGAAACCTTGGTGACCGAGAAGGGAGCGCACACCTTTGCCCTCGACAAGGGCACGCACCTTCTTTACGTGCTGCTACCTGCGACTCACCGCGCAATGGTGCTGGCCCCCACATAGCGATTGACGACGAGGGTGAGTCCGCGAACAAGCCTCAGTGTTTCGGTGTTGGAGGCCTGCCCTACACCGATATCTCCTCCGCCGGTCTGTCGGTGTTGGCCCTGGCCGATACGACGGTCTTGGTTGAGGCATTGCTCGATGATGGCGCACAGAATGTGGTTGATTACCGCAAGCCATCGCTCTCCGGTCAGAGCGTTCACTTCTGGAAAATTAAACGGAGGTGAAATTGAGAAAGTAGCATATCTGTACTTATTGACACAGTAGCAATTGACACAATAACAAAGGAGGAACGAAATGTCGAAGACAGATGCATTCAATAAGAATCAGCAAATTGCGGTTGATTTCTTAGCGCGCCCCGAGACAAAGCAGAAGTTGGCAGAAATCAATGATGCAATATGGTCTTATGCAGAACTAGGATTAGAGGAATACAACACCTCAAACCTGCTCGTAAACTATCTAGAAAAAGAAGGCTTCACAATTGAGAAAGGCGTGGCAGGAATGCCGACGGCCTTTGTTGCCTCTTTTACCAACGGCCCCGGACCTGTCATTGGCGTACTGGGCGAGCTTGACGCACTGCCCATGCTTTCTCAAGAGGAAGGAAACCCCGATCACGCACCCGTAACAGAAGTAAAAGGCGCTATCGCGCCGGGCCATGCTTGTACCCACAACACAATGGGTACCGCGGCTGCCGGTACGGTAGTAGCAGTTAAGAGATCGATGGAAGAGGGCGGATTCACAGGGACAATCAAGATGTTCGGCAGCCCTGCTGAAGAAACCGTGATTAGTCGTCCTTTCATGGTTAAGGCCGGATTATTCGATGGCGTAGATGTTGTCATCGATAACCACGGTGGGGACGGCTTTGGCACCTCTTTTGGCGTAGCAAGCAATTGCGAGTGGTCCTTCTCCGTCACCTTCACCGGAAAGACTGCCCACTCTGCCGGCGCCCCGTGGGTTGGAAGATCGGCGTTGGATGCAGTTCAGATAATGAACGTCAGCACCGAGTACCTGCGCGAGCACTTCCACTACACATCCAGATTGCACTACGTAATAACCGAAGGCGGCGAGGCTCCTAACGTGGTTCCCGATAGGGCAACCACATGGTATTACGTAAGGAATACGGACAAACTGATAAAATCTGATTTCGAAAGAGTCCTGAATTGTGCAAAAGCTGCAGCCCTTGCCACAGATACCCGCATGGAAATAACGCCCTATGTTGCAATCCACCAATGCTATAGAAACGAGACTTTGGCAAATCTGATTCAGGAGAACATCAAAATGGTGGGAATGCCTGAGTGGACTGAGGAAGAGCAAGCGTTCACAAAGGCATTACAAAGAGGTGTAGGTGCAGAAGAGAAAGGCCTTCCCGATGATTCGGCGATTGCGGCTAAGCCAGAAGGCGCATCTCCTGTGTTCGTAGGCGGAGGATCTTCCGACATAGGCGAGGTCTCTTTGGTTGCGCCTCTTGCATCTGTTCGTTTCCCGACCAGCGTCCCCGGTGCCATCGGCCATCATTGGACGACTACTGCGGTAACCGGCTCCTCCATTGCTCATAAAGGGATAGTAGCGGGCGCCCAGGTAATGGCGGCAACTGCCATAGAATTAATGACTAACCCTGATAGAGTAACTGAAATCAGAAAAGAGTTTCGAACGATGCAGGAAGAGCATTTCTATAACTACAAGAATGATGGCAAGGCTTTGATACTGGGCGAGGACGGGAACGCCCAATTCGAGTCCTACCTGCCGTATCTGTTTGACCGGGCAGGCAAGTACGAATACGATCCCAAAAACGGCAAGTTCTTTGTTCCCGAAGGCAAATCAGTCGCTCCTCCCGTGGGATTCCTCAGCGAGCAAATGGCTAAGTATCGCGGTGAGATGGCGAAGAACTACAAGACACCGGAGTGGTACGATGGCCCTGAGATGAAAATGGAATAATCTCTCGGCCAAATCAAAAGGCCTTACAAAAAACAGCTGATTGCTATTCCAGTAGAACAGAGAGACTTTTCCGTCCAACGGAAAAGTCTCTCTATATCTGAAATGCCGTTCGCCATATCGGCAGATGCTTTCCATACTCTATGTTCATGAAATACTGATCTGCAAGGTTTCGCGCTAGTCGTTGACCCGGAAGCGGTCAAGGCGTTGACCGATGGGACATTTGCTAGCAAAGGACCGATGGATACCGGTGTCCTGAGTACTGTCGGTCCCTGCGCTAAGGTCCTCCGGTGCTCGGTGAGCCCCTTACTGGTGCAACACGTGGCTTATGTGTGGCTGGACATGGCCTACGAAGCAAAAAGGCTCCTTGCCACTTTGGGCAAAGAGCCTATTTTACTGGCCTTTTCTGGTGCCGAAGGTGGGAGTTGAACCCACACCGGGGGTCGCCCGACACGATTTTGAGTTGGGGTTTAGGCGTCCACGGAGTCTCTGCGGTGATGGATCGTCCGCAAAAGGCCAGTTAAGCGGAGTGCGTGAGTCCACCCTGTCCACGGTGTTTTCCCCAATCCAGCGGTCATTGTAGCCATTTTGTAGCCAGGGTGTAGACGGTCCCACGCGAGCTTGGCGCCGCGATGGAGTGCGGATTTGGCGGCGGAATGTAGCCAGAAAGAGCCCAGACTGTCTGGATTTTGGACGCTTCTTCCCATCTCCATCTGGGGCTTTCCGCGACATTAATGCGGATTGGCCCGATCAGGGCTGAGAATAGAACAAACGAGCTAGGAAACAGTGAGCTTCAGTGCTATCAAACCGGCAGCTAAGATTACCTCCTAATGCGAATTCCTCTTGATGGGACCCTCTAGGTGTTGTGATGTCCGCAACCAACTCAGGTTGATGTTGGGATGTCAGTACTCGGGTCCTGTTGGCGTCTGCTGATCTCGTGACCAATACATACGCCCGAGATTGACCACGTTGGCATGCAGCGACTGCATGAATCGCTACTTGAGCAAGAAGGTTGGCCCACCGAAGGGCCGGGATTTAGGTCAGGGGGGTGGAGGGGGCTGGAGAGCTACAAACTGGTGTTTAGCTCAGGCACGAGGATGGATTGCCGAGTATCCAGGGGCCACGGAACCCGATGTGGGTTGACTTTGACTTTATGCAAAGTTCAAACGTACCAGCCTGGAGCGGACACCGCTCGAGGCAAGGAGGCAAGTAGCGCATGAGAAGACTAAAGAGACTGACCGCAATCCTACTCATTGTCCTGTTGGCAGTGTCTGGACTGGCAGGGTTGGCGCAGGCCAGTGATATTGAGGAACCACTGGAGGGCGAACCAACGGAGCCAACTTCGGTAGCCGCCATCTGGACGGATAAAGCGGACTACGCTCCAGATGAGTTCGTAACCATCTCTGGCACGGGGTTTCTTTCCCAGGCGGAGATCATCATTCGGATTGAGCGGCCGAGCGGTGTAATTGACCAGCTCAATGCCAATGCCGACCCGGCCGGTGATTTCACGGCAACCTATCCGCCGCCGCTGATGGCGGGCACGTTCTATGTGACGGCGACGGATGGGACGAATACGGCGGAGACGACGTTTACGGATTCAAAGTACGTTGGTGTTGTGACGCTCTCTCCAACCAGCCCGCACTCGGTAGTCCAGGGTGTTACCGCCGAATACACCGTTACGGTGAATCGAGCCGACAAAACGGGTCCATTCACCATCGGCCTCTCAGTATACCTTAAGCCGGGGAATCCGAGCGTTCTTGCCCCCGCGTTCAACCCTGCGTCGCTATCCTTTGCTGCTGGTGAGAACGCCAAAACCTCAACGCTGACTATGCCAACGACGGGCAAGGAAATCGGCGACTATGATTTCACGGTGACAGCTCAACAGAGTCCTGGCGACAAGACCACCACTGACTTTCAACGCCTCAACATTGCAGTCTCGACCGACGTGGCTCCATCTGTCACTACTCACCCTTCAAATCAGTCGATGACTTATGGGGACAATGCCACATTCTATGCGGCCGCAAGCGGTACCCCAACCCCTACCGTTCAGTGGCAGGTCAGCACTAGCGGCGGCAGCAGCTGGAGTCCTATCGTCGGAGCAACAAGCACTACGCTGGCTCTTACTCTGCCGACGGTTGCGGATAGTGGCAACCAGTACAGGGCAGTGTTTTCGAATACTGCGGGTAGCGCAACCACGAATGCAGCAACGCTTACGGTGAGCAAGGCCGACCCGACGATTGATGTTGACGGCTACACCGGCATCTACGACGGCGAGGCCCATGGTGCGACCGGCACGGCAACTGGCGTCAAGGGTGAGGCTCTTGCAGGGCTTGACCTCG
>Ga0068712_1002317_pt1 | contig 21874 bp, 24 predicted proteins | sample MTBAKSrepl1MetaG_FD_62987 | JGI IMG/M metagenome (GOLD analysis project Ga0068712, IMG submission 62987) | Enrichment culture microbial communities from Arthur Kill intertidal strait, New Jersey, USA, that are MTBE-degrading - MTBE-AKS1... | ecosystem: Environmental > Aquatic > Marine >... | reverse complement strand
AACTATGCGCCGGGGATATTCCGGATATGATGATCGATTATCACAGTCTGGGCAAATCGGACGCGACCAAATACGATCGGGGCGATATGGAAGTCATCATTCCGGCCAACAGTACCAAATGGGGGATGGACGAACAGATTTATCAGCATGTGGCCAACCGGATGCAGGAAGCGGCCGAGGCCAAAGGGTGGCCCTATGAAATCCATACCCTCGAAGATCTCTCATTTTACTATTTCGGAGACGGTCCGGCGGCAAGGCTTCCCCAGCGATACCTTCAGGAAAAAGTGTTTCTGCTGCACATCCAGAACGCCTACGAACACTATAATTCACTGCCGGCGATGCCCGGTTATACCAATTATACCTGCGGCCCGGCCTATATGAAATGGCACACGCTGGTTTTCGGCATGGAAACCAATCACTGGAGCATCAAACCTGAAGACGGTTTAGGTGAGAGCGGGCTGCTCCCCTGCCAGGCCCTTTTGAACATGGGAAACAATCGCTTCCCCTGGGAAAAAGATACCGGCTATCCGATCAACATTCTATGCGGGGATTTCAGAATTTCCATCCGTACGACCGGTAAAACACCGGGGGAACGGCGGGTTTCCCGTGAAAAGTTGTGGCCGGAAAGGGTCCATTTCGACATTCTAAAAAGAGAAATGCTGGAAGACCCGGAAACGACCCTGGCCGAAGTGGGATATCTGGGAGAAAACGTACCGCTGGATTTTGCCTTTTGTCTTCGTATGCGGCAGGATGTCATCAAAAGGGTGACGATTGACGGCAAGAACGCGGAATTCGAAACTTTTAAAGATCATTGTTCCACGTTTCTGTATATTCCGATGACGGTCGCAAAACCCGGCCTGCAGAAACTGATTATCACTCATGAAGCTTACCGAAAAAAATAATTGACTGCCCCACCGGGAATCTTCCGCAGCAGGCAGCAGCAGAAGATTCTCGGTGGCTGCATGGCTCTAAAAATGGTTTTGTGACACATGAACAGGAGTCAAAAATGCACATACGCCTATCAACGCTGGCTGAAAATACAGCGAGCTGGCTGGGTCTTTTAGCTGAATGGGGACTGAGCATTCTGGTGGAGATAGACGAAACCGCGGTTTTGGTGGACACAGGCCTCAGCGGAGTGACCGCTCACAACGCCCGGATCATGGGCGTCAATATCGAAAAAATCGATAAAATACTCTTTATTTTGCATTTGCAAGCACAGCCGCAAATCCGGCGAATTGAGGAGACTCGCGGATGTATTTTTGAACCAGATCCAGGGTGGCGCTGGTGTCACAGATAATTTGAAAACAGTGGCAGCGCCGGTTGCACGTTTCACAGAAATAGTCTTCGTTGAGCATATTGCCGCAGGCGCAGTAGGGGGTCATCATCAGAGCGCCGTTTTCCAGCGCTGCCTTATAGTGATCGCGGTTTAAATCATTTTTTTCTTTAATCGCATTCATGATGCATCCTTTCCTGTATGACATATTCAAAGCATTGAATAGGAATGCCGTCAGGCAGATGCGGCCTAAAGAGGGGAGGTGTTTTCCATGTTGATAACTGAGAATCAAACATCAATAACCGGTCTTCAGAAAAATTTTCCTGAAAAAAAGCGCACCATGCGCATTCCTGTTCATGTTCCAATGATCTTTACACGTTTTACGACGAGAAATGAAGTTAAATTTTATACAAAAACTTTCGATTGAGGCAGAAAGATGAAAGAGGAAAACGCACCGCTGTGCCCTTATTGCGGCCAAGAAATGAAAAAATGGAAAGTTCCTGTAACCTCCACCTGGCCTGATGAATTTTTTTATGTTTGTTTTAATGACGACTGCCCTTATTATATTCAGGGATGGACGCAGTTGCAGACCCATCAACAAACCAAGGCATCCTATCGCTGCCGGCTGGATCCTGATTCCGGCAAATGCGTTCCCCTCCCGGTATGGTCTCCCGAAGCCTTGAAAGATGACATCATTGCATAGCTGAGATTGTCACATTATCTGCTTTACTCCTTATTTGAAGATTGATATGTAAAAACACTTGTATAACTGTTTGTTATGACTGTGATTGGGATCGTAATTGCAGAAATGTACATAGATTCATAATGAATTTTAATTGATTATCCTGACGGAAGGATAGATGAAAGACCGGAAAAAAACAAAAAATCAGCTCATTGAAGAATTAGCGGAGCTGCGGCAACGAATTGAAGGTTTGGAATGGCAGGATAACAGCACTTCATTTTCAGAACATGCCTGGTTAGGCGCAGGCCAGGAAAAACAAATCATTCGTGACCGATTGATCGAACATGTGGTTTATCATGATCTTGGTCAGCGGGTGCTTTGGGCCAATCAGGCCGCATGTGAGTCAGCCGGCACAAGGCTTGAGGAACTCCAAGGCCGCTACTGTTATGAAATATGGAGTCAGCGTTCCAGCCCCTGTGAAGACTGTCCGGTAAAGCGGGCCCATGAAACCGGCCGGCCGCAAAGCATTAAAAAAACAACCCCCGACGGCAGATCCTGGGACGTAAAAGGATACCCTGTTTTTAACCATGATGGACATATCATGGGTATGATTGAGGTGGCCCTGGAGACCACCAAACTCAGACGGACCGAAAAAGCCTTGTTGGAAAGTAATGCCCTTTCTTCTGAATTGCAAAAAACCAACGAGCAGCTCAAGCATGAAATAGCCGAACACAAACGCACAACGGATTTACTGAAAAAGACCTCCCAAAAATATCTCAATATTTTTGAAAATATTCAGAGTGTGTATTGTGAAGCAACCCTGGACGGCATCATCCTGGAAATAAGTCCCTCGGTTAAAGACATATCAGACTATAAACGCGAAGAATTGATTGGAAAATCGTTGAGGGATATGTATGTCGACCCAAATGAGAGAAAGAAACTGGTCGATAAGCTGCTCCAAAATGGAAAAGTAAGAGATTATGAAGTTCTTTTAAAAGATAAAGACGGGGTCCCCATATTTTGTTCTACAACCGCCAAATTAATCACAGACGAGTATGGCAAGCCCGAAAAAATCATCGGCACATTATCGGATATAACGGAACGCAAGCGGGCGGAAGCGGCCTATAAAAGAAGCGAGGCCCAGATGCACAGGATTCTGGATGCTTCCATTGACAGAATTCGTCAGGTCGATAAAGACCTGCGCATCATCTGGGCCAATAAAGCCGGCATTGCCACGTCCGATGGGACCCTTGAGCAACTTGTCGGCCGGACATGTTATCAATTCTTTACCGATAGAGATTTTCCGTGTGAAGCATGCCCGACCATAAAAGCTAAGGAAACCGGTCAAATTGAAAGGGCCGTTATGTACAAGCCAAAGGTCAGGGGCCTAAACAGCGATAGCTATTGGGATGTATACTGCGTTCCCCTTAAGAATGAATCTGAAGAAATTGACAGCTATATTCAGGTTTCTAAAAATATCACCGAAGAAAAAAAGGCCCAAGACCTGATTCATAATCTTTCCCAGCAGCTTTTGCAATCCCAGGAACGCGAGCGTCACATGATTTCCTGCGAACTTCATGATTGCATCGCCCAGGATCTTTCCGCCTTAAAAATCGGCATTGATACCCTGTTAGACGGCCAGCCGGAGATTCGAGAAACGTTAAGCCAAAAAACCAAAACGTTGTCTGAAATCGTGAATAAAGCAATTCATGGCATCCGAAATTTATCCTACGAGTTACGACCACCCGATCTGGATGAAACGGATATCGTCACCGCACTAAGGAATTACACTGAAGATTTTTCCGAAATGAGCCGTATGAGAATTGACTTTGAAACGAACGGCTCTGAAGGATTAAATCTGGATTCCGAGAGTAAAATTCATCTTTACCGCTTGGCTCAAGAGGGGCTAAATAACATTCATAAACATGCCCATGCCGACAAGGTTTCAGTCCGGTTGGGCCTTTCTTCGGCAACCATCTCGCTTTCGATTAAAGATAACGGTATCGGTTTTGACGTTAAAGAACGGGAACGCAAATTAGACAATGAAAAACGCCTGGGACTTCGCAGCATGCGCGAACGGGTCAATCTGCTGGGCGGCCGGATGAAGATTAAATCCCGTCCGGGCGAAGGCACCAAAATAATCATAAAATTTCCCTTAAAGGATAAAACCCATGGCGCCAAAAACACGCATTTTGATCGTTGACGACCACCCGTTGTTTCGCGAAGGTTTAAAAACGATCGTCGCCCGCAACACCCGCTATGAGGTGGTCGGAGAGGCCGGCACCGGACAAGAGGGGTTTCAACTGGCTAAAGAACTCAAGCCGGATCTGGTCCTTGTGGATATTTCACTGCCGGATCACAGCGGGATGGAGCTTGCTCGGGATATCTTAAAACATTTTCCCAAAACACGTATATTAATTGTCAGTACGCATTCCAAAATAGATTATATCGTTCGGGCCTTTCAAGCCGGCGCTACCGGTTATGTCGTTAAAGAGTCCGCTGCCGACAAACTTCTGGATGGGATAGAATGTGTCTTGAAAGGAGATTATTTCATGGACACTTCGGTTTCACGACAGGTGGTGAAAAAACTTGCCGGCCTGGCAACCGAACAGAAGGTTTTACGCGGCAGCAATGTCGAGTCCTTGACAGCCCGCGAGCAGGAGATTTTGGTTTTACTGGCGGAAGGACGGTCAACTGATCATATCGCAGAAAAACTATTCATCAGTCCTAAGACGGTTGAAAACCACCGTTCCAGCATCATGCGAAAGCTTGATTTGCATAGCACCATAGAGTTGATTCGCTATGCCGCCAAGACCGGCATCATTGATGTGGCGACCTGGAAGCAATAGTGGCGTCTAAAGCCTCTGCTTTACCCATGAAATCTTCCCGCTTTAACAGGAATATTTCCCGCGTCATGTAGTTTCCTTAGCAAAATGATGCCCTTCCCCTATTTACATCATTAAAATCCTCGGTAATAAATAAGCCATCATCAGTACGAATCAACAGATATAGCAGTAAATGCCTATTTTCAGGATTGTTTCGGGGTCATTTCTCGAAGCCGACCAATCTAAGGAGTCTAACCGAAATGGCAAACAACATGGAATTTAATGCAAATAGCCACAGACCTGATTTGGCGCATCTTATTCGAAGTATTCAGCGCTTAGAGGGAAATCCGGATTGTTTTGGTCCGTCATGTAAATGCTGTGAACGACAGGATTGCGCCTGGCGTGAATACGGCCTGAAAGCCCCACTAGATGGCGTTTTTAATAAGGATAATACAAAATCCTAATAAAAAAAATAACTGTAATAAGGTAATCAAATACAATTTGTCGAAACCCAAATAAAAATAAGGAGGAATAAAAATGGCGAAAAACAGCTTAAAGCAGAAAACAGGTGCCGACCCAGAAATAAAAGAAAAAAAAGTGTCGTTTTCAATAAAGGCTCCCGAAGCCAAGGAGGTCATTTTGATGGGCGATTTCAATAATTGGGACCCCATGTTGCAACCAATGGAAAACGATGGCAATGGCGTTTGGACCACGTCTATTATAGTCTCTCCGGGAAAATACGAATACAAGTTCCTGGTTGACGGGCAGTGGAAAGAGGACCCCGGAAATGAACAGACTTGCCCGAATTGTTTTGGTACAACCAACAGCATACTCGATTTAAGTTAATAGCGACAAAACGTCAGGAGCGTATCGATGGCATCAAATTTCAGGATATTTTTGTATCAAAACAGCGACAAACTTCGTTTAAAACTCAGCGGTGATTTTGATGGATCATCCGTCCATGAGCTGATTCATGCGATAAACAACCATAGCGCTAACCCTTTCTTAAGACTTCACGGTAATGAGTAATTACAGGCAGTGGCTTGCTTCTTTTATAAAACAAAAAGGGGGGGATTAGAAGATGGAAACGGGAATTATCAATAAAAGCATATTTGATTTTGATGATGTCCACATAACTAAGAGCCCTTGCAGGGATTGTCCCCATTCGCGTAACCTTCCGGGCTGTTCAAATAATTGCCAGAAATTATCTCAATTGCAATCGCTTTTAGTCGGCATCATATCGTGTTCCAAAGATGTTTCAGAATGGGAAGAATACGCCCTGTCGATATAGGGTTTCTGCGGCAAATATACATGTGACCAGAACAAAATGTAATTATCTAAGATTCTGAGGTATCAAATTGGCGCAAGTTTATGAAAAAAGAAAAGATTGCAGGTATAGAATAAATTCTCCATTGGTTTTCCAGATAAATCTGGCGGGGACCAATTATCCCGCAAAAAAAATAAACCACAGCAGTGCCGGCATATCTTTTAATAGCAACTGTGACTTAAAACCCGGTACTGTCATATATATCCGGCGTGAAAGCTGCCCCCCAGACTGTCCTGCCGGCAAAATGTGTGAAGGTTGCCGAATGGTAACATTTGCGACGGTAAAATGGTGTAAGCAAAACGAAAGCGGAGGAATGAATTCATCCATAATAGGGGCCGAATATTTTTAATCGCCAAAACAGCAAACCATAAAGAAGAAAGGATGGACCATGAAAAAAGAACTACTTAACTATGAAACGTTGCTCAAGGTTACCAAAGTTATCTCCCACTCCAAGGACCCCGAGGAAGTGGTATTAATGACGGTTGAGGCTATAAAGACCGCCTTGGATGTAAAAGGATGTGCCGTATTTATAATCAATCGAAAGACCAATGTCCTGGAAGTGGCCGCTTCCTATGGTTTAAGCGACGAATATTTAAATAAAGGTCCCCTCAGCGCCTTGCATTCAATTGCCCGATCTCTGGAGGATGGACCGGTGGCGATTCAAGATGTCGCCGATGATCCCCGAATTCAATACCCTGATGAGGCAAAAAAAGAGGGAATTGCCTCCGTCCTCTCTGTTCCTGTTGTGGCGGGAGGGTTCTTAATCGGCGCGTTGCGCGTTTATACTTCCGATCCTTGGGAGTTTACTTTAGAGGATGTGAATTTTGTCCAGGCAATGGCCAACATGGCCGGGATGGCGATAGAGATGGCCAGGAGTTATAAGGGTATGAAGGAAAGCATTGAAATATTAAAAACGCTTAGAGATCCGAAAACCTTGAAGTCTAAAAGATGGACACCTTATGAAGGAACCCCTGTAAGTGTTTGTAAGGTGCCGAGTTAAGGAGGACTGGATATTAATCAAGCGGCTATTCATTACATTCAGAAATTATATGTCAAAATGACATGCGCGCAGGATGTGTCAATGTCTATTGATTAAGATAGTTGAAATCTTCTGCAACGACAAAATAGAGCCTGACACGACCATTCATCAGGTTTGGCACGTCTTGTGCATTACTTTTAATAGAATGAGCTAGAGATTATTTCGCATTCGCATAACTTAATGAACATTGTCCTTAATTTGAGTTGATCCCCCAAAAAACTTATTTAAGGTGTGCAGCGATGGCATCAAATTTCAAAATATTTTTACATCAAAAAAACAAGAATCTACACGTAAGACTCATCGGCGATTTTGATGGTTCTTCCGCCTATGAACTGATTCATACGATAAAAAACCATAACGGCAATCCCGGAAATATTTACATCCATACCAGCCGGCTTTCATGTGTTTATCCTTTCGGTCTGGATGTATTCAAAAAAAATTACTGCAAACCAACACATTCACTAACATTTACCGGCAAATATGGTAACAAGCTGTCGCCCAGGGGAAGCCACATCATTTAACCGTATTTAACCGTCTGGAGACAAATTGGGAGATAAGCGGGATGGCGGAAATAAAAAAGATAAGGCTTCCGTATGATTTGATGAAATATACAATTAAATTTTTTACTTATTCTGATTGGGCATAACAACAAACATTACCACCGCCGCGAAAATATATAAGGAGGATTTTTATGACTGATTTATTTAAATTGTTGGGAGGTGAAGCCCGAAGCCTTATGGGATACAAATGCACGGCGATACCGAAGGAAAGTCTGCATCTGCCGGGTCCTGATTTCATCGACCGGACACTGGCCCTGTCTGACAGGAAGAACGCCGTACTCAGGAACCTTCAGTCGGTATTTGACCACGGCAGGCTCGCCGGGACCGGGTACCTGTCCATATTGCCCGTTGACCAGGGAATAGAGCATTCTGCAGGCGCATCATTCGCTCCGAATCCCATATATTTCGACCCGGAGAATATCATCAAGCTGGCGATGGAAGGCGGATGCAACGCCGTAACATCCACCCTGGGCGTGCTGGGTTCTGTTTCGAGGAAATACGCGCACAGGATACCCTTTTTTGTTAAGATAAATCACAATGAACTGCTGACTTATCCCAATAAATATGACCAGAAGCTTTTTGCATCCGTAAAGCAGAGTTTTGAACTGGGTGCCGTCGGTGTGGGGGCAACGATTTATTTCGGCTCGGAGGAATCCGGCCGGCAAATAGAGGAAATATCGTCGGCTTTTGAGCATGCGCATGAACTGGGGCTTTTCACGGTGCTGTGGTGTTACCTGAGAAATTCATCCTTCAAGAAGGACGGGGTCGACTACCACGTCGCCGCGGATATGACCAACCAGGCAAATTATCTCGGCGTGACCATCGAAGCCGATCTTGTCAAACAGAAGCAGGCGGAGAACAACAGCGGGTTTACGGCCCTGAGTTTCAGCAAAACGCATAAACTGGTTTATGAAAAACTGACCACCGATAACCCGATCGACCTGACGAGGTACCAGGTCGCCGGCTGTTACATGGGCCGGGTGCCCATGATAAATTCCGGGGGGGCATCCGGCAAGAACGACCTCCAGCAGGCCGTCAAGACCGCCGTTATAAACAAGAGGGCAGGCGGGTCCGGCCTGATTTCAGGAAGAAAGGCTTTTCAGAAGTCCATGAAAGAGGGCATTGAACTGCTTAATGCGATTCAGGATGTTTATCTTTCAAAAGATATCACGGTTGCTTAAAAAAAACGGCGACGGTAGACCTTTCTAGTTTGCCCTGAGAATCTGCCGTTCTTTTTTCTTTTCACCCTTTATTGAATCTAACTCCCCCGGGTTGAAATACAGATTGTTTGCTTAATTAATGTACACTCAATATCCGTGCCAATTTTGATATAATTCTATCGAGCATCAAAGCTTTTATTTTTCAATTTTGATTATTTAAACATATTATTAAAAAATAATCCGGCGGGAAAGATCTGCCTAAACTTTAAACGGTTTAAAAATCGATTTGATTTTCCGATGTAGCGCTACCCTTCACAATGGTAACGATCTGTAGCGCTATAGTAACGCTTTGTTGACAGATGAATAATAAAAAAAGAATAACCGAGAACTGTAAAGATGGGATTCCGGTAGAAACCGGGAAATGATACGCATACAGCCCTCTCCCGGTTTGAGATGTCAGTCTTCTTTGACCATGGCCCGCATCTGAGCTATCGCCTGGTGCGCGGCTGTGATCAGGGGATGCACCGTGGGTGCAGCCGTAAGGAGTGGATGGGTCGCGATCTGCATCATATCCACTTCGCGTACGGTTACTCCTTTTTGAATGGCAAGAGCGATGACGTTGATCAATTCGCCTACCGCCGCGCATCCGTAAACCTGGCCGCCGAGTATGATGCCCGACCGGGGGGAGAAGCAAAGCTTGACTTTACACTCACAGGCCTCCGGTAGAGTGATGGGGTGACGGTCATAGGCGACGGCACTCGATGAAATCGATCGGAATTTCTCCCTCTGACCCATGCGGCAATTCATTCCGGCACTTGCAAAGGAAACTGTGCCGAATCTCGTGGAGAAGGCCGCAATGGTGCCTCGCAATTGATTCACCACCCGTATTCCGTAAAGGTTGACGCCTGCATTCCTGGCTTCTGAGGTGGCGGTCGAGGCAAGCCATACCGGCACCTCCCGCCGGGTGAAGAAATCTCTCTTAAGCGCGCAGTCGCCCACTGCAAAGATGCCTTCAGTGTTCGTCTGCATATAGTCATCCACCCATATAGATCCCTTGTCCGTTATGCGCAAACCCGCCTTTTTGGCCAGGTCTATCGAGGGTTTTGCCCCCGCACCCAATATGACGATGTCAGCCTTGAGTGTCCTACCGCCTTCAATTGTTACTGAATCCACATGGTAGTTGCCGTTTATGGACACGATTCGGCTATTGGTGTGTACCTGAACCCCTTCTTCCACCAACACCGTTTCGATTTTATCGCAGAACTCGTCGTCAAAAGCGGTAAATAAAAGTTTAGGCATTATTTCAATAATATGGATTTCCTTGCCGCCTATTTTAGCCAATTCATCCGCAAATTCAGCGCCGATGAAACCACCGCCGATGATGAGGATGTTCCGTGCGTCTTGAATCTGCTTCCGAAGCCTGATCATGGCTGACATGCTCTTTCGGATAGTAAAGACACCTTCTTTATCAATCCCTTCAATCGGGGGTTTAACGGAATCCGTGCCGGTAGCAATCACCAGCTTTTCAAAGGTAATAGATTCTCCCGATTCTATCGTCACGCGGCGAGCCTTCGGATCCACGGAAACCACTTTTGCGACCATGATCTCAATACCTGCATTTTTGAGCGGCTGATCGCCCATGGCATTTTGCCTGGGGTCGGGCATTGTGTTCATCATGTAGGGAATCGCACAGGGGATTATACTGTCGCCGATTTCTTTGATAACGCATACGGATTTCATGGGGTATACATTTTTGGCCGTTAGCGCGGTGATAATTCCGGCGGGTCCTCCGCCAATGATAACCACATTAAATTTCATAACTGTTTCCTTTCATTATCGATGGATTCAAAACTGCGGTTAAATCTTGTAAGGATTTATAACCCATACCGGGACGGGTGATTTCTTGACCACAGTTTCGGCCGCACTTCCAAATATCGCGTGTTCCATTCCTTTACGGCCGTGGGTCCCCATGATGACCAAATCTATTTTTTGGGAATCGATTGTTTTCAAAATTTCAACGGCAGGATCTCCACAGATAATCAATTTCTGAAAGTTCATGCAACTCTGTAAGTGTTCTTCACAAATTTTACTGACGAGAATTTCAGCCTCTTTAAATATTTCGTCCTGGAACAAATTCAGGCTAGGATGCGGGACACAAAACCCGCCCCATTTGAGTAGATCCTCTACGACGTGGAGCAGGTAAATGGTGCTGTTGTATTTTTCGGCGGCCGATAGCGCATAGGGCAGAATCTTTGAGCAGTTTTTCGTCAAATCACAAGGGAAAAGAATTTTCTTTATTTCCACCTTGGCATTCAATCTTGCTTTTTGTCTCCTTGGAGCTTTGTAAGGATTTACAGTCAAAACAGGAACGGGCGACTTTTTTACCACATTCTCGGCTACACTTCCAAAAAAGACGTGCTCTATTCCCTTCCGGCCGTGTGTGCCCATGATGACAAGATCTATGGATTCCGACTCAATGGTTTTTAAAATCTCCTGGGCCGGATAACCGGTATATATCTTTCTTTGAAAGTTAGGACAGCCCTGCAGTTCCTCTTTGCATATCTTGTCAAGAATTCTTTCCGCGCCTTTAAATGCCTCCTTGCGGTATTGATCCCAGGGGATATGGGGTATATACTCTCCGCTAACCCAGTGAGGCAATTCCTCGATTACATGGAGCAGGTAGATTATGGAATTGTACTTTTCGGAAACTGATTGGACGTACGGCAAGATTTTTGACGAGTTTTCTGAAAAGTCAACAGGGAAAAGGATCCGCCTTATTTCTAACATGTCTTTCACCTCCTGAGATATTTACGAGTGCCGGTCTTTGGCATTTTGCTCAATGATACTTACTGCATCAAATATGCCAATCACCAAAGAAACGACAAAAAGAATAAAGTCGAACTTGTTATTAGAAAAAATATAAAATATTCGAAAATTGCATTAGAAATTTTTAGAAATTCGAATTCCTGACCACCGGTAAAATTGTTCTGATTCCAATCGATCTGGCCGTTATTGCCACCCCGATAAGCACTGTACCACATGTCGTCGAGGAGTGCGTGGATGAGGACGTGAAAAGTGCAATCATCATATCAGCGGGAGGAAAGGAAACCGGCCCAAAGGGTCAAAAAATCGAAAAAGAGATCGACCGGATCGCGAGAAAGGGGAGCATCAGGATCCTGGGGCCGAACTGCATGGGGATCATTCGCCCCGGGAAAAAGCTCAATGCCAGTTTTGCCGCCCACATGCCCTATCAGGGCAATCTTGCCTTTATCTCACAGAGCGGTGCGATCTGCTCGGCCATATTGGATCTTTCGATCAAGGAGCGAATGGGGTTCAGCTATTTTGTAAGCATCGGCTCGATGATGGATGTCGATTTCGGCGATCTGATCGACTATCTTGGAAACGATGCGGATGTTAAAAGCATTCTGCTTTACATCGAAAGTCTGACCAACATCCGCAAATTCATGAGTGCCGCCCGGGAAGTGTCGCGAGTAAAGCCGATTGTCGTGGTCAAGGCAGGCAGAAGCCCCGCCGGCGCCAAAGCGGCGGCATCACACACCGGCGCCCTGGCCGGCGAAGATGCTGTCTATGATGCCGCCTTCAAGCGGGCCGGAATCGTGCGGGTTCGCAACCTTGAGGATTTCTTCGACTGCGCCGAACTGCTGGCTAAGCAGGCGTTTCCAAAGGGTCCCCGCATCGTGGTGGTTACCAATTCAGGCGGACCCGGAGTGATGGCAGCCGATGCGGTGACGGAGTGCGGGCTTGAGCTGGTTACCCTGAGCGAAGAGACTCTGAAAGAACTGGATGAGGTACTGCCTCCTCACTGGAGTCGCAGCAACCCGATCGACCTTCTCGGCGACGCCGGTCCGGACTGTTATGTCCGGGTGGCCGACCTCTGTTTTAAACGGTGCAATATGGATGGCATGCTCGTGATTCTCAACCTCCAGGCCATGACCGATCCCGCCGATGTCGCCAGCGCACTGGCCGGAGCCTTTAAGGAACAATCCTATCCGGTTTTTACGGCCTGGATGGGCGGAAAGGGCGTAGAGCCGGGGATAGAGATCCTGAACCGGGAGGGCATTCCGAACTATGATACACCGGAAAGGGCCGTACGGTCCTTCATGTATCTGTATCATTATGCCAAAAATCTGGAGATGCTCCAAGAGATTCCCTCACGGCTACCCCAGGGAATGAACCCCGAAAAGAAGGAGGCCGAAAGAATCATCGACCTGGGTCTGAAGAGACCAAACGGCATTTTGACGGAAGTTGAATCCAAAATGCTGCTGGCATCCTATGGCATTGCCGTTAACCGGACCGAGCCGGCCGGCTCTCTGGTCGAGGCCCTGCAGCTGGCCGGGGAAATCGGGTATCCGCTGGTCATGAAGATTCTTTCGACGGAAATCACTCACAAAACGGAAGCCGGCGGTGTAAAGGTCGGTTTGCGCAGCGACGATGATATCCGCCAGGCCTATGGACAGATCCTGGCCGGCGCCAAAGCCTATGATCCGGATGCGGCAGTCGCCGGGGTCACCCTGCAGCCGATGATTCAAAATCCGGATGCCGAAATCCTGCTCGGGGCCAAAAGAGATGAAAGCTTCGGCCCAGTGATCCTCTTCGGCCTGGGCGGTATTTATGCGGAGGTGATAGGGGACAGGGCGATTGGACTGCCGCCTTTGAACCAGACCCTGGCGCAAAGACTAATGGAAGGAACACGGGTTTTTCGGATTTTAGAAGGTTATCGGAACCGGCCGCCGGCCAACCTGGCGCTTCTGGAGCAGATCCTGGTTTCCCTTTCCCATCTTCTCGTGGATTTTCCGCAGATCGCCGAGCTGGACATGAATCCGGTCATCGTGAAAAACGGCAGCCCCTGTGCGGTCGATGCGAGGGTCATTGTGAAGGCATTCAACGTCCCTTCGCCTCAACATCTGGTTCTCAGCGCCTACCCCGAACAGTACGAATTCCGCGAGGTGACCAGAGACGGTCTGGAGATTTTTGTGCGACCTGTAAAATGCGAAGACGCTCCCCTGCTGCTTGAGCTCTTTGGCAACATGTCCAGAAGAAGCCGCTACTACCGCTTTTTTGCCTCTAAGCAGGCCCTTTCTCGTGAAATGCTGGTGCGACTTACCCAAGTCGACTACGATCGACACATTGCCATGGTGGCCCTGCGGACTGAAAATGGAAGCGAGAAGATGGTGGGTGTCGCCCGGGTCATCCGAGGCCCGGACGAACAACGGGCCGAGTTCAGCGTGGTGGTAGGAGACCGGTGGCAGAGAAAGGGGATCGGCCGAAGATTGGTGGAACGCGCGCTGGAGGCAGCCAGGGATTACGGGATCAGACGCGTCCAGGGAAATGTTCTCAGTGAAAACAAGGAGATGCTGGGTTTGGCACAGGTGCTGGGCTTTGAGATCATGTGGGATGCAGATGCCGGTGACTACCTGCTGACTATTGAACTCAAAAAGTCGAATTGACGTTTTTTAGCGTCATGGCCGTTGATTTTACTTGCAAGACCTCTTGTCCGATCAAGCCGTATTGGAGCCATTTCATGGCAAACCGGTAGAGGGCCGTATCATCATGTTTGATTTTCGCAATTTCACCGGGTTCTATTTCAAATCGATCCAAAAATGTACTTTCAAATATAAAGCGCCTGAAGCGATCCTGGTCGTAGGCAGCCATATAGAACATTTCCTGTATCTTCCGATTGTCAATCTTTTTTTCGGCAAGAAACTCGTTCATGGTAATTTTTTTGAATAGCTTTTCCATCTCCTCGTAGATAGGAATTCCTTGCGCGGCCTGCCATGCCTCAACGGTAGAAATATTTTCTTCAAGAAGCCCCAAACAAAACGGGATATCCATGACAGAAAAGAATACCTTGTGTTTCTTTTCCGTTATGTTAGTGCTTTCCGGCTGCAGTGGATAAATACGGCAGGCCCAGGGGCGGTGCGCATACACCCGACATCCCCGGGAAGTGACAAAGGGACAGCTTTTGGCTTCATCATCGCACATTTTTAACAATACAATGGGAAGGCCGGAGTCGCCGATCAGCTTCACCGTATATTGCTGCAGAAATGATTCCGAAGATATTCCCAGATCGCTTTTCAGTTGAAGGATGTCAAAGGGCGTCAAAAAAATCGTGATGTCGCGACAGCATTGCGTGAAGCATTTAAGACCGGCATGACAGTTAAACCGGAAGCTGTCTTCCGGTTTTAAAACGGTTAACCCTTGCGGCGGCAGTTGCCCATCAATATTCACCATTTTTCACCTCTTTTGTGTCGAAGAAAATTCCTGACAAAATATTTTCAACCTTCCCATCTTTTTATTAATCTGAAATTTCCACGGGGATAACCATCGGATGACCCTTATACCTATGTATTTCCACCGGTACCCCGTAAACCGCTGCAATCGTTTCGGCCTCAACGTCTTTAACGCTTCCGGCGGCATAGATGGCGCCGTCCTTTAGAAACAGATATTTGTCGGCAAATCGCAGGGCCATGTTCAAATTGTGCATCGTCATAACCGCGGCAATGGCATGCCCCTTAACGACCTGCCGGATCAGCTTGAGAATCTGGATCTGATTTTTCAGGTCCAGGCTGCTGGTGGGTTCATCCAGAAGAAGCAACTGGGGCTCCTGGACCAGAGCGCGGGCAATGGACACTTTTTGCAGCTCGCCGCCGCTCATCTGGTCGATATAGCGCATGGCAAGCGTTTGAAGGTTCAGTCGATTGATTGCGGCATTTACGATGGCCAGATCTTTTTGGGTAACCCGCCAGGAAATATGGGGTCGCCTTCCCAGCAGGATGGCATCGAATGCCGTCAGCCGGGCGGCTTCGGAGCGCTGGGCCACATACCCGATCCGGCGGGCAATTTCGATGGAGTTCAAAAAAGAGACATCTTCACCGCCCACTAGAACCGTACCTCCGTGAGGCGATAAGATCGCATTCATGCATTTAAGCAACGTGGTTTTTCCGACTCCATTCGGTCCCAGAATTGCCAGCAGCTCGCCTCTGGCCACTTCAAACTTTATGTTTCTCAACACCGCATGGCTGTTGTAGCCGAATGCGAGGTTGTTGACATCCAGAATCATCGACGGTACCCCCTCGCAATCAGGTAAATAAAGACCGGTGCGCCCATAAACGCCGTTAAAATAGACACCGGCAGCAGGTGGGGAGCCAGAATCAGGCGCGCTGCCGTGTCCGATCCCAGCAGCAGCAGGCTCCCCATAACAATTGATGCCGGTAAAAGAAAGCGGTGGTCGCTGCCGATCAGCCGGCGGACCATGTGGGGACAGACCAGACCGACAAAGCCGATGATTCCGAGAAAAGCGACGATGACCGCCGTAACCAGCGAGGCTGCCAGCATGCCGACAAGCCGGATGCGGTCTACCCGGACCCCCAGGCCTTTGGCGGTTTCATCGCCGGCATCCACGGCATTATAATTCAGACCGTTTGCAACAAAATACACAACGGCTGCCGCCGTAACCAGGCTGATGACGGCCAGTTCGGACCAGCTGGCCCGCGCCACATCGCCGAACGTCCAGAAAACCATGGCCGCCAATTGAACGTCGTCGGCAAAAAACTGCAAAAACATCGTTCCGGCCGTAAAGAGCGACCCCAGCGCCACCCCCGTCAACACCATCGTTTCCGGCGAGGCCCCGCGGACTTTTGAAATCGCCACAATTGCGCCGGCTGCCAGCAGGCTGAATATGAAAGCAATAGCGGTTGTCAGATAGATATTGGATATTTTGACGGCGCCGACACCGGAACTGGTCATGACGCCCGATCCCAGGATCATGACCGCAAGGGCCGCGCCGAAGGCCGCCGCGTGGGAGATGCCTAAGGTAAAAGGGGACCCCAGCGGATTGCGCAAAATCGACTGCATCACCGCACCTGCCACCGACAGACCGGCTCCGGCCGCCACGGCGCATAAAACTTGCGGCAGACGGATGTTCCAGACAATCATTTTAAACCTTACGGACACGTCGGCGCCGACGAGCGTTTTTGCGACGTCAATGATGGGAATCCCGGCTGCACCCTTGGAAATGCTCAGCAGAATCATCAGCCCCAGGGCAATCAGGCAAAGCGCAATAAATGCGATCTTGCGTCCGGTATAGCGAAGGTATTCGGTATGGAGATCATTTTCAGTTAAATGCATGGGGTCCTTACTGTGCCGGCGCCTGTTTAAATGCAAAGCCGCCGAAGGCGGCATCCATCTGCCGGAAGACCGGTTTCCCGATGAAAAATGTGTAAATTTCATCTGCCTTTGCCGCCGGATCGATGTCCGCAAACCGATCCGGATAAAGTACTTTTCCGATGAAATAGGCGTTTGCCAGAATGGACTCAAAATTCTGCGTGTACCAGTTATACGGCAGCAGTCCATAAACCTTGCCGGTTTTAACCGCGGTCAGTGAGCGGTAGGCCGGATCGGTTTTCAGCTCATGCAGGGCGCCCGTATTCGCGCCCATTTGCAGGGTGGATAGATCCACGAACAAAATATCCGGATTCCATTCTACGATTTTCTCTTTGGCAATATTGCTGTGCTGCAGGGCTTTTTCCTTCAGGGAGGGGTCATATGCCAGGTTGCGCGCTCCGACAAACGTAAAGGGCGGATAGCCCGGTTCGGTGGACTGAAAGCCATGGGGCCCGCGATGGGCCACGCCCCCCACAAAGCAGGAAGGTCGCTTTTCCGGCGCAATATCATGGGTTCGCTGCTTTAAATCGGCGATCGACCGGTCAAAATAGGATATGATTTCTTCTGCCCGGCTTTCTTTTCCGAGAACCGCGCCGCAGATGCGCAGGGTCTGGTACAAATCCGGTCGATACCGTTCCATATCGCCGTAATTGATAACGACCACCGGAATGCCTGTTTTTTGCTGCAATTCCACCGGATCATACCCCGTTACGGCAAAGGTTTTGATGATCACCTGCGGCTGCGGCTCTATGGTAAGGATGAGCTCCGGGTTGTCATGTCCGCGGAATTCCCCGAAAAGGGGATAGGACTTAAATTGCGGATTGGCCAAGGCATAGGGTCGGGCGTCAAACTGCGGCCGCTGCTTTTCCATGTCGTCCACCGCTACGATTCTATCCTGTGCCTGAAGATAGGTAATCAGGCGCAGTGCGCCCGAACCGGAGGCGATCAACCGTTCAACCCTGGCGGGGATTTCAATCTTACGGCCGATGCCGTCCGTTATGGTTTTATTGGCGGCCAAGCCGGGGACTGCAAACAGCAGCATCCATAGACACAAACTTCCCCATAAGCAACGATTCATTTGTTCTTACCTCTGCACATATATAAAATTTTTATGTATTCAAATACAACACGTACTTGCGCCCTATGATTTAGAGTCAAGTTAATCGGGAATTTCTTTTTGAATCTTCTTCATCCATTCGGGCACCATCGGACTTTCCACGCGGTAATACCTCGGATTGTAAGGTTTGATATCCACAATCGGGCTGCCATCCACCGCCTCAAGCCCCTGAACATGCAGCACATTGCCGTTTCGTTGCAGCAGACGTACTGCGGTTACCAGCACCGGATTGGGGCGTGCCGGACTGCAGGTTGCAAAAACTCCTTGACGGGGAACGTCTTTGCGGCCCATGGGATGAACCTTCAGAAGATTGCGGCGATTTGGCGATACCATGTGCGGCCAGTATAACACCAGAATGTGGGAAAACCCCTCGATGCCGTCCAGTATCCCGGAAAGCTCCTCGTTCACCACCAGTTCACTGATTATCGTTTTAAGCTTTTGACGGTAATTTTTTTCCTGCTGTGCCCGTACCTGCCAGGTAAGCCCGTCATCACCGGCTTTGAGTGTGGGCTCCTTTATTTCGCTGCGAACGATCCCAACCGGTTTGAGAATGATGGGGTCAGCAGCCGGCTGACCGGATAAAACATCATCTATCTTTTTGATGCCCATGGTTTTCAATCCCTAAATATATATTTATAAATCTATGAGTGTTTTTGACCTGCAATCATTTCCCTTCCATTTTTAGATCGACAGGGGCTCGAAGATAATCTTATGGTCCACAAGGGCCATTTGTTTAATCCTTGCCTTGATTGTCTTCTGGTCGCCGAAGATGCTGACTATCCGGTATGAGCCGGTTTCTTCCGGTTCAACCAAATCCACCGATTCCATGATCAGCTCTTCACTTCCATCTTTCATTAAATACGCATTGGCTTCACACATTTTTTATCATCTCCTTTATTTATAAATAAAAAAAGCCACAAAGAACCGGTTTCCTTAAACGGAATCCGAAAACCTTCGTGGCTTTATTATTTCGGTATGTTACTGTTTTTTTTTGATTGCCTGCTTTCTGGCAGGCTTTATCTTCTGTATTACAGATATAAACTTTTTTGTCAACACATTTTAAAGTGGCTTGGCAACAATCTGTTCTCCATAACATTGATGATTTTTAAACTGGACAACCAATCATTTTTTTTATATTTACTGAGCAGATAAAGACATCGAAGGTCATGCGCCTGAAGGGCCTGATCATCCTTTCCCGATTAAACCATGAACGATACACACCCCCACAAACGTTTTCACGGCGATCCGAACCGACTTCGCGCAGCCGAGCGGATTGCTATCCTTGAGGTGCAACGCGTGGTTGCACTGAGCATGCAGGATTTGGTTGTCAAAAGTGTGCTCGACATCGGAGCCGGCACAGGTGTGTTTGCCGAAGCGTTTTCTCAGGTGGCTTCGCAAGTAATAGGGATTGATATCGATGACGAATTGCTCGCGGCTGCCCGCGGCTGTGTCTCAAATGCTCATTTCCAAGCGGCGGCGGCGGAAGCGCTTCCGTTTGTGGACAATTCATTTGACCTGGTATTTCTCGGCCATGTGCTGCATGAAATAGAAAACCCGCTGCAGGCCCTCGAAGAAGCGCGCAGGGTTGCGCGGAGCAGAGTGGTTGTCCTGGAATGGCCCTATGAGAAACAGGAACAGGGGCCGCCCATCGGGCGTCGCCTCAGTCCGGAAACGATTGAAGGCCTGGCAGGCATGGCAGGTTTTCAAGACGCGGAACGCATTCCACTGGCGCATATGGATTTTTACCGGCTCAAGCCTAAACGGATTTATTCAACCCACCGAAGGTCAAAATAAAACCTCCTACCGCTGCCGTTATATATTCATACCGAACCAAACAGGCTGCACCGGCAAAACGGACACGTTCATCTACATTTCCTCTCCAATGATATTCGGTCATCGAAATTTCGGATGAGGGCAACTCGATATATTGATATTATCAATTTGACATATCAAAAATTTCCATGATAGAAGCATCTCAATTCTAATTTAAACATTCCAAAAGGACTTCCATGATAAACGGCTTTGGCTTTACCTGAGGGCTTTTATTCAGCTAACCGGGTTTGTTAGACGACGTGGATGCCAAAATCGTATCCCCCCAAATTATTCTTGAACAGATTGTTTGTTTTTCTTCGGCTTCGACAAATCTGGACTTTCCCGGATCAATCAGCATTTAAAAGCGAAAACACGTAACCGCATACATACGGTCTGAACACCGGCATGGAAAAATGCGACTGCTATTCAAAGGAGGCAATAATGAGCGAAGATTACCGGTCTATGTGGAAGGATTTGGGGCTCGATCTTAAAGCCCATGACGCTTTGCTGGGCGTTTTGGGGAAAGCCTATCAGGACATCTATCTTTCTCAAAAAGATCGCCCGGAAGGGATAAGGTATTTCGACTTTGTCATGAGCGAGGTCCACGGCCTGCGAATCAAGGAACTGTTGGATGAAAAGAAAGCCGGTCGCAAGATTGTCGGCTCCTATTGCGTTTTCGTTCCGGAAGAGATCGTTCTGGCCGCCAACGCCACCCTGGTAGGGCTTTGCTCCGGGGCCGATTTTGTCACGGAAGACGTGGAAAAGCTGCTGCCGCGCAATACCTGCGCCCTGATCAAATCGTCTTTCGGCTTTAAGATCGGCAAGGTTTGCCCTTATCTGGAAAGTGCGGATATGGTCGTGGGCGAAAACACCTGCGACGGTAAGAAAAAGGCTTATGAAACCTTAAGCCATCTGGTGAAAAATCTCTATGTAATGGACCTGCCCCAGGTCAAATCCGAAAACGGCAAAGCCCTTCTGAAAGCGGAATACCATCGTTTCAAAGGCGCGCTTGAAAAACTCACCGGCGTTTCAATCACCGCCGGATCGCTGAAGCAGGCCATTCAAACGGTCAATGCCAAGCGTGCCGCCATCCACCGGCTCTCATCCCTGCGAAAGGCTGACCCGGCGCCTATTTCCGGTTTGGATGCCCTCTTGGCCAACCAGGTTTTTTTCTATGACAACCCGGCCCGGTTTACAGAATCCGTAAACAAAATCTGTGATGAATTGGAGCAGCGGATTAAGGCGAAAAAGGGGGTCTTCCCAGAAAAGACTCCGAGGATACTTGTATCCGGCTGCCCCCAGGCAGTGCCCAACTGGAAACTTCCCTTAATCGTTGAAACCGCCGGCGCGGTAATCGTAGGTGAAGAGTCCTGCGTGGGCGAACGCGGCACCCGCAACCTTACGGATGAATCGGGTAAAACAACCGAAGAAATGATGAACGCCATCGTTGATCGATATTTTCAAGTGGATTGTGCCATTTTCACTCCCAACCCGGATCGCCTGAACCATATCCAGGAAATGGTCGCGGCTTACAATGCTGATGGGGTAATCCATTACGGGCTGCAATTTTGCCAACCGTATTTGATGGAATCCATCCCGGTTGAAAAAGCCCTGGAGGAAAAGAATATTCCCTGCCTGCGCATCGAGACCGATTACAGTATGGAGGATGTCGGCCAGTTAAAAACACGGATCGAGGCCTTTGTCGAGCAATTACGTTAGCTCTCACGAGTTTAAATAATGAAGCGATTTGCGGGAATCGATATCGGTTCAGGTGTCATTAAACGGATGGAAATTTATGCAGGCGATCCAAGTCAATTGTCAGTCAAACAAATAAATTTAAAAAAACTTTGGAGGAGAAAAATGGTTAAGAGAACAATGTGGATTACAACGATTTT
>Ga0068712_1002313_pt1 | contig 21902 bp, 17 predicted proteins | sample MTBAKSrepl1MetaG_FD_62987 | JGI IMG/M metagenome (GOLD analysis project Ga0068712, IMG submission 62987) | Enrichment culture microbial communities from Arthur Kill intertidal strait, New Jersey, USA, that are MTBE-degrading - MTBE-AKS1... | ecosystem: Environmental > Aquatic > Marine >... | reverse complement strand
GGAAGATCGCCCACCTCCTTAATCAGGGCGCGGGCCCCGTGTTTGGAGCTGCTCCACATCTCCCACTGGGGATGGTCAAACCCCATGTGACACTGCTGACAGGCCCTCGGATTCAAGGCCTCTCTTTTGGAAAAGACATGGCGGGTATGGCATTCATCACAGGAATTGTTTTGATACCGATAGCCCAGTTTCGCCTGCTCCTGCTTTTGGGCCTCGCTCTTGACCCCCATGTTGTGACACCCGCCGCATCCCCGGCCACCTTCGATCAGCTCGTTCGGTTCCAGGTGGGAGACGGGCAAGGCCATGAGGGACGACCAGCCCAGATTGTGCTTTCCCTTGACGAACTGGTTGAACTGGTCCTCATGACACTGGGCGCACAGCTTCTCATCCGGCAGCACCGCCAGTTTGTAATCCTCTGCGGTGGTGTGCTTTTCCCCGTGGCACTCGATACATCCCACATCCTCTTTGCTGTGGCGGCTGGCCTTCCAGTCGGCCACCTGTCCGGGAGATAGCTTTTGGTGGCAGGCGATACAGGGATCTTTATCGCCCTCCGCCGCCATGGCCCCACCGGAGATTGAGATTGCCCAGAAAACCGCTAAAACCGTCCATCCGAAAACCCTGCGCCGTTTCATGGCCTGCCTCCATAAATAAAGGTTGAAAAAGCGACTGATGTCTCGCCACATGACTCATACCGGGGATTCAAAAGGGAACCTCCTCGCCTCCGCCCGCGTCGATGTTTTCTATTTTTATACACCTTCTGCTGACCTATGTCAAAACGTGTTCCAGCATGCTGAGTGGTGTATGCATGGACCTGCCCATCTGAGGATGAAATAAGATACGGGGTGGCAACCATTGGAAATCACACCGCGAGACATGAATACACTTTATCGGAAAAGGATAGAATGATCGACCGGCTCGAAATAGTACCTACGTGTTCGACATGCCGGGCTTGATCCGGCATCCAGAAATAGCGCTGTAGCCGTACTGTATTCCGGCCTTCGCGGGAATGACGGCGTAAAGCCAATTATGAGACGTTTAATAAATGAAGATCAGGGACAGGATGAAATCTGCAAATGACCTGATTTGCCTTTTATACAGCCGCAAGGCAGGACAAGCCCCATCCGGCCAGGCGAATTTTGTGGTTGATTATTTGCCAGGCCATGGTAAAATATCAACCATGTACCAGCGCCACATCTTACAAAACGTACTCAATCCCTTGCAGACACGCCGGCTGTGTTTATTCGCGGGCCACGGCAGGCAGGGAAGACCACTCTCGTTCAACAGATCTCTGCCGAGCATTACCTTACCGAGACCTTTCACACTGACGGGCGCAAAACCGCCCCATATGATCATCCGCGGAAAGGCTATGCGCCTTTACGGACACAAGGGATGGCAGGATCTTGGGCGGTCTGGCCGTAGGCAGGGAGGGCGCCGGATGGCGGATCAACCTCCTGGCCCTGGCCATTCAGGGAGGCATGATCCTATACGACCTGCTGAACGCCGAATTTTCGTACAACCGCCCGGTCTCCCAGATGTTTGATCCCTTCTCTCAGCTTGCAGAGGTCGGTCTCAAGCGGCTCCGCCTGCCGCCCAGAGCATGCTAAGCCGACAAATTCTCGCCTCTTTTCCCTTAAAAGCATCCCCCCGCGCCAACCAATCGCATGTTTTCTTTGCCCATCCCGGTCTCTTCGGCCGCCGGCCGGGGCCTTATCCGCACCTGTGTTCATGAGGCGAGAGGGGCGCTTGCAGATCTCACTCCAATAGAGACAGAACATAAATTTATTTGTTGACAATTTTAAAATGACACCTTAAAATTGTCAACCATGTGGATCGAAAGGGAAATTTCGACTGAACTCAAACATCTTGCACGCACATTTCCCGTGGTCGCACTGGTAGGGCCTCGGCAGGTGGGGAAGACGTCCATCCTTGAACGGACGTTTCCCGGTTATGCGTATGTAAGCCTCGACGTTGCGGCCAACGCGGAGGTCGCCGAGACCCGGCCCCAGGAATTTTTGAGGCAATATCCGCCGCCCCTGGTCCTCGATGAAATCCAATACGCCCCTTCCTTTTTTCGCCACATTAAGACCGTGGTGGACGCCCGAAAAGGTGAGAGAGGCCTTTTTATCCTCACCGGGTCCCAGAACTTCTTGCTCATGGAGAATCTTTCTGAAAGCCTGGCCGGGAGGGCAGCCGTGATACCCTTTCTCGGGCTGTCCGGAAGGGAGTGGAAATCGGTGAAAGTGGTGGATCAAACCCTCCGGTGGCAGGACTTTTTGTGGCGAGGAGCATTTCCCGGACTCTGGGAGAACCCTTCAGAGCCTCCTACCCGTGATCGCTGGTACCAGGGTTATGTGACCACCTACCTGGAGCGGGATGTTCGAAACCTCTTGAACGTGGGTAGTCTGAGAGACTTCGAGCGATTTATCAGGGCATGTGCAGTCCGTTCAGGACAAATGCTCAATCTTTCCGAATTGGGAAGAGATGTGGGGATTTCAACGCCTACGGCCAAACAATGGCTGAGCGTGCTTCAAGCTTCAAACCAGATCATTCTTCTGGAACCCTATTACCATTCACTTGGAAAGAGACTGTCCAAAACGCCGAGACTTTATTTCACCGATACGGGCCTTGCCGCTTATCTCATGGGATTCGCCAGTGCCGACGCGCTCTGGTCCTCCCGGGAGGCCGGTGCGTTGTGGGAGAATTACGTTGTGGCCCAATGGGTGAGATGGCGAGACTGGCATGAGCCTTCTCTCGGCCTCTGGTGCTGGCGCGATCAGGGCGGAAACGAGGTAGATCTCCTGATCGAAAAAGACCGAAAATTGAGTGCTGTGGAGTGCAAACTGACGGAAAAGCCAGCCGAAGGCGATCTTCGAGGCATCAAAAGACTCATCAAATTTTATGGAGAAGAGGTGGTTTCCATGGCCTACATCGCCTGTCCCGTCCAAATGGCCTTTGATGTGAAACCCGGCGTGATTGCGATGCCGGGGTGGGAAGTGTGGCCGCTGGAATAAAGCACACAAAGGCATTTTCTATGCCCAACCTCCCCCGGATCATCATGCGGCACAAGCCCCCCAACGCTATTATCTTAGCATATCGAATTATTAATGCTAATACAAACTTACCATTGCGGCAACTCATTTTCCTATGCGCGGTTCACCTTATTTGATGCTCAAAACCATAAATGGCCGTATTTTGTCATTATAGGTTCAACTCTTCCATTTTTTAGTTGACAAATCCCCCTTTTTGTGCAAATTACCTAGGCCAAGTGCCGATGGTCGGCAAGAAACGCATCTTTGCCCGGGGCTCGACACCGATCCCACCCCATTTCTACCAATCGGGAAGGGGCTATTTTTTCAAGGGCAAATGAGAAGGGGAACGGCAGAACGAGCAGCCTTAGAGTATAATCCGACCTACATCAAAAGTACTTTATCTCAGGTTTTCGAAGGGCCAAAATCTTTCAGGTATCCAGGTGATCTCGTCGTAAATCAAGAAGATATTGTGCCAGACGCACGGCAACAAACGCGCGTTGGCGAATAACCACCCAGCGATTCCTATAATTCCGATTTAGCTTGATATAAGCCAATCTGTATTTATATCTATAAAATCCAAACAACGCCATACTCAACCTCTATTTGGAGCCTTTGTCCGTAACTTCTCTGCTACGTGCCGAGAACTTTGCCCGTGGGGGTCTCTGCCCAAGGGCTGCAAAAACCGAATCGAGCTCCTGGGAACGGCAGCACGGCTTTAAAATACGGTCTGTTCCAGCCCCAGGGACACCCTTTCATGGGAAGGGATTTCTTGCTGCCTTTCAATAAACGGCATCCCGAGCCCGGGGGCGGTCGCCGAACGATACGGCCGCATTTTATTGCAGCCCTTGGGCAGAGACCCCCACGGGCGGGCAGAACGCTGTTTGGTTGCCGCCGTCAGACCTCCTTGGGAGGTTATCCCGTGCAAATTCATCTCAAAATGTATAAGCCATCGCTCCTGATGGGGCGCCAAAGGCTCTCTTAGGAGTATAATTGAAACTAGGTCCTGGGCTCTCATACACCTTCGCCGAGGATCGAATTTGAAGCGAGAGGGATGCGACAAGGTGAAGCCTGTCCTGGATGTACGTTGTTTAAGATTTCATGCTTCGGGCTTAGAATTTCCTGGCCGAAAGCACTATTTCGTTCAGGAACATAAGGCCTTTTGGCCGATAAAACATTCACCTTTAAACTAAGGAGGAATGGCCGCGATGAAAAAATGGTTATGGATGTTCGTGGTTGTCGGCGTGAGTGTGGGATGGGGGCTGTTGGCTTCGAATCCTTTGTTTGCAGGCGCGGTTGACCTGCCCAAGACGGGGCAGACTACCTGCTACGACGCCGCGGGATACGTGAGACCCTGTCCCGGCACGGGGGAAGACGGCGATATTCAGGCAGGCGTGGCCTGGCCGGACCCGCGGTTTACGGACAATGGGGATGGCACGGTCACAGACAACCTGACGGGCCTGATGTGGCTCAAGGATGCCAACTGCTTCGGCCCTATGACCTGGCAGCAGGCCCTGGACAAGGTGGCCGACCTGAACGCCAATCCTGGAAACTACACATGCGGCGGCTACGCCGCAACCTATGCGGACTGGACCCTGCCCAATGTCAATGAATTGGAAACCCTTTACAATGCAGGAGTACCCAATTGCGCAGTATGGCTGCAAGAGAAAGGCTTTGCGGGTGTTCAGCCGGACTACTACTGGTCATCCACTACGCTCGCGTATTTCACCGTCGAGGCGTGGGTCGTGCATGCGGACAGCGGCGACGTGTACCGCAAACGTAAGGATTCCTATGACTACTACCTGTGGCCGGTTCGTGCCGTCACTACACCACCCGCAGCGGTATGGAAGACGGGTCAGACCCAGAGCTATGCAACGGGAGATGACGGCGCCCTGCAAAGGGGGGTGGCCTGGCCGGACCCGCGGTTTACAGACAACGGGGATGGTACGGTCACTGACAACCTGACGGGGCTGATGTGGCTCAAGGATGCCAGCTGCTTCGGCGCTGTGAGCTGGCAGCAGGCCCTGGACAAGGTGGCCGACCTGAACGCCAACCCGGGAGGCCATTCCTGCGAGGGATATACGGCGGGCTATACAGACTGGCGACTGCCGAATCGGAAGGAGCTGCACAGCCTCACGGATTTTTCCCAATGGGAGCCTGCCCTTCCGCAGGGGCATCCCTTTGCAGGTGTTCAGTCGGACGGCTACTGGCCATCCACTACCTGCCCGTACGACACCGAGGGCGCGTGGGAGGTGTACATGCACCACGGCATCGTGTACCGTGCCCGTAAGCTCGGCGACTTCTATGTGTGGCCAGTTCGTGGCGGACAGTCTGGGTCATTGGTTTATCTGGATATTCGGGCGAACGGGTCAGACGGGCCGATAACGGTCTCTCCATCTACTCCGGTGTCCATCGACATCAGCCTTGATCCCGGTGATCAAATCGGCGTGGATGCGGAATGGTGGGTGGTGGCTCAATTGAAAAGTCAATTCGGCATATTTCCGCAATACCAGTATTATTCATACGTCCACCCAACCGGCTGGCTTCCGGGGATCAATCGGTGCGTTCAGATACCGCTCATGAATCTGTCCCCTGTCAACGTGCTCAACTTGACCCTTCCCCCTGGCGACTATGAGTTTTTCTTTGCCCTGGACGACCTGATAGACCTCATGCCCGATGGGAAATGGGTCGATTCGGTACAGGTAACGGTTCAGTAATCGGTGAAGTTTTCGACAGGCAGGGCCAGAGACGGCCCTGCCTTGCCTGAACTGATCGAAAGGCCTAAGTGACCACTGTGATAGGATTTAGCAAACACACGTGGGCAGTAGAAGACGCTTGCCTCGTGGCCCTTTTGCATGCCCACATTGGCCAGCTGCATGGCCTTGTAGATGGTCTTATCCACGTGCCGATGGCCAAGAATTCTGGGGCCTCGGGTTTTTTGTTGACACAGACAAGCAACAGCGGTAAGAACTTGTATAAAAGCGAAATGCCGTGTGTTGTCAAGATGATGCCAACATCATGAGTTAAAGAGAGGCTGCCATGGATATTACAGAACCGAAGATCACGAAGGATGATATCCTGCTTCTTAATGAGGATAATTTCAACCCGGGCAATGTCTGCATCGTTACTGGGGCCGCCATGGGGATCGGGAGGGCCACTGCCGTGGCCGCCGCAGCCAATGGTCTGACCGCAGTAGGTTTGGATGTGAACGAGGCAGGGGCGCAAAAGACCATCGACATGGTTCATGAGATGGGGGGGAAGATGGTCTTTGTAAAGACGGATTTGACAAACGATGAGGAGATCGAGCGTGCCGTGAGCGAGGCGGCCAAGGTAGGGACCATTAAATACCTGGTAAATATCGCCGGGGTCCAGCATATCGATTCCATCGACAACTTTCCCATGGAAAAATACGATTTCATGCAGCGGTTGATGCTTCGGGCCCCCTTTTATCTCTCGAAATTGACCATCCCTCACATGAGAAAAAGCAGCGACGGGACCGGCGCTATTGGCAACATGGCCTCGATTCACGCCCATATCTGCACCCTCAACAAGCCTGCCTACAACATTATGAAATTTGGTTTAAGGGGATTGAGCCAGTCCATCTCTGCGGAAGGGGATGGGAAGATCCGATCTTTTACTGTCAGCACGGGGTTTGTCAAAACGGCCCTGGCCCTGAACCAGATCCCGGCCCAGGCAAAACAGCGGGGCATTACGCCGGAGGAGGTGGTGCGGGACGTCATGATGGGAGATTCTCGCATCAAGGAGATGATGTCGCCAATCGAGGTAGCCAATCTGTTTATGTTTGGGTTTTCCCGGTTTGGGCGGTATCTGGTGGGCGGAGATCTCCTCTTCGACGGGGGCATGGTCCTGACGTATGCGGAGAAGAAGGCAGTCAAGACAGCGTCGTGAGATCACAATGCCACATTCGGATTTTGCTGAAGCAGGCCGGGGCGTGGTTTTTTTCAGGCGCCAATAGTCAAGATGGCTCCTTGCCCAGCAGACGTCGCATCTCCTCTGCCACAAAATCGATGTGCCTTCTGGCCTCTCTTGCTGCGCCCTCGGCATCTTTATCCCGAATCAAGGTGAAGATCTTGAGGTGCTGTCCGGCGATCAGCTCGCGATTGGCCTCCTTTTTGAACAGGGTCTCCCGGGATACGATCTGGGTGTTCCAGAGGATATGATAACAGGAGGCCATGAGGTGCGAAAAGATGGTGTTCCCCGTGGCCTGGGCGATGGACACATGGAAATCTGCATCTGTCCGGGCGTCATCCCTTTTGAGTCTCAGGTTTTCCTGGTCCGTTTCTATGATCTTTGCTATTTTGGCGATATCTTCCTCAGAGGCCCGTTTGGCGGCGTTGTAGGCGACCCAGCTTTCCATGGCCCGCCTGATTTCTAACAATTCAAATATCTTGTCCATATCCTCGGCGATCAGGATGCTGACTGGATCTGCGAGAAATTTCTCAGCAACGGAGCGGACCACGATCTTGCTTCTGGGCCTTATATCCACAAAGCCCATGGTCTGAAGGGCATTGAGGGCCTCTCTCAATGGGGGTCTGCTGACGCCGAGCATCTCGGCCAGTTCCCGCTCCGACGGGAGCTCGTCTCCGGGCTTTAGTTCACCCTTGCTCAGCATGTCCTTAAACTGCTCGATGATCTCATCCGAGATCTTTCTGGGGGAAATTCGCTTAAACATGGGATCCTTTCTCTAAGCCTGTGTGCGTAGATCCTGCGGGGGTCTGCAAGCGTGGTCAAGACAACGCCGTTCCGGCTGGTTATACCAGACCGATTTTTTTTCTGCAAGCGCTATTTTTGCATGTGACTTCCCTTACCCATTCGGGTGTTGCTGAAAGGGATCAGCAAGCGCCTGTGTTTTTCATGCCTTAATTTTTTATTAAAATTAAGGTTAGTTATATCCCAAAATGGGTCGCAGAGCCGTATTTGGCCGACAAACCAGAGAATTTTTTCTTGACACCGATCCCTGTTCTGAATTATTGGTATGACCAGTTGTAAAATCCCTTTAAAAACCAATTTCTGATTAAAGCCCATCTGGCGATTTTTGCTCGCTGACAAACATCCTGTAATCGTTCGAGGGGTTCAGGGTGGCTTTTCCCCTAACCGGAAAAATTGAACCCCGGACCTGTGAACGCTTACGACATCTGGTAATGACTCATTTTTCCGGGTCACCAACGCGTGCATGCCCTTGTGGCGCGGTTGACGCGCCAAGGGTCCTGCAACGCGGGCGCCATGCATAACCATGAAACGATGAGAAAGGAGGTGAGTTCAGGAAAAGCGGGTAGGGGCGGATACCATTGTCAATCATCTGTAATCATGAAAACATTTATTTTGTGGAGGGAAAAATGAGAAAGATCAAGATGTTGATGTTTTTTGCGGTCTTGACCACGGTTCTGGCGTTTGGGACCACAGCGTTGGCAAAGAAGATAAAGTGGAGGATGGGGAGCACGTGGACCCCTGCCATCAATCTGTATTACGGAGACAAGCAGTTAATCAAGTATGTCGGCGAGATGACCGACGGGGATTTCGAAATCAAATGGTTTCCCTCGGGAACCCTCATGGGCGCATTCGAGTATTTCGATGCGTGCAGCAAGGGTGCGGTCGAGGCGGTCGGCGACTGGCCCACCTACTGGGCCACCAAGGATCCGGGTTTCGACCTACTCGGTTCCTTTCCGTTCGGGTTCACCAACGTGGACTATTTCAACTGGGTATATGAATGCGGAGGCCAACAACTCATCCAGGAACTCTTTGGTCAATACAACATGACCTATTTCACATTGGGCTCCACTCCCATGGAATCTGGCTTCCGTACCACGGAAAAGACAGGCCCGATTAAAACCATCGAGGATTTCAAGGGAAAGAAATTGAGGACCCCGGCCCGTTCCACCATCTCCATCCTTCAGAAGATCGGCGCCGCGCCGGTCAAGCTCCCGGGCGGCGAAATTTACCTGGCCGTGGAGAGAGGGACCCTGGACGGGGCCGAGTTCAGCAGCCCCGGCTGCGACTGGGAGATGGGGTTTGCGGAGATCACCAAGTACTGGACCGTTCCCTGCTGGTTTCAGCCCGCCTCCCATCTGGGCATGATGGTCAACCTCAAGGCGTATAATGCCCTCCCCAAGAACTACCAGGCCATCCTGAAGTACGGGGCCCAGGCAGCGGCAGCCAAATCCCTGGCGTTCTATGAGGTCGATGCGGCCCGGGGCGTTAAGCAGTTCATAGACAAGGGTATTGAGATCGTCGAAATGGACGATGCGAGTCTCGTAAAGCTGGAGGAACTGGCGGGCGAGTACTACATCAACGAGCTAAGGGAAACCATGGCCAAGGGACAGCCCTGGTACGGCAAGCTCATGAAGTCCATGATGACCTATATGAAGGACTACAAGGTCTGGCGGGATATGGCTGGCAAGTTCGGTCAGGGACAAACCCCAGCGTATGTGGATGCCGTCCTCGCGGAATGCGACAAACTCGGCGTCAAATAGTCTGACCAAAGGCCTTTGGAGGGTTTACCTCCAAGGGCCTTTTTTTGCATGTGAGGGCGAAGTCCTCTCAGTTTCCCGCTTGGGCGGGATCTGCGACAGGCATCAACCTTTTTGCTGACCACATAAGCCTTTTGTTTACCCGCAGAAGTCTGCACAATCGGGCAGGATGGTGGCATGCAGGGTCAAGGAAAGGAATTCTATGAAGCTTAAGAAATTTTTACACGGGCTCGATCAGATCAGTGAATGGAGCGGACGGATTTTTGTCTGGCTCATCATTCCCCTGACCTTGGTAGTGGCCTATGAAGTTGTTTCCAGGAGGGTTTTCAACGCCCCTCACATCTGGGCAACCGAGGTCACGAATTTCATTTATGGTCCCCACTTTATGCTGGTGGCGGCCTATGCCCTCCTCTACAAGGCCCATGTGAGCGTGGACATCATCTCCCAGACGTTCCCCCCACGGGTCAGGGGCGTGTTTGACATCATCACCTACCTCGCTTTCTTTTTCCCTTTCTGTATCATCCTGCTGTATCAGGGAACGGACTACGCCTATACGTCGTGGATGATGAGAGAGACGAGCGGGTCTGCGGCATTGCCCTGCGTACCCTATGTCAAGACGGTCATCCCGGTGACCTTCGCCCTGTTGCTCATCCAGGGGCTGGCAAACCTGATCCGTAGCATCTACCTCACTGTCAAGGGGAATGAGATATGAGCGCAGAATTCATTACATACGGCATGTTCATCGGACTTCTCATCGGGCTCTTTATGGGCCACCCGCTGGCCTTCGTCCTGGGCGGCCTGGCAGTCATCTTTGGCTACATGGGCTGGGGGAGTGCTTCCTTTTTCATGTTTGTTAATCGGACCTGGGGGGTCATGGACAACTACATCCTGGTGGCCATCCCCCTCTTCATCCTCATGGCCCAACTCCTGGATCAATCCGGGGTGGCAGAAGACCTTTTCGACACCATGCGGTATCTCTTCGGTCCCATCCGGGGCGGGATCGCCATCGCGGTCATCGTGGTCTCCACCCTGTTCGGGGCCTGCACCGGGATTATCGGGGCCTCTGTGGTGACCATGGGGCTTCTGGGCATGCCGGTCATGCTCAAATACGGATACAGCAAGCGCCTGGCCTCCGGGACCATCTGCGCCGGCGGTACCCTGGGGATCCTGATCCCCCCGAGCATCATGCTGGTGGTCATGGCGGATCAGTCCGCCCTATCTGTAGGAAAGCTGTTTGCCGGGGCAATTATTCCGGGCCTCATTCTGTCTACGATGTATGTTCTTTACATCCTTTTCCGATGCTGGTGGAAGCCTGAGGATGGGCCGGCTATCACTAAAGAGGAGGCAGCCGCGGTCACCGGGGTTCAAATATTGGGGATGGTGGTGAAATCCATGGTTCCGCCTCTGATCCTGATTGCAGGGGTCCTGGGGTCGATCTTTGCAGGGATTGCCACACCCACGGAGGCAGCGGCCGTGGGCGCGGTCCTGGCCTTTATCATGACACTGGCCTATGGAAAGTTTACCCTAAAAGGCCTTACTCAGGCCGTTATCAACACGGCCAAGACCACTTCCATGGTCATTATCATCCTCGTGGGGGCGAGTTGCTTTGCCGGGGTGTTCATGGGATCGGGCGGCGACGAGGTGGTTAAGAGCTATATCCTGGGGATCGGCCTCGGCAAGTGGGGTACCTTCATCGTCATGATGATCATCCTCTTTATCCTGGGGATGTTTCTGGACTGGATCGGAATCATCATGATCTGTTTTCCCCTCTTTCTCCCTATTGCCACTGACCTGGGCTTTGACAAGGTGTGGTTTGTGGTGATCATTGCGGTCATGCTCCAGGATTCTTTCCTGACGCCGCCCTTCGGATATGCACTCTTCTATCTAAAAGGGGTGGCGCCGCCGGAAGTGACCACCAAGGACATCTACTGGGGGACATTCCCGTTCTGGAGACTCATGGAACTGGGCCTGATCGCCTGTATCATCTGGCCCCAGAGCATCCTGTGGCTGGCCAATACGCTGGTGAAGTAGGCTGCAGGGGATGGGAGGTGCGATATGAGATGTGTGATGTGGGATGTGGGTGCTGACATCTGACATGGGACCTCTGACCTCGGTCGCCACACTTTAGCTAACTTGGCTCTGCGATGGAGGATGTGGGATCCGTAGCTAATTGCGGCATTGTGAACTGAGGAATTCCTCAATCCCTAAATTCCTAAATTCTTAAATTCTTAAATCCCTGAGTGAGGAGAGCCTGATGTGTTAACTCCTGGAAAGACCTACGACGAGGTCTACAACGCATTTAGATGGCAGTTGCCTGAGTTCTACAACATCGGGGTGGACGTCTGCGACAAGTGGGTCCATCAGCGATACCGGCTGGCCCTGATCTATGAAAATGAACAGGGGGAGGTGGAGAAATACACCTTCTGGGACCTGATGCGTCTGTCCAACGGGCTGGCCAACGGACTCACGGCCAGCGGGATCGGTCCCGGTGATCGTTTCGGGATTATGCTCCCCCAGTCTCCCGAGGCAGGCATTACCCACATCTCCGTTTATAAGATGGGGGCCGTGGTGATTCCCCTCTTCACTCTGTTCGGGGCGGAGGCACTGGAGTATCGCCTGGCCAACAGCCGCGCCAAGGGAATTGTCACGGATGAAGCCAATCTCCCGAAGATCCTGGAGATATGGGACCGGCTCCCGGACCTCAAGACGATTGTTCTGGCCAGGGGCAAAACCCCGGACGGTGTCCTGGGTTTCTGGGAGTTGATTGAGAAAGGGTCCCCCTCATTTCAGCCGGTCCGGACCCGTGCCGATGACCCGGCCTTTATCAGCTATACCTCGGGCACCACGGGTCCTCCCAAGGGCGCATTCCATGCCCACCGGGTGCTGCTGGGACACCTCCCCGGGGTCCAGTTTCCGCACAACTTTTTTCCCAAGGAAGACGATTTCTTCTGGACCCCGGCCGACTGGGCGTGGTTCGGCGGGTTCATGGATGTGCTTCTCCCGAGTTGGCATTACGGAATCCCGGTCCTGGCGCATCGGGCCAGGAAGTTCGACCCGGAGGAGGCCTTTCATCTCATCGCCAAATACGGCATCCGCAATGCCTTTATGCCCCCCACGGCCTTAAAGCTCATGCGGCAGGTCCTGGACCCGCGCAGCCGTTACGACTATGCCATGCGGACCATCGGGAGCGGCGGGGAATCCCTGGGGGAGGAACTCCTGGACTGGGGCCGTGAGGTGATGGGTCTGACCATCAACGAGTTTTACGGGCAGACCGAGGTCAATCTGGTGGTGGGCACCTGCTCCGAGGTCATGGAGGTCCGTCCGGGTTCCATGGGCAAGGCCATACCGGGACATCGGGTGGAGGTGGTGGACGAATCGGGGATCCCCTTGCCTGCCGGGACCGCAGGGGAGATTGCCATCCAGCGTCCCGATCCGGTCATGTGCATTGAATACTGGAATAATCCCGAGGCGACCCGGGAAAAATTCATCAATGACTGGTGGCTCACTGGAGACCTGGCCAAAAAGGATGAGGACGGGTATTTCTGGTTTGTGGGAAGAAAGGACGATCTGATCACCAGTTCGGGCTACCGGATCGGGCCGGCCGAGATCGAGGACTGCCTGCTGAAGCATCCTGCCGTTGCCATGGCCGCGGTGGTGGGGAGCCCCGACGAGGTGCGCGGCGAGGTGGTCAAGGCCTTCATCATCCCCAAATCAGGGTCAACCCAGGGGTCTGAGCTGGAAGACGAGATCAAGAAATATGTCAAGATCCGGCTGGCGGCCCATGAGTATCCCCGGGAGATCGAATTCGTGACTGAGCTTCCCATGACCACCACGGGAAAGATCATTCGAAGGGAGTTGAAGGCACGGGAGGTCCAGCGGAAGTCCGGGGGTTAAGCTTCTTCCCCCGAGGGTATGCGGACCAGGAGCACCGGTTTTTCACATCGCCTGAGCACCCGGCGGGATGTGCTGCCGATCAATTTGTCGGCGAGGGTCCCCTGCCCGTGAGCGCCCATCACGATGAGATCGACCCCGGTCCTGTCGATCTGATCCATGATCTCCTGAACCGGGTTGCCGAACCGGACAATGATGTCATCCAGAGTGAACGGGCAGGCCGGTGAATCGGCCTTTGCGCGCTCACAGAATGTCTCTATCCCCTCCCGAATGGCCGCAACGATCTTATCCTCGTTGCTTTTCAGCAGTTCTTTCCACTTGGCCTCGCCAAGTATGGTGGTAACCATGCTGTCGCGGAATGAGGAGGTGTCTTCGACCACATGAAGCGTGGTGATCCCTGCCTCGTACCGGTTGGCAAGGCTCATGGCATACCCGAAGGCATATCGGGCGTTTTCGGACATGTCTGTGGTGTACAGGATCTTTTTGATGTCGGGCACCATGGTCGTACCTCCAGGGGTTGAGTGATGGGTCCCAATGCCCTGACGGGCACACTACCAACCGGTGAAGACGCAAACCGAAACCACATTTCCTTATCAAAAAATCGCTGCATCCTGGGAAATTCGGTCGATCGGTGATGTGCGATATGCGATGCAGTGCGGACGGTTTTACTTTAATCCCGGATCAGGATCGAATCAAGAAATTTCAGCTCCCGGGCATGAAATGGCCCAGGCAAGAGGAGTTGTAAGCAGGACGCTATGGACAGCAGAGAAACATGGGAGATCATTATCGGGGTCTGTGTTCTGATAGGCGTCTACATCCTGACGCGCCGGTATCATGCGTGGCGCATGGCCCGGGCATACACGGCCATTGTCAAGGATCTCGAACAAAAAGGGGCACTGGATCCGTCCTCCGCGGTCGCGCTTCCCTACGCCCGGCAGAACCTTTTCCGCATGGGGATGAGGGACTATCTGCCGAAGGTGCTCCAGTACATGATTGTCGACAATGTGGTCGGCGTCACTGCTGACGACAGACATTACTTAATGCCTGGACGAAAACCCGGTTCAGGCACGATTCCGAATTAAGGTCAGTCCGTTTAGGGGTAGCTTGCCAGGGAGGATCTTTTCCGGCATCAAGAGGGGGAAGGCGATTTCTCGGCGCGGAATGTCTCCCATTTTTTTTCCACCCAGGTAAGGTGAACGTCCATCCGTCGCCGGGCCTCTTCCGGATCGTTGTCCTGGACGGCTTTATAGATTTTTTCGTGCTGATCGAAGACGTCAAAAACGCCGTCCTTTTCCTCAATCAGTTTTTCCACGATGAGACCCATGTAATCCTCGGCGAGATCGAGCATGTTTTTGAGGATGTGTACGCGAAAGAGGTTATGGGTGGCGCGGGCAATGGCCAGGTGAAAATCCTGATCCGCTTCCAGGACCAGGCGTGCGGCCTTGGCATCCACCTCCATCCGCATGAGGGATTTTCGGATGGCGGTCAAATCGGCCTGCCGGCGTAAACCGGCGGCCCTGAATGCGGAAGCCAGCTCAAGATCCTTTCTGAGTTCGTAGAGTTTATAGAGGGTATCGCGGTCTTCTCGCAGGATCATCCGCATGGGATCGGACAGGGTGGCGGAACTGACGGAGCGGACGAAAATCCCCTTGCGCGTTCGAGTCTCAACAAATCCGAGGGTTTCCAGAATATTGATGGCCTCCCGGAGGGAGGATCGGCCGACGCCGAGGAGATCTGACAGGGCCCGCTCGGAGGGGAGTCTCTGGCCGGGCTGGAGCTTTCCCTCCTTGATGAGCGAGGTGACCTGATGCACGATCTCCTCGGGAATCTTGTGGGGTTTGATTTGACTGAAAACGCCGTTCATGGGCTGTCTCCCGGACAGATAAACCGTCTTTCTGAAATGATCCATGACCACATGGCCTGACCATAAGATATTAATCTGGCACGCTCCATCACATATGTCAAGTTGTTTTGCGCTGATTGCATGCTGATGAAGTTGTATGCAATTGAAATCACAAGTGTATATGAATAGAGGGGCTGAGGGAGAAAAATGCTTGACAAATAGAGGTCCTCTGGATAATCTGGTCTGACCACAACTTCAGGGCCGACCTGGCCGGCCATTAGGAGGTTGTCTGTCGCCCCTCGTTGGGGCAGGAGGTGGTGAGACAAGGGGGTTATTGCTTTCGGACTGACAAGAAATACTTTGAATCGGGAAGGGAGGACAAGATGAAAAGATTACAAATGGTGATGGGTGTGCTGGCATTGGTTGGGATGATGGCGATAACACAACCGGCATTTGCCAAGACCATTCAATGGAAAATGGCCTCTGCCTGGCCTGCGGGCACACAGGTCCAGTGGGCCGCGGATTTTTTTGCGGACAAGGTGAAGGAGATGAGCGGCGGCAGACTGGAGATCAAGAGCTATCCCGCTGGCAAACTTATCGGCGCGCTCGAGGGGTTTGATGCCGTGAAGATGGGGACCATCGATGTGTCCCATTGCTCACCCGCTTATCAGATCGGCAAGATCCCGGCTGCGGCCCTGTTCGGCTACATCCCCTTCGGCATGGAAGCCATCCCCTATCTGACCTGGATGTACGAAGGCGAAGGACTTACCCTGTATAAAGAGATGTACGCCAAATACGACTTCGGGTTTGTGGCGCCCTGCGGCATTCTTCCGGCCGAGAATCTGGCCTGGTCCAACAAACCGATCAAATCCATGGAGGACTTCAAGGGGTTGAAGTTCCGTACCTCCGGATATTGGGGAGAGATCCTCACGGAAGCAGGGGCCTCGGTGATGATGCTCCCTGCAGGGGAAATCTATGAGGCCCTTCAGCGGAACGTCCTGGATGCAGGGGAATTCAGCATCCCCAGCATGGACAAGACCCTGGCCTTTCATGAAATCTCGAAATATCTCCTGGTCCCCGGGATCCACCAGCCCAGCACCATCCTGGATTGCATCGTGAACAAGAAGTCATGGGAAAAACTCCCGGACGATCTCAAGGAGGTGGTCAAAGGGGCGGCCGAGGTCACCACCATGCGGATGCTGACCAACAGCATTGAAAAGGACATTGCGGCCCTCCAGTTTTTTGAGGAAAAGGGGGTCACCATCATCTACCTGGACCCGGAGATCCAGAAGAACCTGCACGCCAAGGCGGTGGCATTGATGGAGAAGAAGGCGGAAAAGGATCCGTTTTTTGACAAGGTCTGGAAATCGCAGTTGCAGTTCCGCAAGGGATATAATGCTTACAAGCGGATGATGGGTCCCCAGTACGAGTAGTCCACACGCGACGGGATCACTCAGTCTCCCGCAGGATGAACCGGGATCATACGCAGGGTAGGGCGGTGACAGGCGACGGTTCCCTGTCACTGTCCGGCCGTTGTGTAATGGTGTTTTATGGAAACGGGTAACAGATTCACGCGAATGATCGATCTCATGAGCGAATGGAGCGGCAAGGCCGTGTCATGGCTGGTCCTTGTCCTGACAGTGATGCTCGGCTATGAGATCGTTATGCGGTATCTGTTCAATGCCCCCACAAAATGGGCCTTTGACATGAGTTACATGCTGGGCGGGTCCTATTTCATGTTAGGCGAGGCCTACACCCTTTACAGAAAGGGCCATGTCCGGATCGACATCTTTTATTCACGTTTCTCGGACCGCAGCAAGGCCTGGATCGATGCGGTTTTCTATGTGTTTCTATTCTTTCCCCTCTGGGGAGGCCTTCTGTATGCCTTGATCCCCTACGTCTATCTTTCCTGGGAGACCGGGGAACGGTCCATGCAGGGTTACTGGATGCCGGTCATCTACCCGTTTAAGACGGTCATGCCGGTGGCCATCTTCCTGTTTCTGCTCCAGGGGATTGCCGAGTTTGTCCGCTGTATCCTCGTTATCCGCAAGGGGGCCGATGCATGAGTATCGAGCTGATTGTTCTGCTGATGCTGGTCGGCCTGTTCGTGGGGGTGTTCTTGGGTTTTCCCACCGCCTTTGTCCTGGGCGGCCTGGCCATGATCTTCGGGGTCATCTTCAGCGGCTTCGAGGTGTTCGGCTTTTTTGTGGTACGCCTCGAAGGGGTGATGAAAAACTATACCCTCCTGGCCGTACCCCTTTTTCTGTTCATGGGGGTCTTCATTGAAAAATCCGGTGTGGCCGAGCGGCTCTTCAGCTCCCTGTACCTCCTCCTGGGCGGGCTCAGGGGCGGGCTGGGTATCAGCACCATCGCCATTTCAGCCCTCTTTGCCGCTGCCACGGGGGTGGTCGGGGCCTCCGAGGTGACCATCGGACTGATGGCCCTCCCGGCCATGCTCAGCAGGAATTACAACAAGTCGATGGCATGCGGAAGCGTCTGTGCCGGTGGGACCCTCGGGATACTGATCCCTCCGAGCGTCATGATCGTGGTCTATGGGCCGATCGCCAATCTCTCTGTGGGGAAGCTCTTTTTGGGTGCGGTGGTCCCGGGGGTGATGCTGGCCCTCATGTACATTTTATACATAGGGATCCGATGCTATTTTAGACCCGAAGACGGGCCTCCCATGTCCCGGGAGGAGCGGGACGTGCCCGTTGGCAGAAAGATCTTTCTCCTCTTGACCTCCATCGCACCGCCGGCGGTCCTGATTTTTGCGGTGCTGGGGAGCATCTTTTTCGGGATTGCCGCGGTCACCGAGGCCGCAGCCGTAGGGGCCCTTGCCAGCATCCTCCTGGCAGCGGCCTACGGGCGTCTCACCTTGGGGGTTTTGAAGGAGGCTTGCCTGCAGACGCTGCAGATCACTTCCATGATCCTCATGATCGCCGTGGCCGCATCCTTTTTTGCCACGGTATTTGTATCCCTTGGCGGGGACGAGGTGATCAGCAACCTGTTTCTGAACCTTCCCTTTGGCAAGTGGGGAGTGTTGGCGACCATCATGGTTCTCCTCATCGTCGTGGGGATGTTCATCGATTGGATCGGGATCGTCTTTATCGTGGTGCCCCTCATCACCCCGATTGCCGAGGCACTGGGTTTCGATCCCATATGGTTCGCGGTACTGGTGATGGTGAACCTTCAAATCTCGTTTCTGACGCCGCCCTTTGCCTATTCCATTTTTTATCTCAAGGGGATCACGCCGCCGGAAGTCCAGACCACGGACATCTACAAAGGGGTGGTGCCGTTCGTAGGTCTTCAGGTGGTCGGCGTGGTATTGTGCGTACTTTTTCCTCAGATCATCACCTGTCTCCCGGGTCTGATGATCAAATGACCGGAGGCAGGTGGATGAGGGTGGGCCGTGCCTGAGTGTTGAAAAAGATGATGCGGAGGTCAGCATAGATGGATTTTCCGAACATGTTTCGCATCCGTCAGGTCTTTGATGCCCCGAGGGAAACGGGTGTGACCGCGGCCGTGGAGCGCGAATTGGAATCGATTCGAATGACGTCGCTCGTGCCGAAGGGGGCCCGGATCGCCATCGCTGCAGGGAGCCGGGGGATCGCCCGTATCGATCAGATCCTGGCCTCGCTGGTCGCGGCCTTGAAGGCCCATGGGGCCCACCCTTTTTTGTTCCCCGCCATGGGGAGTCATGGGGGCGGCACCGCTGAGGGTCAGGTAGAGGTCCTCAAGAGCCTCCATATCACTGAAGCGACCATCGGGGCGCCGATTCATGCCTCCATGGATGTTGTGGAAATCGGGAGGTCCCGGTTCGGATTCCCCGTGATGGTGGATAAATTGGCCGCGGAGGCCGACGGCGTGATCGTTGTCAACCGGATCAAACCCCACACCGAATTCGAAGGTCCTGTGGAAAGCGGCCTCATGAAGATGATGGCCATCGGCATGGGGAAGCACAAGGGCTGTTTCGAGGTCCATAAACAGACCGTGCATTACGGCTACAGAGACGTCATACCGGAGATCGGGGGCGTCATCCTCGAGAAGCTCCCCATCCTCTTCGGCATGGGCATGGTGGAAAACATCTATGACGACACCGCCATGATCCGCGCCATCGCCCCCGAGCGGTTCCTGACAGAGGAAAAAAGGCTGCTGAATGAGGCCAAGCGGCTGATGGCACGGCTTCCCATCGATCCGCTGGATGTGCTCATCGTGGATCAGATGGGAAAGAATATCAGCGGCACGGGCATGGACACCAATGTGGTGGGACGGATCATGTTTATCGGAGAAAAGGAACCCGATCATCCCAGGATCACCCGGATCGTGGTCCTGGATTTGACCGACGCATCCCATGGGAATGCGGTGGGGATCGGTCTGGCCGACTATACCACCCGGCGCCTGGCTGACAAGATCGACCGGCGGGCCACAGCCATCAACTGCATTACCGCCATGACCCCTGAAAAGGCCCGGATTCCCATTGCTCTGGAAACGGACAAGGAGGCCGTTGAGGCCGCTTTCGAGACCATTGGGGCCGTGCCGCCGGAAAAGGCTCGGGTGGCGCATATCAAGAATACCCTCGAAATCGGTGAACTGGCGGTGTCGGAGGCCTTGCTAAAAGAGGTGGAGGCCGCAGAGAACATGACGGTGGTGGAGGCCTTGGGTCCCCTTGCTTTTGACCATGAGGGAACGCTCAGGGGAGTCGGGTAGCCAGCGGATTTCCCGATAGATCCTGCATGCGGATCATACGACAAGATCTGGGCCTTATGATGTTATTGAACGAGGAGAGAACATATGATTTCTGATGCCATAAAGAATGAGATTCGGGCCATCGTGGGGGACGACTGGTTTCTGGATACGCCCGAAGATTTGGTGACCTATTCTTATGACGGGTTTCTGCCGGAATTTATGCCGTCTGCCGTGATCGTGCCGGGGCACAGGGACGAGATCGCAGCAGTCATGAAACTGGCAAACCGGGAGCGGATCAACATGATCCCCCGGGGCGCGGGCACCAATATCTGCGGCGGTTCGGTGGCCCGAAAAGGGGGGATCATCATCGCCTTTCATCGCCTCAACCGGATACTGGAGATCGAACCGGAATCCATGTGTGCGGTGGTGCAGCCCGGGGTGATCAATGCGGACCTTCAGAAGGCGGTGGCCGCATACGGGCTCATGTATCCGCCCGACCCGGCCAGCATGTTTGTGTCCACCATCGGCGGGAATGTGGCCTTGAATGCCGGGGGCCCCAGGGGCGTCAAGTACGGGGTCACGCGGGATTATCTCTTGGGCCTCGAGGTGGTGCTGCCCACCGGGGAGATCATCCGGACCGGGGGGAAGACCCTCAAGAATGTGAGCGGATACGATCTCACCCGACTGATGTGCGGATCCGAAGGGACCTTGGGGATCATGACCGAGATCATTGTCCGGCTGGTGCCCCTGGCCCCTGCCAAGGCCACACTTCAGGCCATCTATGCGGATCTGGACGATGCGGCCACGACGGTGTCGGCCATTATCGGGGCCGGCATTGTCCCCACGACCCTTGAACTGATCGACCGGACCGTCCTGGATGTAATCAGCAATTACGGGGGCGCCAAATTTTCGGACGAGGCCCAGGCCCTGCTGTTGATCGAGGTGGATGGAGAGGCGGATCTGGTGGAGGCCCAGGGAAAACGGATCGAGGCCTTCTGTAAGGAAAGGGGGGCTGTCCAGGTGGAGCGGGCCAGCACGCCCGAAGAGGCGAATCGCCTGTGGCAGGCGAGACGGACCGCCTTTGGCGCTGTGGCCAGCCTGCGGCCCAACTGCATTGTGGAAGACGCCACCGTGCCGGTCAAGATGCTTCCCGCCATCATCCGCAAGATCGTTGAGATCGCCGATAAGTACCGATTGAAGATCGGGGTCCTGGCCCACGCAGGAGACGGCAACCTCCACCCCCTGTTCATGACGGACCTCCGGGATAAGGAGGAAATGGCGCGGGTGGACAAGGCCCTGGAGGAACTGGTGGATACGGCCATAGAAATGGGTGGGACCCTTTCAGGGGAGCACGGCATCGGGATTGCCAAAGACCGCTACATGTCAAAGGAGTTCAGCCGGACCTCCCTCGACCTGATGCGGGGGATCAAACGGGTTTTTGATCCCAACAACATCTTGAACCCGGGCAGCTTCCTTTAGACATATTCTTGATCACGCAAAGGCACAAAGCACACAAAGTAGATATATGTGCGTCCTAAACTCCGGAATTTACCCGTGAGGGTTTTATTCCTTAAAGAGTCAGATGATAAATTATCTCCGTGTATTAGTGGCTTTGTGTGAATATTTTATTTAAAGAGAGAATGAGATGATATTAGACGACATAGCCAATGAATTTGATCAGTGTATTAAGTGCGGCCTGTGCCTGGCCAACTGCCCCGTCTGTAAGCTCCTGTTCCTGGAGAAGTATACGCCCAGGGGGAAGGTCCAGCTGGCCAAGCGATATGCTGCGGGCGACCTGGAGATCAGCGACCGGTATCGTGATATCTTCGCCAGGTGTCTTTTGTGCGGCGCCTGCACGGCGACGTGTCCCAGCGGGGTGGATCAGAAAGCGGTATTTCTCGCCATGCGGGAGGAGATCGCCAAGAAACGGGGCCTACATCCCAATGTCAAGCCCGCGGTGGCATCGCT
>Ga0068712_1002284_pt1 | contig 22283 bp, 24 predicted proteins | sample MTBAKSrepl1MetaG_FD_62987 | JGI IMG/M metagenome (GOLD analysis project Ga0068712, IMG submission 62987) | Enrichment culture microbial communities from Arthur Kill intertidal strait, New Jersey, USA, that are MTBE-degrading - MTBE-AKS1... | ecosystem: Environmental > Aquatic > Marine >... | reverse complement strand
ATCCTGGCCTTCTTCGTTCTCATGCTCGCCCTTTTTGCTTTTATGTGCGCCGCAGACATGCTGGATCATCTCACCAATCAGAACACCGATAGCGACAAGCAGCCACCGCTCAAATAGGTTCATATCCTCATCCTTTCTTTATTACCACCTTGGTCGACAAGATTCATGAGCCGCCTTCGATGATTTTCATCAACACCTCCCTGCTGATCCTCCGGCCGCGTTTTGCCCCGGGCGGAAATGTTGGTATTATGTTTTTGCGGATCAACTCATAGACCTTATGGCGCTCGTACTGGAGCAACTCAGCCGCCTGGTCAATCGTCAGCACGGCTGGATAGTCTTTCACTTGTCCCATTCTCCCCCTCCTTTGCACTCTGCAAAGTTTTCACCGCATGATTACCACATTTTTGATACTGTATAACGACCATGGCGGTACAACGTGTTACATTGTCAACACATCATGTGTAGTTTTTGGGCATAAAAATTCCGTCATCGGAAGAAAATGTACTGCACCGTCTTCCCATAAAAGTCTGCGAACCTTTTCTTGACCTCATCCCTGGGGACCCTGTCTCCATTTTCATAGGCAGAAACAGAGGACACAGCGATACCAATGGCTTTCGCCACTTCTCCCTGTGTCCTTTTGCCCCTCAATCTCCTTAAGGTTTCCGGCGCTGTTTCGACTTGCATATCCTTTTCACCTCCAAATTTTAGCTCATGCCTGTAATATACACCTGATGTGTTGCCAAGTCAACTATTTTCAGAATTTATTTTTACTATATGTGTAGTTCGATATTGCAGGATATTTTTCGTTGTGTATAATGTAGTTAGGTGCACGCTTTTTAATTTTAATGTATGCGCTACAACAACGGCCCACGGGCCGACAACGAATCGGAAAAGGAGGGCTAAAAATGAGCTTCGCGCAGCGGATGAAGAAGCTGAGACTTGAAAGCGAAATGTCGCAAGCCGAGGTAGCACAAAAACTTGGAATATCAGCAAGTTCTGTAAGCATGTATGAAAACGGAAACCGGGAACCTGAGATAGCGACATTTGAGGCAATCGCAGACCTTTTTAATGTCGACATGGACTATCTTAAGGGAAAGGCTGACGCAAAGCGTAAAAACGATTACGGCGTATTCTCGAACAGCAAAACGCGGCACTTTATACCGGTGCTTGGGAGAGTGCGGGCTGGGGAGCCTGGAACGGCCTCGGAAGAGGTATTGTATTACACGGAGATCAATGAGGACCTGGCGCGGCAGGGAGACCACTTTGGACTTATTATTCATGGGGACAGCATGGCCCCCACTATCGCAGATGGCGACGTCGTGGTCGTGAGAAAACAGAGCGACGTCGACTCCGGGACAATAGCCATTGTGTTGATTAATGGCACTGACGCAACTTGCAAGAAGGTCGTGAAAAATAACGGGTGCGTATCTCTTGTCCCGTTTAATCATGCCTATGATACGCTGATGTACACCAGAGAGGAAATTGAAGAAATCCCGGTTCAGATCATTGGCAAAGTAACTGAGCTCAGGCGGCACTTTTAGTTTATTGGTTAAAGGAGGGATTGAGCATGCCTGGCTATAAGGAATATCGGGGAAACAACATTTGGCGCCTGTATATAAACGATAAGGCGGACGCCAAGGGAAACAGGATCCGGCACAGGAAGACATTCAAGGGAACGCCGGCCGAGGCCGACAAGGAGCTGGCGCTGTTTTATGCTGATGTGACCAGGGACGAGTACCAGAAGCCGAGCAGGATGATTGTCAGGGATTTATTTCGCAGGTGGCTTGATACATATGGCAAGTTCCACCTTCGGCCGCTCACACTGGAAACAGACGAACGGTACCTCATGAACCGCGTCGCCACCATGCCGATCGGGAAGATGCAGGTAAACAAGCTTAAATCAACAGATTTTTATCAGCTCTATAATGATTTACGAGACAAATATAAGTACAGCGATAAAACGCTGCTGCAGATCCATCGGATCATGCACAGCGCCTTTGCGGAAGCTATGGGTTGGCCGGAGCTCCGGCTCCGCAACCATCCCATGCTGGGCGTCAAGGCCCCGAAGCCAGAACCGCCTTCGATTGTTCGCTTAAAAGACGATCAGGTTAAGACGTTCTTGAAAACAGCGCTTAAACATGCGCCCTTCTGGTTTTTCGCTTTCCTGTGTGTTGACTTCATAGGTGGCCTTCGCCGGGGCGAGATACTTGGCCTTTGTTGGTCAGACCTAGACAGAAAAGGCCAGACCGTCAAAGTCCGGCAAAGCATCCGGCGTCTGAAAGACCAGGGCCTCGTGGCCGAGCCGCCGAAAAACGGGAAAACAAGGGTTGTTTCAGTTTCGGATGATCTATTTATTGTTTTGGATGTTTACCGGGGAATTATCACAAAGGAACGGGGAATCCAATCGGACAGCTCTCTTGTCTTCTCGAAGCCCTTTGGGGGGCCCATGAGCCCAGACGACGCGAGCCACTATATGAAAGACTTCAGAGAAAAACACGGCCTGCCAGACGTCACGATCCACGGCGGAAGGCACAGTAACGCTTCCATGCTGATCAATAAAGGCGCAACCCTTAAAGAAGTAGCAGGGCAACTTGGACACGCGACGACCCAGATCACAGATACTACCTACACCGAGATATGGGAAGAGCAAAAAACATCTGTGGCCAATAAACTTAATGGCATAATTCCGGACCTGAAAACCAAAGACGACCCGGATCCATCTAATAACAAGATCATCAAGTTCCCTATTAAACAAGCGAAATGAGCCATTCCGCAGGGGACATTTTGGGGACAATATAAGCAACCGCAACATACCGTTGACAACCACAAGAGAACGCAAAAAACCAGTGTTTACGCGGGCTTGGAAAAAAGAATGGCGGCATATATAGAAGTGTCACAGGACTTAAAATCCTGCGAGGGTTAAACCTCGTACCGGTTCGACCCCGGTCTCGGGCACCACTTTTTCTATATATAGAGCCATTCTTCGAAATTTAGCAGCGTCTCAAAGACGCTGTTTTTTTTGATCATTTATTAAATTATATCGTCGGATCGTTTCCATTACAAATCAGCTCAACTAATACAGGAATTGCATCTGGAACGCAATGGTATGAATTGCAATCCTCAAATCTATACCAAAAAGCCTAAATGTCCTCCCTTGATTTTCCATTTATTGAGGCGTATTATAGAACACATCCATTTGGTCGCAATGCTATAAGTAAGGAGATGAAAAAATGAGACTCGTCGTATTCGTCTTAAATCAGAAGGAAAAGCTTGAAGCGCTGCTAACCGAATTTGCTCGGGATGGCATCAGCGGCGCCACAATTTTGCATAGTACTGGTATGGCAAGAGTCCTTACCAACTATGACGGGGATGATATTCCCTTTATTGGATCCATTCGAACCTTATTGAATCCTGAACGATCAAAAAGCCATACGATTCTTTTGGTTATTAAAGATGATCAGTTGGGAATCGTCGTTGAATCGATTGAAAAGGTCGTAGGAAACATTTGCAATGAAGATACAGGGATCATCTTCAGCATACCGGTCGATTTTGTAAAGGGGCTGCCAAACCATGGAATATAAGATCATCTTGGATGTTGCCATCATTATGGTATGCGGACTATTGTTCGGGAGACTGGGCAAATTGGTCAGACTGCCCAATGTTACAGGATACTTAGTTGCCGGCTTGGTCATCGGTCCCTGTATCATGAATATCCTCCCGCAGAATATGGTCGATAATTTTTCCGTTGTGTCCGAAATGGCCCTTGGCTTTATTGCTTTTTCCGTAGGTGCCGAATTTAAGCTTAGCTATTTCAAGCAAGTCGGAGCAACGCCTATCATCATTGCCACAACGGAAGCTTTCGGGGCGGTGATCATGGTCATATTTGCCCTTGCGGTGCTCGGCTTCAATCTTAAACTGTCGATTCTTCTTGGAGCAATTGCCGCCGCGACCGCTCCTGCACAAACCATCATGGTTATCCAGCAATATAAGGCGAAAGGCCCGCTCACTGCAATGCTTTTAAGCGTCGTAGCCCTTGATGATGCTGTCGCCCTCATCATTTTCGGTTTTGCTGCAACCCTTGTCAAGTCAATGTCCAGTGCTTCTGCGATCACGATTTCAAGCCTGGCGGCTCCGGTTTTCGAAATCCTTCTTTCATTTATTCTCGGTGCGGCAGTCAGTGTGCTCATGTCGCTTCTTTTGAAATGGTTTCACAAGCCGTCCAATAGAATTTGTATTATTATCTCAGGTACTTTTTTTGCATTGTGGTCCGCCCATGTAACAAATGCCTCACCCTTGCTGAGCTGTATGGCTTTGGGCGCCATGCTGACCAATATTCGTGATGATATCACTGATGTGGTTCAAGTGATGGACTCCTTTACTCCGCCATTATTCATGATTTTCTTTGTCATTTCCGGTGCTGGCTTTGATGTCGGTTCTCTGAAAAGCATCGGTTTGATTGGTGCGATCTATATCGTGATGCGCTTTGCAGGCAAATGGCTGGGCGCATGGATTGGTGGCGTCATCACGAAATCAGATGCAAACATTTGCAAATACCTTGGGCCCACCCTGATGCCGCAGGCTGGCGTTGCAATCGGCTTAATTTTGGTCGCCAAGACATTGACTCCGGAATTTGCGCCCCAAATTCAAACCGTCATTCTCGGTTCCACTTTTGTTTATTCTCTGATTGGTCCAAGCGTTGCCAAAAGCGCCCTAGTAAAAGCAGGAGAGATCCGCCTTGTTCCGAATCAATAAGTCTGCCAATTGAATCTTTTCAGGCAAAGCAACTCTTTGCTCTGCACCCAGAAGTCAGAAGATGTATTAAACTGGCTTCTGGGTTATTTTTATTTCATTAAAATTCCGGGGCCCAATAGGCGCAGGCAGATTTTCTAGTTAGAAATGCAGTAACTCATCAAACGTGATGCCGCCGCATCATGAAAAATGGACCGTCCGGTCCATTTTTCCATTCGAATTATTTTGTTTCTCAATCTTAGCAAAACCGGGGATTTTTCTTTCAGATCGAATAAATATCCCTTTCCCTTCGATCATTTTTATTAATAGAAATCCGTCTGCCTCAAATCATCTTTTCTAAGCAATCATTTTAGCATAAGCAAGCTCAGCAGCATTCACCAGCTGGTAGGTAATGGGTGACGCCGTGAGGATCGGGTGCGTCCCTATTTGAAATGTAATGATATCATCAACGGTCATTTTATGTCGAATGCAGGCGCTTATGGTATTGACCAGTTCACCCGCACTGAAGGAGCCGACGGCTTGTCCGCCAAGGATTCTTTTGCTCCCGGCTTCGAAGATCAGTTTAACCTTCAGGGTCCCTGAACCGGGCATGCATCCCGGGTGGCTGTCCGGAGATTCAAATTCCCCCGTCTCAACATGATACCCCTTTTCGAGAGCCTGGGTTTCCGTCAGTCCGGCAGCCGCAAAAGCCGTATTGCCGAGCACAGTCGCAAAGGCACCAAATACGCCGCTGCAGACCTGCCTTTTTGAGAAGAGATTTGCGCCTGCGATCCGGGCCTCCGTGGATGCGATCGAGGCAAGCTTCAGTGCGGTAGGCGATTGATCGAAGAACGAAACCTTCTCTGCACAGTCACCGCAGGCAAAGATATTGTTGTCGCTGGTTTGCATGTAACGATTGACCTGGATACCCTTGGTCGGCCCGAATTCTAGGCCGCATTCCTCAGCAAGTCCGACATTGGCCTTTGTGCCGATACCTATGATGACGATGTCCGCAGGGATTGTTTTGCCGCTTTGAAGCTTGACCGCAGAAACGGTTTCATTTCCTACCAATGCTTCGACTTTCTCATCAAGGATAAGTTCTATATTAGCCGATCGTAGTTTTTCCTCAGCCAAACGACAGTATTCCGCATCATAGACCAATTGCAGACAATTTCTCTGCATTTCGACCATGCTGATTTTAAGATTGCTGAACCTTTTACGGCATTCTTCAGCGATCTCGACGCCTATGAAGCCACATCCAATAACGCAAAGGCTTTGCGCTTTTCCAAGTTTTTCGATCATGGCTTCTAAATAGGAGACATCTTTAACGATCGTACAAACGTTCTTCAAATCCTTTCCCGGAAGCGGGGGAATAGCTGGGACAGAGCCCGTCGCCACGACGAGCCGCTCATAGCCGATGGCCTCTCCATCGCCTAAAATGATGCGTTTTTGCTCTTTTTCGATTTTGCTGACTTCAGCGATTTTCGTTTCGATCTTATGGTTCGGCATCATATGGTCGACCATGATGAGACTCTTCATGGATTCCCCGACGGTTCCGATAATATAGGGAATTGAGCAGGGTATGAGCACATTTTCTTCTTTTCTGATAATCAAAATACTCTTGGAGGGGTAATTCCTCCGGGCAGATAAGGCTGCTGTAACCCCCGCCGCACTGCCGCCAATGACCACCACATCGTAACTTTCCATGTTTTCACCTACTTTTTCATATTTGGAAGCCCCTTCCTTGCCGAGAATCTATCACTATTGTGGGCATATGTCAATTATAGTTATATCTTTAACGGGTTCTGAAACCTGAATAACAGCAGCACCTTTTCGCTTGGCAGGGTTCGAATCAGATTTAACGCAAATCGGTAATTATTTAACAATGTCAGTTTGACGGCTTGCTGGCTGTGGGACTTATCCTCAGCATTCTGCAAGCGCGCGGATTGACGCTTCTTCAAAGCTTAATAAATGAAGCATGACATTACACCGATTGCCCTATTATTATATATTTGTCTTTCCTTAAAAGATTGACATGCCATTGACAATGAATCATAGGTTCAATATATAATTTTGGTAAATGCACCCGCTAGGAGGTTATGGTATGGAAACAAGCCGCGTAGACACAGCGCTTGCCAATCATAAGGCAAAGGGGTTTGATTGCTGCGAGTCGGTCTTTCTCGCTTATAACGATTTGTTAAATGTCCCCTATCGGCAGGCCCGTGATATCGCCCATTGTCATGGCTGCAACACTGGGATCTATGGTTTCTTCGATACTTACGAGGATATCCATTTCTTCCGATATATGGAACTGGGTGTGCAATATTGGATGGGTGAAGCGCTGATGCTTTGCGGAGCCCTTTGCGGCGCCTTTCTCTGCGCCTGCGTCAAAGCGTATCCGATTGCCGGCGAACTGCCCAGCGGGACCATCGGCGTTTGTGAAACAGCCTTGGAAATGGACCGCCGGTTTAAGGATCATTTCACCACCGGACAATGCAGCGAAATCAAAAATCAATTGAACCATTCCGCGAAGTCTTGCGCATCCTGTGATCATACGATCCGTTTTTGCAGCCAGATGGTTGAGGACATGGTGTTCCCAGGTCAGTTTAAGCCTTTCGAAATCAGAGCATAATCCACTTGTTCAGACCAATCAGGTCATGGCAGCAACCGCTCAATCATGTCAGAAGTCCCGGCTGCAGCTTGCTTTGCAATCGGGACTTTCTTTATGTGCAAAAGTTGAAATGCCTATTGAATGCGTTCATCCATTATTCCCGATCACGCTGTTTGGTGATTGCTCTTCCAATGCGGTTGCGCCGGCTGCAATGTCCAGGATCTCATTGGTAATCATCCCTTGCCGCTGCTGGCGGTATTCAGCCCAGCTTTCATCCAGCAGTTCTTCGATGTTTCTACTGGCAGCCTGCATTGTGGCCAATCTGGCACTATTTTCAGCAGCCAAAGAAAATGCCACACCACGATAAAGCGATATATAGATTTCCTGCTGAATCAATGCGGATAGAAGATGTCCTTTGTCAATGGTATAGACCGGAATGCGACGGTTGGGCCAGACGCTTCTCCGGTCTCTGTATTTGGTCAGGTCAATCGGTATGATCATCTCCATCTCTTGAAACATTCTGGCGCCCAATACAGTCTTGTTATAAAAAAGCCATGCCTGCCCTAGCTCTTTTTCGGTTCTCAGCGCCTCAATTTCATACAAAATTTCTCGGATCAGCTGATCGATGCCCGCTATTGAATTGGGCACACTGAATCGTTTTTTGACAAACCAATCGTTAAAAGCCAGTCTTGATGCAGCCTGCTCTCCAACACTAATGACATGGCAATGCCGGGCGTCCTGACCAGCCTCACGCAACACCTTCGATGCAAATGACGTGATTTCATCATTGAACCGGCCAACAAATCCATGGTCAGACCCGAAGACAACCGCCAGGACCGAAGGCCCGCCTCCAAATATTTGCCCAGCAACAACCTGGGCAGCCGCCTGGTCCGGGAATCCGATGTCTTTCAGCACGGCCTCTAAGCCCATTTCAACCGTACGGTTGAAATGTTCAAGGGCTTCAACCGCTTTCTCATATTGCTTCACATTGGCAGCCGCCAAAGTTTTCATCGTTTTCACGGTTGCCAGTAATTTTTCGGCGTTTTCGATTTTCCGGTGTATTCCTTCCAGCGTTTTCATTCTAAAATTTCTCCTTGATCGGCAACAGCGCCTGGTTGAAAGTTTCCAAAAGCGCACGGATATCTTCCTGGCTCATTTTCCCCCCCTGTTCAATCCTGGCCAGCAATTCCCCGTGCTTCTCCTGAGCGGCTTCGCAGATCAGATTTTCAGCTTCCGAAATAGCCTCTTCTGGAATTTCATCAAACACGCCATGGTGCATTGCTAAAAGGGCCATGATCTGCTTGCCGGCAGGAATTGGTTTGAACTGCGGCTGTTTCAGTATTTCCCTCACACGAATGCCTCGTTCGATGATGCGGACAACCTCATCGTCCAATCGCGTCCCAAATCGTGAAAAGGCCTCGATCTCTTCAAATTGGGAATAGAACAGCCGCAGCTGTCCGGCAACTGAACGATACGCATGAAGCTGTGTTTTGCCGCCGACGCGGGAAACGGATTTCCCAAGGTCCACCGCAGGGAGAATCCCTTTCTGAAATAAAACCGGAGACAAGTAGAGTTGTCCGTCTGAAATGGAAATCAAGTTGGTTGGTATATACGCCGAAATGTTCTGCGCCTGGGTTTCAAGGATTGGAAATGCAGTAATGGACCCGCCGCCGAATTCCGGACGTAGATGGGTAGCCCTTTCTAAAAGCCTGGAATGAATATAGAAGATATCTCCCGGATACGCTTCCCGCCCAGGGGACCGTTTCATAAGAAGTGATATTTCCCTGTATGCTCTGGCATGCCGGGTTAAATCGTCATACACAACCAGAACATCCCTGCCTTTATCCATGAAATATTCGGCGATGCTGGTTGCGGCATAGGGCGCTATGTATTGCAATCCAGGGGGTTCATATCCGGACGCGACCACAAAAACGCAATAATGTGCTGCCCCCGCCTCATGCAAGTCCGCAATCAGCTTTGCGACGGCTGTACTGCGTTGTCCAATCGCACAGTAGATGCAAATCAGATTCTGATCCTTCTGATTGATGATGGTGTCCACAGCAATCGCCGTTTTTCCGGTCTGCCGGTCGCCGAGGATCAGTTGTCTTTGGCCGCAGCCAACCGGTACCAAAGCATCAACGATTTTGATCCCCGTTCGGAGCTGCTTTACAACCGGCGCACGTTTCATGATGCCTGGAGCCTGCCGCTCAACCGGCCAGCGCAGCCTTGTTTTTAAAGGCCCTTTATTATCGATCGGCATACCAACGGCATTGATCATCCGTCCCAGCAGTTCCTCCCCGACAGGAATATCCACAACACGTCCTGTCCTATATACTTTCGACCCGGAAACAATGTGCTCGCTTTCCCCCAGCAGGATGACGCCAATTTCACTCTCATCAATATTGAAGGCGATTCCGTACACGCCCCCCGGAAAATAAATCAGTTCTTCCGAGCGTATCGTCGGCAGGCCAGAAACACGGGCAATCCCATTTCCGACCGAAAGGACTTCACCCCGCTCCGATAGGGCCAGCTGATTGCGCGGCAATCCCAGAAGCCGGTCAAATATTTCAGTTGCCGAATCCGTCATTTCCTTGAACATACCACCATCCCCTTGCGAAGTTTTTATTGTGGTGCTAAAGCGGATAAGAAGTCGGCTTCCAGGCTTCTGAGATATCCCCCAATGCTCCACTCCAGCTGATACCCGTCGGCCTCCAGCTGGATTCCACAAATCAGCTCAGGATCCAGGCAAAATTCAACCGAACCGGTACGATCGAACTGCTTCTCAAGGATTTGCTGAATCCTGTATTGGTCCTCTTGATCCAGATCAAAGCTGCTGCAGACCATGACCTTGCCACTGGAACGTCCCTGGCTGCCCCTTAGTTTGCGTATTTCTTTTTCTTCAAGGGACGATAACTTTTCAATAAAAGCATCCAGTATCCCGCTTTCAAGCTTTTGGTTTGCAACGTCCGCCATTAAATGCTGGGCGATGCGGCAAGATTGCAGCCCGACTCTTTCCTTCAACTCGGTCATATATCGCGCTTGGTCCGTGGAAACCGCTTCCTCCCATCGTGTTTTCTGTACATCGATTTCTACCCGTGCCTGCTCTAAATATTCCTTTTTCTCTTCCTCCGCCTGTTGGCGCAAGGCAAAAAGTATTCCTTCTTTCTCTTGTTCCAGCCGGTTTGTCTTCTCCAAATATTCCTTGGCTCTGTCGTCTGCAACCTGGATTGTCTCCTTGGCTTCCCGCTCCCTGCCTTCGATTCGTTCCGCTCTCTCATTCATTGCTTTTATGACGGGTCGATATAGGAATCGTTTCAGAAGATAGACCAAAATCAGAAAGTTGATGATCTGGGCAACAACCGTAAACCAGTTAATCTGCATAAACTGATCTCCCTCGCTTATGAAATAAAATAGTTCCAGAATGGGTTGGCAAACAGCAGGATCATCGTCACCACAAAACAGTAGATGGCCGTGGATTCGATCATTGCCAGACCTACAAAGAGGGTCCTCGTGATCGTGTTGGCTTCATCCGGCTGCTGGGCAATCGAACTCAAGGCCTGTGTAACGGCTTTTGCTTCGCCCAGCGCAGGTCCAATCGAACCAAGGGTGATGGTCAGCCCGGCAACAATGATGGAAATGGCTGCAATCAGCACTGAATCATTCATATTTTTCTTCCCCTTTCTCAGCGTCTTTTTCCTGATGGGCCTGACTGGCCGATGAGATATACACCAAGGCAAGAATTGCATAGATGTAGGCTTGAATCACACCCGTGACCAAACCCAGCAACTGCATAACGACCGGGAAAAACAATGGGACCAGCGTCAGAAGGATAGCAAGGATGACCGCACCGCTCATCATGTTGCCGTAAAGCCGGATGGCTAATGCCATGGTCCTGGACAATTCTCCAATAATATTGAAGGGCAGCATCAGGATGGTCGGCTGAAAATAGCTTTTTATGTACGCTTTTAATCCGCGTCGTTTAATTCCAAAATACGGGACAGCAACAAAAACGCAGATGGACAAGGCAACCGTGGTGGAAAGAGAGGCGGTGGGCGAAAGGAAGCCTGGAATCACGGATAATATTGCGGAACTGAAAATAAATATAAAAACCGTCCCGATGAACGGAATATATTCGAACGGTTCCTGCCGGCTCACCTCTTGGATCTGTCCGCTGATCATTGCGACGATGGTTTCCAGCAAATTCTGCCATAAAGGAATCGGCCCCTCTGCGGCAATTCGTTTGACCGCATAACGCGACACAATGACCAAGACTGCCATGACAGCCCATGTGAAAAGAATCGTAGCATTCAGTTCTCCGACACCTTTCCATTGATAATATACGATTTGGTCAGGGCTCAAAATCATCGAGTCACCCCCTATGGTTTGTAATTTTTTGAAGAATTCTCATGGAAGCCTGACGCTTTCACGGCCATGATTCGTGCAAGGAAGATTCCTGCCGAACAGGCAATCAGACGCTGACAGCTCCCTCCCATGATCCAATAAACGCCCAGCAAAAGTGCCAGCATACGGAGAACACAGCTTACCAGCAGCAGCCGGACCGGATGCGATGCGGATACGATGCTCCGGGTCGTTCTCCATAACCCCCATAAATAGAGAAGGCCCAAAAACAAGCCGGCCAGGAAAGCATCGAGCATCAATGTCCACCACCCCGTCTGTTTTTTCTCAAATTCTCTTGCCTTATCCATCTCCAGGCCGTCAGACATCCGATCGCCAGACCGAGAAACATGAGCATCAGGGTCCATGAATAGCTGCCCGACCATCTTTTGTCTGCCCATAGACCGATCATGATCCCTAGTAAGGTTGGAACTGCGACAGACCATCCAACCATGCCAAAAAAGCCCATGCCAAACCACAGGCTTCGATCGCTGTCTTTTCGGGCAGTTATTTTACGATCAGCACATTTTTCGATTTTCCTGGTAAGGTTTTCAGCGGACTGGTCCGGCCTCACTTTCGGATCCTCAGTCATTTTCTTTGCCTCCCAATTCCACAAATCGACGGAGGGTATCTGCCTCCAGCTTTGCAATGATCGATCGGAACCGCTTTTCCAGTTCATTGCTTTTTCTGAATTCTTTGATCACGGAATGTTTCAGCTTTTCGAGAGAGGGGCCGCGTACGGCGGCTTGCGTCGACACAAAGACCTCCGATCCCTGCTTGATGAGGATGCCTTCATTCAATCCAAAGAACTCTTCGGATCCGTCATGGTTTTCAAGCATAAAGAGTCCTGGAGCCAAGGCCGAAATAAAATCAATATGCTTCGGCTTGATGCAGAAGAATCCGTTGACCCCTTCCGCAACAAGCTTATCGATTTCTTGATCCAAAAATATTCTGTGGGGCAATAAAATCTTGAGTCTCATCATTCAGCCTTCCTCAGTCCTTGCCTCCAAAGCCTCATCAATACGTCCAATCATGTATAAACGTTTTTCACCATGCTCCGCCAACTCATCGCCAAGAATCTTTTCACAGCCGGTCAGCGCATCCTCTAAAGGCACCAGTTTCCCGGCAAGGCCGGTGAAATGCTCCGTCGTAAAAAATGGCTGGGTCAGATAGCGTTCAAGCTGACGCGCCCTGCGAACGATTTTGCGGTCCTCCAACGATAATTCCTCCAGCCCCAGCATCGCGATCATATCTTTAAGCTCATCATACAGGGCAAGGGTTTTTCGGATTTCACCCGCCACAAGATAATGTCGTCGTCCAACGATCTTCGGTGTCAGCATCTTCGAATTGGAACGCAAAGGATCTATCGCCGGATACAATCCTTCGCCGGCTTTTTTTCTGGATAATACGATGGCGGCAGACAAATGGGGGAAAACATGAGTTGCCGAAGGATCTGTAAAATCATCCGCGGGAACATACACTGCCTGAATGGACGTTATCGAACCATTGACAGTGGTACAGATTCTCTCCTCCAATTCGGCAATCTCAGTAGCTAGCGTTGGCTGGTAACCCACACGCGAAGGCAATTTTCCCATAAGGCCTGACACTTCAGTCCCTGCCTGAATAAAGCGGAAAATATTATCGACCAATAGGAGAACATCCCGTTGCGCCTCATCTCTAAAATACTCGGCCATGGTGATCGCTGCTTTGCCAACCCGAAAACGCGCACCTGGAACCTCATTCATCTGGCCGAATACCATCGCAATTTTGTCAAGAACTCCTGCCTCCTGAATTTCCCTGTACAATTCCTCTGCTTCCCGGGACCTTTCACCGATACCGCAAAAAATGCTCACGCCCTGATACTGTTTGAGCGTGTTATGAATCATTTCTGTGATCAGCACCGTTTTACCCACGCCGGCTCCCCCAAAAAGTCCTGTTTTACCGCCCCGTTCAAGGGGTGTCAGGAGATCGATCGCCTTGATTCCCGTTTCGAAGATTTCCGTTTTTGTGACGCGTTGAGCCACAGGCACCGGTTCACGGTGGATCGGCCAAGTCTTCTCCGGCACGGCATTTTCAAGACCGTCAATGGTCTCTCCGAACACATTGAAAACCCTGCCTAAGGTCCCTTCTCCAACCGGCACTTGAAATCCTTCCTGATGACTGATCACAGGGGCTCCCCGTTCCAGCCCGGTGGTGCTGTTCAAAGCGATCCCCCTGACCCGGTCGATCCCGATGTGGGCAGCGACTTCGATAATGATGGAATTGTCCTTTCCTGTGGTCAATTTACTTCTTATCGCTGGAATACGCTGAGAGAACTCAGCATCTACAACGCTTCCCCGAACGGAAAGGACCCTGCCGATATTTTGAATCATTTCCATGGTCTATCTCCTATGAACTAAAATCGAGGCATCGTATCACAATAATATTATTATGGATGATATAAGTTTAACATCTTATTTCTGAATTTTCAAATATTTGGGCGGGTCACTGGACCGTGCCATCGGAAAGATGCCATTCTCTCCTTCCGTGACCGTTAGATTTCCGCATTCCGAGCTTGTACACAGCCTAAAAAGGCTAAAACCTGCTCATCAGGTTTTAGCCTTTTGTCTGGGGGGTCAGATTGAGTTTCATGCCAAAGCCGCAAAGTAGTCCTGGACGGTCCGGGTAATCAGGGCATGCCCTGTTTCGTTGGGATGGATCCCATCTCCGCAGTACAAATCATGGTAATTCCTTGCTCCCAGAAAAGCGTTCCGGATATCGATCAGAGGAACGTTCTTATACGCTGCCAGCTTGATCACCGCCACATTGTACATCTCCTGCCAGCGATAAATATGGTCGACGTCCCCGATCCATTTGAGAATGTTGTCAGCATTCAAACCTCTGGAAATCCATGCAAAATATCGGTCTGAGTCGATGGGCGGCAAGGAAAAGAGGATCGGCTGGCTTCCCATGGATCGTATTCTGTCGATGATCTTGCAATAAGTTGCTTCAAATTCTGCCAATGGCGTCTTTGCTTCATGGGATTGGTCCGGATCTTCGGAAACCGCCTTCCAGTCCATATCGCAATCATTCCCGCCGAATTCCAGAACAATATATTGGTAGGCGGAGATTTCAGCCGCATGCTGTTCGATCAATTTTTCTCCCTCTCGGATGGTGCATCCAAGCTTGCCGTAGTTTCTGATTTCAATTCCGGTGCTTTTATGCAAAATATCTGCAAAGCTGTCTTTCATGTAGCGGTATCTTCCACGGATTTCATCCAGGACGACCCCGCGGATGATCGAATCGCCAAATATGCCTAAGGATCGCATTCTCATCAGCCTCCTCAATAGAATCGCTCAATTACGACTATCTAATTTTCATTATTATATTATATGATATTGTTTATGTCAATTATGCGCGATGCTAATTATTTTAGAATTTGTAATATTTTATATTGCGTGATAGGATAGATTCATCTCATCCAATGAATGGAGGCTCCGGACATGGAGGATTTGAGCAGACTGATCACCGCCTTGGAAACCGAACGTCCTGTCCCTTGGAATGAATTCCCGGACATCCGTCTTTACAAGGATCAAGTTCTGACCTATATGCGAAGGCAGCTGATCCACTTCTCTGAGGAGGACCGGATCACGTCGGCAATGATCAACAATTATATCAAGGCAAAGCTGATTCCCCGGGCAGAAGGGAAAAAATATACCCGCGAGCATTTGGCAGGCCTGACAGAAATCGGTCTTCTCAAACAGGTGCTCACCGTCCAGGATACAGGTTATCTCCTGCAACAGGAACTGGGATCTTCCGGGCCGGAGGAATTTTATGGCAAATTCCTTCAAGTGCTGGACCAATCTTTGTCGGAAACGGCAGCAAAAATCGATCCCGGATGGGATGACCGTCTTTTGTCCGACATGGCTTTGAAGCTCGCTGTAACAAGCTATTGCCACAAACTCGCCTGCGAAAGCCTTCTTGAATGGATTCGGGCCGGCGGCAAGCCGTGCATGAAATAAAGGCCCTGCTTTGCTCAGCGTCAAAGCAGGGCCTTCACTTTTCGATTTTGGCTTCAGAATTTATGCAGAACGTCCACGCACATCCTGCAGCGATTTTATGCAAGTATGGGGTATCGGCTTCCAGTCCACTTTCATGAACAAGGCGGCCACCGCGATGGGGATGTACGTAAACATAAACAGCGGGAAGGTAAAAATGTAAAGGACCTTTTTTGTTGGCGCACAGTGGATTTTGCGACGCTCTGTGATTGTCGTGATGGCTCCGAGGATGAAGAGGATCCCATAATACATCAAGAAAGAAGATAGGACCGAAGACATGGTCGTTTTCATGATCAGGGATGAATAGTAGGATGGATGCATCATCGCAAACAAAAAGAAGTAGCTGTTCACGAAGACACTCGTAATCGAAATCAGCATCGCCGGCATGATGGTCATTATCATGTCGTAACACGAGAATCGATGATCCTTCGATTTCAGACTACACTTGGCCAAATCGAGTCCATACCGTGCAAAGACCTGGTAAAAGCCTTTTGCCCAGCGCATGCGCTGATTCCATGACTGCTGGAAGGTTGAGGGCTGCTCGTCGTACAGCATGGCCTTGCCGCAATAACCGATGGTTTCGCCCTGGATAACTTCGCTGATGGAAAACTCAATGTCCTCAGTCAGAAGGAAGTGGATCCAACCGCCGTTCTTTCGAATGATGTCGCGATGGATCAAAAACCCGGTGCCGGAAATGGCGCAGCTATTGCCAAGGATCCTTCTGGGATTGTTGAGGAATTCACCTTCATGCATGAACCACAAGGCATATCCGGCTGTGATCCAGTTTTCCTGATAATTTTTTGAGTTGCGGTAACTGGTCAGCACCCGGTAACCCTGATCAAAGCTGCGGTTCATCTCTGCAATAAAATCCTCATCCAGCAGATTATCCGCGTCAAAGACAAAATAGCCTTCGTATTTTTCCTCCAGCCCCATATTCTTGACTTGTTTGAACAAGAAATCCAATGCGTATCCTTTGCCGACCTGTTTTTTGTCAAAGCGCTCGAAAACCATGGCGCCGGCATCCCTCGCCACGGATGCCGTCTGGTCCGTGCAGTTGTCCGCCACCACAAAAACGTCGACGAGGTCCGCAGGATAGTTTTGATCCTTGATGCTTCTGATCAATTCCCCGATCACCGCCTGTTCATTTCGGGCGGCAACGAATACGGCATAGGCGTGCAGCTTGCAGTGGTTTGGCTGGGCTTTCCTATTTCGTTTGGACCAAAGACCTACTGTAATATAAATGACCCGGTAAAGATAAATCACTGTGAAAAAGATAAATATCGCAAAATTCAATTCCTTAATAAACGACAGCAAAGATAAGACCTCCATCAAAACAAAAATGAACGGCAAAATGCCGTCGCATTGGTTTTATGAACCGCTGTTTCGTCCACGAAATTGTCGGGTTCAAAAACTTCAACTTTCATAGTTTAGCACATTTTTTCAGAAATCCAATATGTTATTATATGTATATATTTCCGAACCGGCACATCTGGAAGAACCCGGCTTATTTCAAAAACTCAAACCGGTCCGGAGCCTCCAGAAACAGATCATACAAATCCTTTCCTGTCGTAGCAGGAATCGGTCCGGGCCATTGGCTGGCCTGGTATATTTTAGGGATCACAAGATTCTTGTAATTGGGATTCGGGATGAAGGTCTCCCCTTTTCCTTCTTTAACGCAAAAATAGGCCGCCCCTTGCTTCTCCTGAATCGCTGTGTAATCTGATGTGAAATGGGTTTCCACAAGATTGCAGATGATCAGGGTTTCGTCTCCAGGGTTTATGGTAACATGACCATAATTTGACGGGACAAAAACCTTTTCTCCGGATTCAGCATATACGAAAACCACTTCTTCCACATCCTGGTCCGGCGTGTTTTTCTGAAAAAGAAACAAGGCTTTGCCTTGCAGAACTTCGTAATACTCGGAATAGGTCTCTTGGTCGTTCTTATGCGGGTGAAAATGCCCGATGGTTTTTATATACTCACCCTGTAGAACCTGGGGCGGGATCACGGTAATATCGTAACGGATGCCCTTCTCCTTCCAAACGGAAGCGCCCTTTTTTCTGGAGTCCCTGAACATATAATAGATTGGAACCCCTTCGCCAGCCGCAATCGGATAAAGAGTCAGTCCTTGCAAAGCCTCCTGAAAGCGGATCTGGGGATCGCACAGCTCAAAGCGTTCCAAAACCAGGCTGTTGATTCCATCCACAGCTGAAGCCATTTTAATTCCTCCTGTGTAACCTATTTCGGGTTTATTCAATGATTTTTTTAATCATGGCTTCTAAATCCTCCAGTTTTTCAGAAGCCGCCCCGGCGCTATCCGCTTTCACAGATATATAGATCTTCAGCTTTGGCTCCGTGCCGGAAGGCCGGATCGCGATCCAGGAGCCGTCCGCCAAGGTCACGTGGATCACATCGGCTTTGGGAAGCGCCGTCTTTTTCGACACCCCGGTCCGAAGATCATCTTCAGTTTCCAGCCAATAGTCTTTGACCCGCACAGCGTCCAGTCCAGAGAAGATCCCCGGATCCCGATCACGGAACCGGGACATGATCCGAGCGATTTTTTCCTGTCCTTCAATCCCTTCGAAGCTGAATGATATTTGGCCTTCCTTGTAGTACCCATAGGTCCGGAACAATTCATCAAGCCTCTCCAACAGGCAAATGCCCCTTGATTTACAGGCTGCGGCCATCTCGGCCATCAGCAGCGCCGCCTGGACAGAGTCTTTATCCCGAACAAAGCTATGGATCAAAAATCCGTTGCTTTCCTCGTAACCAAAAAGGAAATCATGAGCCTGCGAGTCTTCGAATTCTTTTATTTTTTCTCCGATGTATTTGAAGCCGGTCAAAACGTCGATGCAGCCCACGCCATAAGACGAGGCGATGGCGGCTCCTAATGAGGATGTAACGATGGTTTTCACGATCACACCATGCTCGGGCAGCCGCCCGGTCCGGGCTCGGCTTTGCAGGATGTAATCGATCATCAGTGCCCCGATTTGATTGCCGGTAAGGAGACAATAGACGTCCTCGGCATCTTTCACCGCCGCGCCCAAACGGTCGGCATCGGGGTCCGTACCCAAGACAAGATCCGCACCGATCCGGCCGGCGAGTTCAAACGCCATCGCGAAAGCTTTGGGATCCTCCGGATTGGGATATTGAACCGTAGGAAATTCCGGGTCGGGCGCGGCCTGCTCTTCAACCACATGGACATCGGTGAAGCCTGCCTGGGCCAAAGCTTCCCGAACCGGTACCAGCCCGGTCCCGTGAAAGGGTGTGTAAATGATCCGGCAGCCGGCGGCATACTGTTTCAGTACTTCCGGATTTAAAACAGTTTGTTTGATATCCCATAGATAATTCTTGAGTATCTCATCCCCAAGCCATTGCAGCAGGCCTTGGGCCTCCGCTTCATGGCACGGCAATCGCAGCACCTCCAGCGCATCCACGATCCGGTTGATGTCGGTGGTCATTTCCTCGGCGATCCGTTGGGTGAGCTGGCCGCCATCGCTCCAATACAATTTGTATCCGTTGTATTCTTTAGGATTGTGGCTGGCTGTGATCACGATACCGGCTGTTGTATTCAAGGCCCGAATGGCATAAGACAAAAGGGGCGTTGCCGTGATCTCTTTGAAGATGAAGGCTTTAATACCATTGTTTGCCAAGACCAAAGCGGCCTCCAGCGCAAAATCCTTGGAATGTCTTCGAGAGTCCCATGCGATGACCACCCCTTGCCGGGCCGTGCCCTGCCTCAGGATATAATTGGCCAGGCCCTGAGTCGTTCTGCGAACCATATAGATGTTCATGCGATGGGTGCCCGCACCCATCAACCCCCGCATACCGGCGGTTCCGAATTCCAGATTCTTATAGAACCGTTCCCGGATCGCTTCGGGGTCGCCGGCGATCTCCTGCAGTTCCTGTTTCAGTTCAGGCTCAAGATCTTCTTTCCGGCACCAGCGTTCATAAGTTGAAATATAATGTTCCATATTTTCTTCGAATCCTTTTCTGTTCAATCGGGCTTCTTATTGGGCCGGGATGCCGGCCGCCTGGTTTGCCGTTTCCTGTTTCATGATTTTAACAAGATAATTGAGAAATTCCTCCCGCAGCTCCGTGTTTCTGAGAGCATATTCCACGGTCGCTTCCAGAAATCCTTGTTTATCCCCCACGTCATACCGTCTGCCTTCAAAATCATAAGCATACATGGCTTCCCTTTGCGCCAAGGCCTTCAAGCCGTCAGTCAGCTGGATCTCGCCGCCTTTGCCCGGTTCCGTTTGCTCCAGGATTCCGAAGATTTCCGGACTGATGATATACCGGCCCAGAATCGCCATGTTGGAAGGCGCGTCCTTCATGGCCGGCTTTTCCACCAAGCCCTTGACTTTGTAAACCCGGTCCTCGATTTGTTTGACGTCGACGATGCCGTATTTGCTGACGTCGTCATCGGATACTTTCTGGACGCCCAGGATCGTGGTCCGGTACTCGTTGTAAACATCGATCATCTGTTTCAGGCAGGGCTTTTGGGAATAAACAATGTCATCTCCAAGGAGAACCGCAAAGGGTTCGTTTCCGATAAAATAACGTGCGCAGTAGATGGCGTGTCCTAGGCCTTTGGGCTCCTTTTGACGGATATAATGGATATTGGCCATTTCAGAAATCTTCCTCACCTGCTCCAGCAGCTCAAGCTTTCCGCTCTTTTCCAATTCCAGCTCCAGCTCCACGGACTTATCGAAATGGTCTTCGATGCTTTTCTTATTTCTTCCTGTGATGATCAGGATTTCTTCGATGCCGGACTCCACGGCTTCCTCGATAATATACTGCAGCGCCGGTTTGTCAACAATGGGAAGCATTTCTTTGGGCTGGGCCTTCGTGGCCGGCAAGAATCGTGTGCCCAGACCGGCCGCCGGAATGATTGCTTTTCTGACTTTCACTGCCAAAGCCTCCTATCAGTTATATGTAAAATATTAGTTATTGATCGTCCTTCCATAACCTTAGATATTATAGTCCAAAATAATTAAGAATACCATAGTAAGCTGCCCTGAAATCCCTCTTCCGTTCGATGGAAATAAGAAAGCGGCGCTCCAAAGGGAAACGCCGCTGAATGCGTGCCGGGAATCGCAATGTCCTTCATTCGCTCCAAATCGTCTGGAGCCTTTCGATCAGGTCCTGAAAACGGGACTCCTCGCGGATGAAATCAAAGAGACTGTCCATGGTAAACAGGGCTGTCAGATTCTTGCGGAAGTATTCCGTGGACTGCATGGGTTCCATGAGTTCCACATGGTCGAACAGCCTGTTTCGGTGCAAGCCCTGAGTGAAGGAACTCACACTGCAATCCTGAAGGCTGCTAAGAATGGCTTCGGCATACTGGAGGGTCTTTTCCCGATCCTGCTGCATCGCATAAAACTGGGTCATTTCCAGATTGTTGGCTAATAGATTGACTGCGTTCAAGTCGAACAGATCAATCATTTCCCGTTGCATCTGCAGCAATCTTGTCCCTAAATCCGGGTCTCCTTCTTTCTGGCAAATATAGGCAAAGGTACTTAGGGCCGAGATCACATGCTGAACCCGTCCGTACAAATTGGTTTGAAGGAGTTTTTTCGCGTCGTCAAACCGCTGCTGCTTGATGTATAGCGGGACCAGCATATCTTCCGGATTGACCAGGTTCTTTGGGATCCTGGCCAAAGCGGCTTCGGCCTTTTCTGTTTCATTCAGCAGCATATACAAGGTGCCAAGGAGATAGTTGGCGCTGTGGCATATTTCCATATCCGGGCTTTGAGCAGCCTGCTCCAGAAGATAGGTGGCTTTAAGGGCCAAGTCCTGCAGTTGGAGTTCATCCTTGGCTTGATTGAGGAAACTTGTATACAGAGCGCCGATGCGCAGCTTGAGAAAAAGATTGTTAGGATATTGATATAGCTTGCGTTCACAGAATTCGATGCCCGCTTCGATGGATTCCTGTTCCAAAACCGCAGAGCATTTGCCGATCAATTCCATGACCTCTTCATCGGAAAGATTGATTTCATATTTCAGAAGGCTGTCTATGGTTGTATTGAAATAACGGGCGATCGAGGGCAACATGGTGATGTCCGGGTATGCCTGGCCGCTTTCCCATTTAGAAACCGCAGGGACCGACACCCCCACGGAACTGGCCAGCTGTTCCTGGGTCACGCTCATCTCCTTGCGCAGATTGTAAATGACCTTTCCGATTGGAAGCCTCATGGGATATCCCTCCATTCATCCTGCTGAACCAAGCGTTTGATTAATCATATTGTATCGTTAATCGTGGGATCCCACAAGCTTTTTGTTAATCGCAAGGAATATTATTTTAACCAAGGGTAAATTCGGCATGGTCAGTATGGACCCTCCCTTCCACATCGAAACAAAAAAAGAGGCGGCCAGTCAAGGCCGCCCCGCTCCTGATGCACTTGTCCCAAATCGACGGTCCGGACCTTACCGGATCGCTTCTTCGACGATCCTTTGAACTTCTTTGCGGTCCGGTTCATAATAGAAAAGCTTCATATCCATGACCGGGT
>Ga0068712_1002276_pt1 | contig 22367 bp, 18 predicted proteins | sample MTBAKSrepl1MetaG_FD_62987 | JGI IMG/M metagenome (GOLD analysis project Ga0068712, IMG submission 62987) | Enrichment culture microbial communities from Arthur Kill intertidal strait, New Jersey, USA, that are MTBE-degrading - MTBE-AKS1... | ecosystem: Environmental > Aquatic > Marine >... | reverse complement strand
CGCGTTTGCTGCGTTGACTCATCATATTCTCCCTCTGCGGACCTGAAATCCGCACTAGGGTAACATTCTTTTTGAGTCAACGTTGTTTTGTAAAGTAAGATTAATTTTGAGTCAATTCGCAAACCTTGAGACGATATTCAATCGGGTATAATCTTCAAGATTCGTTTATTTTTATTACCAACTCAATTCCTTGGGGTTAACCATGTCAGGGTTTAAGGATTTTTTTCAAAAGAAACAAAACGTAGTCTGGACCATCCTCGTTTTGATCCTCTCCACAATTTTGTTCAGTTATTTCTATAAAGGCTTTTTTGCCCGCTACATACAGGATGATTACTGCTACGGCGCATTTGTGCGCATGTTCGGGTTCTTTAAAACACAATATGTTTCCTATATGGAAAGCGCCCCTTTTAATGGCAACCGTTATTCCTTGACCTTTTTTATGGGCATAGGTGAGGTGTTGGGTGGAGCATCCATTATCAAATGGCTGCCCGGTTTCTGGATCGTTCTGTGGCTGGCCGTTTTGGTTTTTCTCTTCAATAAAATATCCAAACTGCTGACAGGGAATCGCAGTCTCTTGAAGGCGGTTTTGTTCGCCGAAACGATCCTTGTCTTCACTTTCTATCTGGCGCCTGAACTCTATCAGGTGCTTTACTGGCGGGCGGGCAGCCTGCCTTATCTTCCGCCACTGGTTTTCAATACCTTCCTTGTTGCTCGCCTGTTGGGTCTTTCACAACAAAAGATCAAGTGTACCCATTTTTTGGAGTTCGGATTGATCAGTTTCCTGGCGGCCGGGTTTTCGGAAACCGACGGGGTGATCCAGTTCTCGTTTTGGGCGATCGTGCTGATCCTGGCAATATTCTTCAGAAGCCAAAAGCTTGATAGAACTACTCTCATTAAATTGGTCGTCGTTCCCCTGGCTGCCACCTTGTGCGGATTGGCCCTGCTGGCTTTCAGCCCCTTCAACGATTATGCTTTATCAATCCGACCGGCAGCCCAGACCAATCTGGTCAAGTTCCTGACCCTGTCCTTCCGCTTTGGCTTTGATATCCTCTTTGACGCGATCAAGAGCCGCTGGCTGCCTTTTGGCATATTGGCCTTGTTTGGATTTCTGTTGGGATGGAACTCAAAGCGCGAGGTCCCCTCTAAAAATATCCTGTTGCAGATCGTTATCGTTATGGTGGCGACCTATCTATTAAGTGTGACCACCGCCACCCCCTCGGTCCTTCTCGGATCGGTCTATCCCGAGAACAGGGCCATCTTTCCCATGAATTACCTGCTGGTCATGTCCGTTTATCTGACCGCGTATCTTTTTGCGAAACTGGTCCGCAATCTCAAACTCCTTGCCGGAAAAGAAAACGCCTGTGAATGGGCTTTTATGCTTCTCTCACTCGGTGTCATGCTTTATTGCGTCCGCATGGTACCGCTGGTCTATCAGGGGATATCCCCCCTGCGCGCACGTGCCGCTGCCTGGGACCTGCGCCACGAGTGGGTGTTGGAAGAAAAAGCCCTGGGAAAAATCCAGATCATCGTACCGGCTTTTGACAGTATTGCCAGACTTACCGAACTGAAAGAGGACCCTGAATATTGGGTCAATAAATGCGCTGCCGATTATTACGCTGTGGACTCGATCACCGCGGTCGAGAACTACAACAACGTGAAACCTTATTTTCAATAATCATAAAAATCCATTCCTTGTGTTGGTTGACAATATAAAAAAATCCGGCAAGCCTTCGCCTGCCGGATTTTTTTATATTGACCCTTTTCGAGAATTGATCGAATGATTTTTACGATTCTCTATTCTCAGCTCTCGATTCTCGATCAATAAGTCAACGTCTTCGCGTCCGCCTTGACCCGTTTGCGGAAGATAACATAGGTCCAGATCTGGTAGGCCAGTACGATGGGCACCATGACGCAGGCCACGATGGTCATTACCTTCAGCGTGTAGGGCGAAGAGGATGCGTTGGTGATGGTCAGGTTGAAATCGGGAGATGTGCTCGAGATCATCACGTTGGGGAAGAGCGCCACAAACAAACTGCTCACCGCGAAAAAGATGGTCAGGCCTGTCATGGCAAAAGCCCAGCCCTCTTTCTTGCCCATGAATACGCGGGTCAGCACCAAAGCCACGGCGGCCAAAAGCGGCAGGATCATCGCGACCAAACCCTTCTCCACGAAGGTGTTGGTATTGAAGACCAGCCAGATCAGATAGGCCGCGGAAAGCGCCAGTGTGGTGACCCAGAAGGTTTTAGCAACCTTTACAGCACGGACGTGCAGATCATCGCTCAGTTTGAGGCTGAGGAAGTTGGCGCCGTGTAGCATGAAGATCACGATCATCGCCACACCGCCCATGATCGCGATCGGGTTGATCAGGGTGAAGAATGTGCCGGTATAAACCTGGTTGGCGTTGATGGGCACGCCTTTGACGATGTTGGTAAAGACCACACCCAGCAAAAAGGCAGCCAGAAAACTGCTCACGGAGATGAGAATATCCCAGGTGTTGCGCCACTTGGGGCTGCCGATCTTGCTGCGGAATTCGAATGCCACGCCGCGGAAGATCAGCGCCAGCAGCAGCAGGAAGAAGCCCAGGTAGAACCCGCTGAAGAGGGCGGCGTACCAGTTAGGGAAAGCCGCGAAGGTGGCTCCGCCGGCTGTGATCAGCCAGACCTCGTTGCCGTCCCAGTGCGGTCCGATGGTATTGATAATGGCGCGTCTTTCTTCGTCTTTCTTGCCGAGCAGGGGCAGCAGCATGCCTACCCCGAAGTCAAAGCCCTCGAGGAAAAAGAACCCGATATAAAGCACTGCCACAAGGATGAACCAGAGAATGTTGAGGGTCATTATTTACCTCCTGACTTTTTTTCGACTGCGGGAACTTCCAGCGGCTCGGAGTCACTGTCGCCGGCAGCCAGCCCTTTTTTGGCGTTGCGGATGAGCAGATAAAGGTCAACGCCCATCAGCACGGCGTAGACCACCACGAATCCGACCAGACTGATCAGCACCGTGCCGGGTGTCAGATTGGGACTGACTGCGTCGCGTGTCTGCATCAGGCCTGTCACCACCCAGGGCTGCCGGGCTGTCTCCGTTAAGATCCAGCCGGCGGTATTGACCAGATATGGTAAAACGATGCCGATCGGCATGATCTTCAGCAGCCACGACCACTTGGCGGGATATTTTTTAGCGGCGTAAAACCAGACCACCAGGGTGATCAGCGCCATCAGGAATCCCAGCGCCACCATGAACCTGAAGGTCCAGTAGTCCAGGGCCACCAGCGGGACGTAATCTCCCGGCCCGTATTGCTGTTCATACTGCGCCTGGATGTTGTTGATGCCTTCCACTTCGCCCGAGAATTTAAAGTAATAAAGGAAACTGAGCGCTCTGGGAATATCCACGCTCCAGACCAGTTCCTTGCCGTCGGGCGTAAAACCGGCGATCAATGAAAAGTCGGCCGGATCTTGCGTCTCGAAGTGCGCCTCGGAAGCCGCGGCGGCCATGGGCTGCACCTGTTTGAGATATAACCCTTGAACGTGTCCGGTTCCGATCACCAGCACTGTCGAAATAAATCCGATCACGGCGGCCAGTTTGAAACTGGTTTTGAAGGCTTCGACGTCCTTCTTGCGCAGCAGGTGGTAGGCGCTAAACCCGAGGATGAAGAAACTGGCGGTCACCAGACCGGAACTGATGGTATGCAAGAAGAGATACCAGGCGCGCGGATTTCCGAGCAGGGCGCCGAAATTGACCATTTCGGCTCGGCCTCCATTTATCACGAACCCGACCGGGTTCTGCATGAAGCCGTTGGCGGCCAGGATGAAGAAGGCGCTCAACGTGCTGCCGATGGCGACCAGCCAGATCACCACAGCGTGCAGCTTCTTGGAAAGCCTTTCCCAGCCGAAGATCCATACGCCCAGGAAGGTGGATTCGAGGAAGAAGGCCAGCAGACCTTCAATGGCCAGAGGCGCGCCGAAGATGTCTCCCACAAAGCGCGAGTACTCCGACCAGTTCATGCCGAACTGGAATTCCATCACCAGGCCGGTGACTACGCCCATGGCATAGTTGATCAAAAAGAGCTTGCCCCAGAACTTCGTCAGGCGTTTGGTTTCAGGATTGCCGGTCTTGACGTACATGGTTTCCAGAACGGCCACAAATACCCCCAGTCCCAGGGTGAGCGGGACGAAGAAGAAGTGATAGATGGTGGTGAGGGCAAACTGCCAGCGAGACAAAAGGACAATATCCATAAAAACGCTCCTTGATAGAGAAATATTATCTGACCGGCCAGAAACCGGGCAGGAAGAGCCTGATCACGACATCCAGGATCAACGCGAGGATGAAGAGGTTGCTGAAAAGTCGGTTATGGTGAAAAGCGAAACCCGCGAACCAGGTCGGCCAGGCCGGCCATTCCTTGGGGGGCTCGGCGGGACGCGGTTTGGTATGCACGGCCGCGGCGATTAAGGCGCGTTTGCCTGCCAGGAACACGATCAGCAAAATGGGCGTAAAGTAACGTGTCACAAAGACCAGATAAAGAATGACCAGATAGATGAGGATGATCACGGCCATGTTGAGGTAGCGGGCGGTCTTTTCACCGATCACCACAGGCAGGGTGCCGACGTTCTTGACCTTGTCCTCGGCGGATTTATCGATGTGTTTGCCGATGTTGATGCTGACCACGCTCAACCCGAACGGGACGGCTGCCAGGGCGGCGCTCCAAACCGAATCCACCATGCCCCGGGCCAGCACCAGATAGACGCCCGCGGCCATGACCGGTCCCCAGATGAGGAAGATGCAAATCTCACCCAGGGCAATGTGCTTCAACGGCCAGGTGTAGAAGAGCAGTACCAGGGCGCCGAAGGTAAAGAGCACGATGATATCCACCGAGAAATGGCTGTAGATCAGCGCGAAGATGCCGGAGATCACGGCCAGCGTGCCGCTGACGGTAAACCAGGTGAGTTGCTGCTTCTTGGTCCAGAAACCCTGCACCAGGGGATGTACGCCGTACTGGGTCCTGAAATAATTATCATTGTCGATGCCGCGTGAGTAATCTGTGTAGTCGTTGAGCAGATTGTTGGTGCCGTGCGCGATGAACAGACCGAGGGTGATGATCAACCAGGGTAGGACGTGAAAGAACCCGTCCCGCCAGGCTAAAATGCCGCCGATGGCGCAGGTATAAAAGGTCACGATGGTCACCCCTGAACGGGTGGCGATCAGCCATTTGGAGATCACATCAAGTTTTTTCCATTCCTCAACCGAATCCATCTTCACCAGCGAGGAAATCGCTTTTTTCCACATCCCGAAATTGACACTCATTGACGCCTCCCCGATACCAATCAGCTAATTAAAATAATTTCTATCATTTTAATCTATATTGTCAACAGAATGCAATTTTTGAGGAATATTTTAATCTAAATAATCTTGCCGAGGCCAAATCCGCCGAAAGAAAAGACCAGTGAGCCGAATAAAATGGTTACAGCCGTGGTCCAGAGATAGCGTAGCATAGGCACGTGGTAAACGCCCGCCACCACGCTGATGGCTTTGGCGCCGTAAAGCGGGATGGCGCGGCCCCCGATCAGGAACCAGGGCGAATCAACAGGCAGTTTGCCCAACCCAAACGGCAGCTTTTCTTTCTTTTCCATGAAGTTGGCCGCGCTGCCGATGCGCTGTCCGATGTAATACTCCACGATGGCAGCCAGGGTGTTGCCGATCCACGAGACAAGCACCGCCACCCACGGGCCGAACATGGCGCCGATGAGCAGCGTTAGGGGTTCCGAGGGGATGAAAGTCGTCCCCAGGGCGGCGTAAACAAAGATGCTGATCACCAACCCCCATATGCCGGAATTTCCAATGAAAGTCTTGATCTTCTCGAAATCAAATGCCACTGCGGCGCCGATGGCCGCCATGAAGAGCAGCGAGGTAAAAAGGGTGATGAGCGTTTTCTTGCGGGACTCCCCGGTTTTACTCACGTTTTGTTTTTCGGTCATGAGCCAATGGTACTCCAATACGACATTATTTTTTGGAGGTTAATCAATCCCTGAACCAACGGCTGCAGCCGGTTTTTGTTCAGGTAATTTGATACGCATTGTGGCAAAGAAATTGATCACCGCAATGAGTACTCCAAATATAAATACGTATTGGTAGCCAAAATGGTTCCAAATCACACCGCCAACCAGGGCGATGCTGATCGAAAAAACGTGGTCAATGGTAATGGCAGCCGTGATCGCGGACTGAATATCCGATTCCTGCAGGGCGATCTTCTTCATGTAGGTTGAGCGCGCCATGCTGACCGACATGAGTACCTGGTCCAAGAGGTAGCAGATACAGGCGATCATGAAGGCCGTGTTTTCAGTAAAGACCGATCGGCCGAAAGCGTAGCCCAGGCAAACGAAGACCAACAGCACGGCCTCAGAGGCCAAAACGACTTTTTCGCCCAGCTTGTCGATAGCTTTGCCCAATAAGGGTTGGAACAGGATGCCGATGACGCCGCCGATGACGATCAGCGTAGCAATGGTCTGGGTGGGTTTGCCGAAGACGGTTACGATCACCCAGGGCGCGAAGGTGATGAAGATCTGCTTGCGTGAGCCATATAAGACTGCCAGCACGTAAAAAAGAGAATACTCTTTGCGCAGTTTTAAGAAGTGTCTCGAACCTGCGTTCCTGACCTTGGATGGGGTCATCATGGCCATGACCACCATACCCACGATAAAACACACGGCTGCGATGGTAAAGGTGTGCTCGTAATTGAATTTCAGATACTTAAAACCCACAAAGACTACGGCGCTGCCAACGATGGCAGCAAGATTGCGGACCGCGTTCATCTGTCCTAAACGCTGGCCCGGACGTCCCTCACTTGCCAGTTCCATGCCCACAGTGGAGGCCACCGGCATGAAAAGGTGCTGTCCGAGGCTGAAAATGAAAAGGAACATCACCATGATGGAGTATGTCTTGGAGGCAAATCCGATCAGGAAGATGCCCGCGCCCCCCAGAAGCAGGGAGAGCGCGCCCAGTTTGCGGCTGCCGAGGAACCACAGCGACGCGGATACAAAAACCACGATCAACCCCGGCAGTTCACGTGGAAGTTCAAGGAAGGAGCGTTGGAAGGGCGTTAATGAGAACGTATCATTAAGAAAGTTGTTCAACGTTGAGTCAACCAGGCTGGTGGCCATGCCGACGGCGAACGTGGCGATGGTGAAAAGGATCAACTCGCGTGAGATTTGAGAAATTCGTGCGCGCAATGTGGTCGTCATAGGTTTGGGTTCTTTCATTGATAAATGAATTTGAAAAATTCTAACACATGCTTGCGCCGTTCCGTTTGCCAGAAAATCGCCAAATTGAGAGCAAAAGTCATCAACCTGTTAAATGAAAAACGCGCCTCCAGGAATTTTTGGAGCGCGTTTTTCTGTAACTTTGACATCTAATCAAGTTGAGAAGGTTCAGGGATGTCTGTCAGCGAGACCTCGTCAGTCTGAGACAGGTTGCACGATTCGAATTTCTCAAGGATGGGCTGCCAGCCAAACAAACGGCTGTAAACCGCCGTCAGATCGTCCAGACCCAACGGACGTATTCCCTGCGCCAGCAGATCGGCTTTCCAATCGGCAGGGGCGTCGGCTGAGTTCTTGAACAGATCATAGATGAATGCGGCATCGTCGTCCGCGGCAATGCGGTTGATCGAGACCTTGCCGCAGCCTTTGCAGACGTGGATGATCATCAGTTCGCCCTGCTCCGGTGGGCCGTAGCGTTTGTGGGTCTGCTTGATGGTCAAGCCAACCGGTTCCATACGGCTCATGCAGTCCGCCTTGCGGTCGCCGGCCTTTTTCTCGTCCACGTGCCTCGAATAGAGACAGCGCGGACAATGGTTGCGGTTGTTCACACCCGAAAGTTCCCGGTCTGCCGAGACCGGAAAACCGCATTGAACGCAGGTAAACCCCTTTTCCCGGTGTTTCTGATATTGTTGCTCATTTAGTTTGTGATTCCTGGACTGATGTCCTTTTTTATTTCTTCTTTCAAAAGCAGCAGGTTCATCCTCTTCGATGGGCTGCCTGTAATGGTTGTGTCTCATGGGTACCCCAATAAAAAAAAGCCAGCCGCGTTAAAATCCGTGGCTGGCTGATCGATGTTCAAAATGATCAATTAAAAGACAGAACTTTGAATTTCGTTTAACACCGGGGCGTAAAAACGGTCATTGTGCGTCTTAAATAAAAACCACGGGCAAAGGAGCTCACCCGCGGCGGAAAAGGACAAACCAAAAAATGGCTGGGCCTGATCTTTACGGGCGCATCCTCGCAGTTGGTATGGTAACAATGACCGAAACAGAATTAATCAAAAAACTAACCTTTTTATTATTATACAACGGCTCGAATTATCGCATATCCTGACCGGTTGTCAAGAGAATTCGCTACTTATGGTCAATTCGCTTTTTAACTTCATACATGGCCTGATCGGCTGCCTTTAACAGACTTTCGGGGCTCCCGCCGTCTATTGGGTAGGTGCTGACGCCGATGGAAGCCGTGACCGTATGTTCTTCTTCATCAATATCTCTGCAGATCAATTCGGTCAATTTGTCAGCGACCAGGCTGGCTTCATCGGTTTTGGACATGCCATCCAGCAGGACGACAAATTCATCGCCGCCGATCCTGGCTACCGTATCGGATGAACGCACGTTCTTGGTCAGCAGCCGGGCCATTTTCTTCAAATAATAGTCACCTTTGTCGTGACCCTGTTGATCGTTTACTTTCTTAAAGCCGTTCAGATCGATGAACAGCAGTGAGAACAAACACTTGTTGCGTTTTGCGTGAAATGCGGCCTGTTCGATCCTGTCCATCAACAAGAAGCGGTTTGCCAGTGAGGTCAACGGATCGTGAGTGGCCAGCCACTGGAAACCGATCTCGGAATTCTTCAGATCGTTGATCTCGCGCGTGATTCCCAGCAAACCCACAATTTCTCCTTGTTCATCGCGCAGGGGTAGTTTCGTGGTGGAGGTCCAATTGGTTTCACCCAGTTTGTTGACGTAACTTTCGATTAATCCCATCTTGGGTTGGCCGGTATCCATGACTTGCTTGTCATCGATGATGGTCTTGCCGCCAAAATCATCACCGAAAAGTTCGATATCCGTTTGACCGTATATCTTTTGGGGGTCTGAAACGCCCAAATCGTCGGCCATTTTTCGGCTCACACGCCACAGACGGCATTCCCGGTCTTTGATATAGATGCTGTCACCGGTGTTTTCCATTAATGCGTTCAGTATCCAGGAATCTGCGATTTCCATAGGCATATCAGACATGGCATTTCTCCATATATACGATTAGAGACGAAACAGTTGAACAATATATCTAATTATAGATAAAACAAAGGAAAATTCCAGCCTCTCAAACAAAAAGGTAATTCGGTTTCATTCTCTTTTTTCGCCGGGGCTGTCCTCCTAATGAGTATAATAAGCACATGGCTAAAACGATCACTCAATACGTCTGCCAGCAGTGCGGAAGGACCTCGCCCCGCGCTCTGGGCAAGTGTCCGCAGTGCGGCGGATGGGGCACCATGGTGGAAGAGGTCATTGTGGATACAACTTCCTCTGCCAAGCCCAAACTGCGCGGATTGACGACCCGCTCGCAGCCGCGCCGCATGAGCGACATCGAAGGCGATGCCGAGATGCGCATTCCCCTGCCGATCGGCGAATTTGCGCGCGTGCTGGGCGGAGGGGTTGTGCCCGGTTCGATCGTCCTGGTGGGCGGAGATCCCGGCATCGGCAAATCCACCCTGCTGCTGCAAATGGCGCTTGAGATGGCCGATCACAAGAACGGCGCGAAAAAACTGAAAGTGCTCTACGTCTCCGGTGAGGAATCCGAACGGCAGATCAAGATGCGCGCCGTGCGCCTGACCCGCATGGCGGACCAAACCCCTGAACGTGAGTTCAGCCAGGATTTACTGCTTCTGACCGAGACGAACCTTGAGTCGATCCTTGAGCAGGTCGGCGAACTCAAACCGGACCTGCTGATCGTGGATTCTATCCAGACTGTTTATCTGCCGGACCTCAACTCCAGCGCCGGTTCCGTGAGCCAGGTGCGCGAATGCGCCAACCGTCTGCGAGAACTGGCCAAGAGCAGCGGCATGGCAGTCTTTTTGGTGGGGCACGTGACCAAGGAAGGCGTGATCGCCGGGCCGCGTGTGCTTGAACATATTGTCGATACCGTCCTCTACCTGGAGGGCGACCGTTTTCAAAGTTACCGCCTGCTGCGTTCGGTCAAGAACCGTTTCGGCGCTACCGCCGAGGTGGGCGTTTTCGAAATGCGCGAACGCGGCATGATCGAAGTGACCAATCCCTCAGAGGCTTTTCTGGCGGAACGCATGGTCAATGCCCCCGGTTCGGCCATCGCCGTCACCATGGAAGGCACGCGTCCGCTGCTGGTGGAAATGCAGGGGCTTACCAGTCCCAGCAACCTCGGCAATCCGCGCCGCACCCCCAACGGGGTGGATTTCAACCGCCTGCTCATGATCACCGCCGTGCTTACCCGTCGGCTGGGCATGCGCCTGTCTGAGCAGGACGTATTCGTCAACGTCATCGGCGGACTGCAGGTGGGCGAACCGGCTGCCGATCTGGCCGTTGCCGCCGTCATCGCCTCGTCCAATAAGGACGTGCCGGTCAAGGCCGACGCGGTTCTGATAGGCGAAGTAGGCCTGTCGGGAGAACTGCGCTGGGTCGGACAGATGAATGCACGTCTGCGCGAAGCGCATAAATTGGGGTTTAAAACGGCCATCATTCCGCGCAGACTGCGCCAGGGAGAGCCTCTTCCTGACGGGATCGAACTCAAAGAAGCCCGTTCACTGCGTGAGGCATTGGGTTGGGCGCTGCTGGCTGAAAAGTAAGGGATTAAGGAGAAAAAATGCAAAAACCACTTCTTGACTTGAGGTTTATTTCATCCATCCGGCGCAACCACGGATTGGAACACGCCACTCTCAACCTGTTGGGGAAAAAGGTTCCCGGATCCTCCTTCATCGGGCGCTCAGACACGAAAGGGTTCTGGGTGATCGGTGAAGTCTCAACCGACTTACTCCTCGAGACCACGCAGGAAGCCCTGAAACGTATGAAAGGCGGCGAAAAAAACCTGGCCGTGCATGCCAACTGCGGCACCAACTATGCCACTGCCGGCCTGATCGCAGGTACTTTTGCCTGGCTGGGTTCCCTGGGTAAGGCGAATTCTTTCAAGAAAAAAATGGACCGCTGGCCGCTGATGGTCATGTTGGTAACAGGCGCGCTGATCGTCGCGCAGCCCCTGGGGGCCAAGGTACAGGAAAAAGTGACCACTTCCGGCGAACCCGGCAACCTGGTCGTGAAACAAATTGTCCGCTATGAAGGCAAAAAGGCGCCCCTGCACCGCATCCTCACGGGCGACGTGACCCCGGCAGCGGAGTCAGAGGCTTGAGTCAGGCCAACATCCATTTGCTCCGCGGAGACGATATATACTCCGTGGATCTGGCCGTGAAGAAGATCACCGCCTCTCTGGGTGATGGTTTTGACGCCGCCATGAACGCATCGCGCCTGGACGGCAAAAGCGTCTCTTTTGAAGACCTGCAAACTGCCTTTACCACCCTGCCCTTTTTCGGCACCTGCCGTCTGGTGGTGGTGGATTCCGCGCTGGCAAAGATCAATAAGGATAATCAGGATAAATTCATCAAGTTGTTGGAATCGACCCCTCCCTCCACCCACGCGGTGCTGCAGGTGGAAGACCATCTCAAATGGCGCAAAGACGCCAAAGGCGCGTGGATCCAGGTTTGGGAGACTTTTTCAAACACAAACTGGCTGGTGAAATGGTTCGACGCGCACGAGAACGCCGAGATCATTGACCTGGCCCTGCCCGATGAGAAGAATATGGAAGCCTGGGTGGCGGCCGAAGCCAAACGGCAGGGCGGCGCTTTTGAACCCGAAGCTGCCCGCGAACTGGCCCGCCATACCGGCAACGACACCGGCATTGCCAGCCAGGAGATTGCCAAGCTGCTCATGTACGTGGATTTCAAGCGTCCCGTTACCGTGAAGGACGTGATCGAATGCGTCTCGGTGGAAGGTTCCGCGGACGTATTCGTCATGCTCGATGAACTGGTGGAAGGGCGCATCCCGCAGGCGCAGTCGCTCATGCGGCGTCTGCTCGAAAGCACCCCCCCCGAAGCCATTCTGGGCGCGGTGATCCACCGCTTCAGGCAGCTCATCCAGGTGCGTGAAGCCCTGGATGCCCGCGAAGACCTCAAGGTGCTGGTGGAACGTAAGGTGATCTTCAACAATCAGACGAACAAATACGCTTCCGCGGCGAGGCGCTTTACGCTGCGGCAGTTGAGCGGCATCTATAACCGCCTGCTCGAAATGGACGTGCAGGCCAAGACCTCGCAGGTTGACCTGGCCTCCAATCTTGAAGTGTTCGTCATGGAAATGTGGTAATATTTTCTAGAAAAAATTAAAGGAGGGAAAGAAAATTGGAAAACAGTAAAGAAGCACCTGTACTGTCTAAACGCAATAATAAGCTCCTGGATATTTCAAAGGCATGCGAAATAATCGCATGGATAGTATTGGTCATCTATTGTGTCTATGGTTTTCTCTCTCAAACTCAAATTCAGGTTCTTAAAGAATCTCTCATTTTGGGGTCTTCATCCACAACTGCTTTCAATACAGTCCTTCGTGTTTCAGAAGTCCTTAAGGGAAATTTATCACCGATGGTCTATCTAAAACTCATTGTAGATTTGCTAACGCAATTACTTCAAGGTGTATTGGGTTTTCTAACTTTATATGGGATTTCTTATGGACTGAAAATGCTGGTGGAGACCGATGTTAATTACAGATTAAACAAATCGGGGGATGGTAATGAATAGTGATGAATGGAAGACCATATACAAAAATCTTTCCCAAATGGAAACCGAAGAATTAGCCGGGTATTGGAGCCAGCATAATGAGGAAGAGTGGACACCCATAGCTTTTGATTTAATGGAGAAGATCCTCACCGAACGGTTGGGGAAATTGCCCGACACTGGCATGATCACGCAAGAAAAAACGGGCAAGTCAAAGAATGGAAGAAACAAAATAGAGAAAGAGATCGATGAAATCAAAGAATTGGTCAGAGATACTGATCCGGTTTTTTATAATCCTGAAAAGGTCAACTTATTGATCAAATGGATTTATCGATCGATGTATATTGTGATCATGTTATATGTGTTGAGATTTCTCCTGGATTTAGGCGACTTCATACTCGGACCGATAGGTCGGTCAAGTTTTGTTGAAATTATTATTTCTATGGCTGATGATTTGGCTTTAATTCTCATTACCAGTGTTTTAATCTTCTTTCAATTTAAAGTTATGGCATATATCTTGAAAATATTACGCGAGATGGAAATCAATAGCAGGAACGACCATAGTTCTTGAGGAAAAGTCATCGCAAGGCAAAAACTATGAGTTTATTGTTGCATGAAAAACATGTGCTGGTCACCAAATTATCCGATGACGAGGTGCTCGAAAAGCTTGCGAAATACATCGGCCAGCAGCACTTTGTCAAGGAATTCCTTTTTGGTTCTGCGCCGTATTTCGGTCAAATTATGGGGAACTTTTTTATGCGTCGCGCTTCACCAAATTTCAAAGACGGGTCATGCCTGTCATGTTGGGGGAAATTCGCTCCACGTCAAAGGGGTGCGAGATCGACCTTCTCATCGGCAAGGATAACTGTAAAAAGTCCACGGCAGTGATTTATGCCGTCCTCTTTGGGATACCTCTTTTGGTCATTTTGGCGTTCATGATTTGGGGATTGATTATTGGGCAGGATTATTCATTTCTTGTATTCTTTTTGATTTTGGTGGCTGGGTTCTATCTGGCACAATGGATCAATTTCAAAATAGAGGCCGCCACGTATAAATTTGATTTTTGCCAGCTGTTGCATGGTGATATTGATGAATAAAGATCACAGAATTCCCTTGTAAAAACCACGAAATGATCTAATGTTTCATCTGTACAAGATAGATTGAATTCACCAGAAAATAATGCTACTATACAAAAAACACCGCAGGCAGTGAGCCCTTAAACGGATCATTATCCTCTGCTTTTTATCATTATGAGGAGATGTGATATGAAGATCCGTTTAGTGGTTGCATGTTGCGCTGTTTTTATATTACCAATCCTTCTTTTTCGAAATTATTCTGCTGTTTCCGCTTCTCCACCGCAACAAATAAAAATCATCATCACTTGTCCTCTCCCGCAGGGGGAAATTGGTAAACCCTACTCGTCCAGCCTGGCTTCAACCGGTGGAATCGAGCCTTTACACTGGAATATTACTGCGGGCGCGCTTCCACCGGGTTTATCGTTGGACTCCGTCAGCGGTTTGATCTCGGGCACGCCGCTATCCGCGGGGAATTTTGGTTTTGCCGTAATGGTCTATGATGCCCATCAAAGCAGCGACGGTCCGATTCAATGTTCGATCTCAATCCTTCAGGCTCCGCCGACACCGACGGCTACCCCCACCGCCACGCCCACGCCAATCCCCTTTGATTACGATCTGGATGCGCTTGAGGATGTCCTCGTGCTTGATCCGAACCTGTCCCCGGCTCCCGGCAGCAACCGTCTGGAGGTCGTTCAAACGATCAAGGTGAGATTGTTAAGCGGCAAGACTCAACCCGGTCAAATGTCTTTTTCGGGCATCCCCGAAGGAGTCGGTTACGATTGTGACTTGATGGCAGGTTCCCCGCCTTTTACCAGTCAATGCGTTTTCTATTTGGAGGATATCGAAACAACGCCCCTCGAAGGGGATTTCCCAATTGAAGTCCGCATGAATATCAACAATCTGGTCCGCAAGGATAGCTATACCCTGCACATTCCACCCTTCAATGATATTCGCATCACCGATATCAAGCCTGTTCAGGTGGTTTATGATGCTGACCTGCACGGAGTATTGACACTGGTAAAAGGGAAAGGGACTGCGTTTAAGGTGTTGGTGAGTTCCAGTTATGCCGACCCCCTGGAAGTGAACTTCCTGTTGTTTTTGCCGGAAAGTGAGTGGTATACCGCACCGCCATCCACAGGGGTGGTCATTCAGGGGACGCCTGCAGGGTGGGAATTCCCCGATACCTGGGGCCCTGTCACGATTAACCCGGGCGATAACGAAATTATGCTGCCATATCTTGAACCCGATCAGACAGAGATCCTTTTTAGGGATGATATGAGTCTACCTGGGATTATTGAAGGGCGTTGTGTGAGCAACATCTGTGGTCCGGACGTAAGGGTGATGCCCAGGCCTGACGTGATCGGGACGGTCCATTATGCCGTCACTGTGGATCCGGATAACACACTGGCAGAGGTCAATACCGAAAACAATTCATTGGCTGGCACGGCGGATTCTATTGGCACAAGACCCTGGAATTTTTACGTGGTGAACTACAAGGAAGCTGCACATATAACCTCTCCCTCTCTCACTGATATTCAAAATGGCGCGAAACACCAATTGGAATATCTGTTAGCACTCTTTCCAATTGCGGATTCTGAGATCCGTTATACGATTGCTCCCGAAACCAGTTCTGAGCTATGTTCGTATAATCCCGGCTTGACCTGCGGATATTCGACTACTTGGGAAACAAGGTCGGGTTATCCGGATTTCGAGGATCGAAGCCAATTCTTAAGTCGCATTGCAGATCTGGCGCTCTCTGAAGGGTACGATATGGGGATTGCCATTGGCAGCGGCTCCGGAGGCGGCGTTGGTGGAACATCATCCGCGTTGTTCGTTGGAAATTGTGGTGGGGACTATACCTATAAAATGGCTCACGAATTCAATCACCTGATCACTGGCATGAAAGATATTTATAGCCTGGACTGCCTGGTGGAATGGGATGAGGCTTACTGTGAACATGCCGATGGTTCTCGAGATTATTATTGTTACGAAGACTCCTTGAAGAAACGGGATGGATATACTGATATAAATTGTTCCTATTCGGGGGACGCACTGATCTGCCTGCCCGGGCAGGTAAAACACTGCGTTGGGTCATGCAGCTGCTCCGTCTATGATTTTCACTATGCAACCTATCCGGTCTGTCCAGGACTGGGGGTTTGTAATGCTGACTGCTGCAATCACATTGCAAGTGCTGATTGCGCTGGCGGCACAGTATATAACGGGCCGGATGGCAGGATCATACATCCTGCCTCTGAAGGATTTTGGGTCAATCGCTATATTCCGGTGACTTCAGGAGCGGTTTACATCATGGATTTTGTTGATCCGATGATTCCGGACCCCATAAGTTACTGGATGCGATTGGATCCTACTTATCAGCATTGTTACGAAGATTTGCAGTTCAATGATGGCTATTTGAAATTACTTCGTACTCCGCGTATGCTGGATGGCGCCGATCCTGAAGCGCTGCTGGTCAGCGGTGAAGTCCATGCCGATGGAACCGCGTCGTTCAATCCGTTTCTGAGATTGATTGCCCCACAGCTTGATCTCCTTCCCGGTGAAGGAGAAGGGTATGCAATTGTCTTGTTGGATGCGAACGGGAAAGTTTTGGAAACGAATTATTTTGATCCGCTATTCTATCAGACAGATCCAGACGAAGGGGCGATCGACACTTTCCATCTTTCCTACCGCGTTCAATGGGTTGAGGGGACGCAAAAAATAGTGCTACAAAATCCTGCGGGAGTTGCCATTGCTGAACAAAATGTCAGCCAGAACGCGCCTGTTGTCGAAATTGATACCCCAAAGCCCGCGTTGGAGCATAATGCAAGTGAGCCGCTGACCGTATCCTGGCACGCTGAAGACGCAGATAACGATCCCTTGAGTTACTATGTTTCGATCAGTACTGACCAAACAGAAACCTGGCAGCCGCTGGTCGGCAACCTGCAAGAGAGTTCCTATACGATAGAGACAGTAAGTTTTCCAGAAGGTACCGAGTTGCTGGTCAAAGTAAGAGCAAGCGACGGTGTCAATACCGGATATGCCATCCTGTCATCCCCGGTAAAAATGAAAAGCGAGATTGAAGAGATCGAAGAGGAGCCTCTTGATGAAAAAAAACCTCGGGTTTCATTTTTTATTGGGTTGGGCTTACTCTGGGTGGCAGTTCTCATCGCCGTGATCTGGGGCCTTGTGAAACTGGCTGGAAAAGGAAAAATCCAGGGATAATTATTTCTAGAAATAATATTCATTTTTGGGAATGATTCTTTTAAGGTATGGGTAAATTATCACGGCTGCAATTCTTGATACTTGCCTTGAGTGGCAGATTAGCAACCTTTAATAGGATTTTGCATCCATAATAGAAGAAAAGTTGCTAATTGGTAAATAAAAAGGATATGGGAATGGCTAATAAATTAAAAGGAAAAACTGTATTGATCACCGGTGCCAGCGCCGGTATTGGATGGGCCAGCGCCGTCGCACTGGCGCAAGAAGGCGCCAATCTGGTGCTGACTGCCCGGCGTGCGGATCGCCTGGCTGAACTCGAAGAAGCCGTGCGCAAGGCCGGCGGACAGGCCGTCAGCCTGACGGGCGACGCCCGCGAAGAAGAGACCGCCAAAAAAGCCGTGGACATGGCGTTGAAATCTTTTGGCGGGTTGGATATTTTGATCAACAACGTGGGTGTGGGCAACTACAAGAACCTGGTGGATACCAGTGCCGCGGATTACGACGAAATGATGGATTCCAACATGCGCTCGACCTTCCTGTTCTCACGCTACGCCGTACCGCACATGATCGCGCAAAGATCCGGCACGCTGCTGATGATCTCCTCCATGGCGGGCAAATACGGGTTCGCCGGAGAGGCCGTCTACAGTGCCACCAAGTTCGCCCAGGTCGGCTTTGCCCAGTCCCTCGACAAGGAACTGCGTCCGCACGGCATCAAGGTGGGGCTGATCTGCCCGGGCGGCGTCAAAACCGAATTTGCCCTGGGCAAGGGCCGCACCGAGAAAAGCGTGGCCGAATCGGGCATGCTCGATCCGCAGGACGTGGCCTCCGCCGTGTTGCTGGCCTGCACGCAATCCTCAGGGTCACGCATCATCGAGATTCAGATGCGTACTATGAATGAAGCCCTGACGTAATATTATTATTTCTAGAAAATATTCCTCATGATTGCCCCTCTCCATCAGTGGGATGAAGAGACTGCAGGATTGATTTTCATCGGTCCTTATATACACCGTGGAAAAAAACCTGACTAAAGCGAATTGTTTCTAGAAAAAACAACTCAATTGTCCCTTTCCATCCCCGGACGGAAGGTCGGTGGGTTCGTCCACTATCGAGATCCAGATGGCACCGTGGGAAAAAACCTGACTAAAGCGAATTGTTTCTAGAAAAAACAACTCAATTGTCCCTTTCCATCCCCGGATGGAGAGTCGGTGGGTTCGGGATTTATGGATGAAACTCTACTGTAATTGGAAATATTTATTTCTAGAAAATACTAACGAACGTTCCCTGGAATTTAGTTTGAATATTCTATTTAAGATAGCCCCTCTTCATCCCCGAGATAGAGTGGTTGTGGGTTCACGCATCATCGATATCTGAATAAGCGCCATGGATGAAGTCCAGACGAAAGAGAATTATTTCAAGAAAAAAATATTCAATATTGTCAATCGTTAGCCCCTCTCCATCCCCGGATGGAGAGGGGTTGGGGTGAGGTAGACGAACCAATCAACAAACTTCAAAAAACGATCAGCTTGATTTCAAAAGCACGTAGAAATAGAATCCGGCTCCGAAATAGAGCTGCAGGAAAATGACCGCCAGGGTCAACCACCGTTTAAGCACATTCTCCTTCAAGATTCCCCTGTGGTCGCACAGGAACAGCGCGCTGCTCACGTAGAGCAAAAAGAGAGTGATCTGTCCGCTCCAGATGAAGTTGGCCGCAGCGCTTTGCGGTCCCACTTCGGCAAAGAAGTAGGTAAAGACGGCGCCGAAGAGGAAGCTGAGCCAGCCCATCTGCATGCGGGGATCCCTGAGCGCGTCCTTCAGGTTAAGCAGCGTGATCACCAGCGGGAAGAGCATCGAGAGCAGCAATTTCACGATCAGGCTGGTGTCGGAAAGGCTGCGCATGATCTGCAGCGGGGCGAACACGACGTGGCTTTCAGAAGCCGGACCGAAGGTGAGCACGAACTGCCAGATCAGTAGCACGAGGGAGGGCAGCACCAGGCCGAAGATCAACCAGGACCAGTTGATGGGCTGTTTTTTAATCAGCCGCACCAGCGCGAAGATGGCGGCAGCCGGCAGCAGACAGATGATCAGGTTGGGTTTGGCATACAGCGCGGCCATTGAGACCAGGGCGCTCAGCAGAATGACCTTCCAGGAGGCTTTGTGTCCCAGCAGGGCTTCGATGCTGAAGAAGAACTGCAATACCGCCAGCGGTTTAAGCAGCAGGATGGTCGGATTGTGATACACGTTGGGGGCAATGTATCCGTTCAGCAGCGCCAATAAAATGTTGTCGTAATCCATCAACAGCGCCGGTGTGACGATTTGCAGCCCGATGGCGATCAAACCGGCCGGCAGGGCGTCGAGGGTCTTGCGCAGGAAATAATAGAGGATGCCGGAAGTGGCTGCCATGCCCAGGAGGGTCACCATCAGAGCGGCGAAGTTCCATGAACTATTGAAAATCTGTCGGGCAAACAGCGTCAGCCAGTGCCATAATCCGTGTGAGATCACGGAGGGCGGCACGTTCTGCGGATGCTGGATCAAGTCCATGGCCCAGGCGAGATGGGGTTGAAAATCGCTTTGGGCGACGTAGATCTCAAGATATAAAACCGGCGCGAAGATCAGGATCGAACCGACGACAAGGGTTAAATACTCCGGCCAGCTTGTTTTTTGTAAAAATTTTTGCATCCTGCCTCTCAAAGGAAAAGGGTTTTGCAATTGAATTATACCTTGCGGAAAAAGCTGCCAACACAAATATCAGCTATTGGGTGCCTGTCAGCCTGAATTTTGACCAAAGAAAAATCGTTTTTGACCGACAATAATAATGCCTTGTCTCACTGCCCGGGCGACGATATTTTTAATGCTGCTTTTATCACATTTTCAAATTATCTTTATTAAATTCTCACAATGATCAGGATATAGTCATACTGAATCAAATTTCCTTAATAAGGGGCAACAAATGACGTCAACGACTTCTACGGTGATGCAGGCCGGGCAATCCACGCGGCAGCGAAAGATCGGTTTGTGGTTGATCCGACTTGTTTATTTCGCTTTGGCAGTCAGCAGCGTGATGGATATCATCGCCGGTTTAAGCGTGAAATTCGGCTGGGTGGACTGGGTCAGTCTGGCGCTCCGTCTTGGAGCCGCGCTGATCATCGCGCTGGTTGGCGAGACCTTTATGAAAAAAGGCAGGCAGGTAGGCGCCGTCTTGATCACCATCATCGTTTCGGTGATCGCCCTGTTCACAATGTGCGTGATCAGCCCGTTGAAATTTGCCTGGCTTTTGGGCATCATCATCAGCGTATTGCTGTCTTTGCTGGTCATCCAACTGATGCCGGCGCAGTGGATGGGCAAAGGCATTCTGATCTCATTCATCGGCGGGGCCTTTGTTTCGGTGACCGACTTTTTCTCAAAGAGCACCAACTATCTGATGGATTTCAATGATCCACAGGTAGTGTTATTGACCGGTATGGCGCTCGGCTTGACCGTGCTGCTATTTCTCCGCTTCACCAAGTATCCGGTCACGGCCAAACTCGTTCTGGCAATCACTTCTCTGGCCATCTACATGCTGAATGTCCTTGGCGTTATTACGTCATCCATATTGCAATCGACTGCCTCAGCGGGTAGCGTAACGATGGAAATGTTTTCAAATTGGTTCCTGCTGGGATCGCAGATCGCCGTGGTCTGCGCGGCCGTGATCTCCATCTGGCTGGCCAGGTTCATCACCAAGCCGCTGCTCGAGATCGTGGCGGTTGCCACCAGCATCGCCAAAGAAGGGGACCTCTCGCAGCGTTCCGTCACCCGCTATCAGGACGAAGTCGGCTTGATGTCGGAATCCTTCAACCAGTTGATCGATTCGCTCTCCGAGATGGCCGTGATCGCGGAAGAGATTTCCGACGGCAACCTGACCGTGGCAGTGCAGCCCAAGTCTGACCGCGACGGACTCGGAAACGCTTTCCTGAAGATGGTCGGCAGCCTGCGTGAGACGGTTTCAAACGTGTCTCTTAATGCGACGGCTTTGACCAGCGCCGCGTCCGAATTGTCGGATGCCTCCCTGCAAGTCAGCACTGCCACCGACCAGATTACCGAATCCATGCAGCAGATGGCGAGGAGTTCACAGCAGCAAACCGAAGCTGTTGAGACCACCTCCGGCTCGGTAGATCAGATGGCAAAGGCCATCGAAGGCGTTGCTCGAGGCGCGCAGGAGCAAAGCCAGTCGGTCTCGAAAGCCACCGAGATCACCGATCAGATCAGCGCGGCCATCCGGCAGGTGGCCGAGAACGCCGACGCTGTTACCACGGATTCCATATCCGCGGCTGAAGCCGCCAAAAAAGGCTCCATGACGGTGGAAGAGACCCTCAACGGCATGAAGAACATTAAAGACAAAGTGGGTGTTGTGGCTGAACGCATCCAGGAGATGGGCGAAAGATCCAAGGAGATCGGCGCCATTGTGGCAACCATCGAGGATATCGCCTCACAGACCAACCTTTTAGCCTTAAATGCCGCCATTGAGGCGGCCCGCGCCGGGGAACATGGCAAGGGCTTTGCCGTGGTGGCCGATGAAGTGAGAAAACTTGCCGAACGTTCCTCTCTGGCGACCAAGGAGATCGCGGACCTGATCAAGGGCATCCAGAACACCATCGGGGATGCCGTTCAGGCCATGGACGAAGGTTCGCAGGAGGTTGAAGCCGGCGTTACCAGCGCCAATCAGGCCGGCCAGGCGCTCTCGGATATTTTACAGGCCACGGACGCGGTCAACAAACAGGCCGCTCTGGCCGCCGAAGCCACCGCCAGGATGGCGCAGGCTTCGCAGGAACTGGTCACGTCGGTGGACTCGGTTTCGCAGATCGTCGAACAAAACACGGCCGCTACCGAAGAGATGGCCGCCACGTCCGGTGAGGTGTCTGAGGCCATCGGATTGATCGCCAGCGCCAGCGAGGAGAACAGCGCCGAGGTGGAGGAAGTGAGCGCCAGCACGGAAGAGATGAGCGCCCAGATCGCCGAAGTGACCCAGGCTGCCGCGTCCCTTTCACAGATGGCCGACTCACTCGGTCAGATCGTGGCGCAGTTCAGGCTGGGTGATTAACCACCCGTATGAATTAACAAAGAACAGGGAATCCGTAATAGTAATGGATTCCCTGTTTAGATTAAAGCATGTAGGAGGCTGGCTAAAAAGTCAGTTTCAGAGAGTAAAAAAGAAGAAAAAAGCAGCGATCAGACGACCGCTGCTTTTGTTATGTTATGAGCGATACAAAGAATCCCCCATTCTGTGGTTACTTT
>Ga0068712_1002215_pt1 | contig 22926 bp, 20 predicted proteins | sample MTBAKSrepl1MetaG_FD_62987 | JGI IMG/M metagenome (GOLD analysis project Ga0068712, IMG submission 62987) | Enrichment culture microbial communities from Arthur Kill intertidal strait, New Jersey, USA, that are MTBE-degrading - MTBE-AKS1... | ecosystem: Environmental > Aquatic > Marine >... | reverse complement strand
AACGCAAAAAGGCCCAGCCGGTCGCAATGACCAACTGGGCCTGGTGAATGGGTTGAGAGGGATTGGGGTCCTCTCAGCTGGGACTACTGTGGGTAGGCATCACCTCCTTTCGCAGGGGGGCTATAATGAATGTCCCGATTATCGGTCTGCTCCTGAAATGCAGGGGAGCCGGATACACACGGTGGCAGGGATAGGGTGGATGACCATGATGGGTTCATCGGGTGTTTGGTCGAAAGATTTCCATACGTGTGGAAAAAATTTGTCAACGTTGACAATTCTCTCCATTTTCGACAGCACTGGCCAAAAATCCCCTTCTCTGAATTCATGCCGAATCTGTTCCTGAAATTCACAAATCACATTGTATTTGATTTCATTTCAGTGCATTTAAATTCATTTCGGTCTCGAAAAAGCATGAATTCCATTTCGTAGTTAAACCAGTATGAAAATATTTTTCAAAAAAATGCATTTTTTTTCATTTTTTTGTCCGGAACACCCATCCTGAGGGCTATTACTGTACCAGAGATCATGCCAACCCCTGAAAGTTGCTTGAGCTTAATAACAAATAGTAAATGTTTGACATCAACTACCAGATCAATCAACTTCCAGTAGCAACTACCAGATCATGAACTACAAAAAAATGACTTTCAGTTATCCAACTGATCGGGAAATAAGTGATATAACTGATAGTAAATATACTATATGTTATTCTGATATACTCATAATACCAGTTATCGCCCCAAGAAATAAAACACTAATGCTGTATAAATAGAATTATGTTGTTATTTGTATTGGGCTACTGATAGTGAATATGTAATAGTAAATATACTTCATATACTATTATTTTATCCTAATTTGTGGATCCAATAGTACTATATGCTTGACAGAAATCAGCTCTCTTCCGATCCAGTCTTTTCCTGAACGCTTCTGGAGTGATCCCTGATACCACAGCCGCTTCTTCAAGTTCCATTTCCCCGGTCATGTAAGCCATCTGGGGTTTGGTGAAGTGATCGCAGGCGAATTCAAGCGTTTCTTTTGCGATAAGAAGACTTTCCGGATTGTTGGTGTCGATTAAGATATCCGGTTGGAAATTCGGATCGTCTCTTTCATTTCCCCGGTCGATCCACTCGATATCAGCCCAGTTCCTTTGGTCCAGGGGATCCAGTCTTCGATTGTCGGTCTGTTTCGCTCTGACCGCGTATTTCCGGATCATGTGGTTGAGGTAAAAATACACGTAGCCGGCGATCCAGTTGTTGAGTGAGCCACGGGTATCATCGAATTTCCGGTAATGGCTTTTAGTCCAGTAGTTCTCGAACAACTCGTCAGCGATATCCTTTGGCGTCAGCCCGTATTCGTCGACCAGAGTCCGGATTTTTTCTTGGATGGATCGGTAAAGCCGGTTCTTGTCTTTCCAATTTTTTGAGACAGCCCATTGGAAGGCTCTGTAGTGAACGTCAAAATCATTATTCATGGTCAGTATTTCTGGGGCGGCCCCTTACTTCCGCCCCTTTTCCTTTCTTTCAAATTTTAATTCATTCCATTCTCTTTCTTGATGCCGGCCAGAGCTTTCTCTGCCGCTGATCTGAGGGTGCTTCCTTCCCCAATGAGACGTTTGATTTCGGCGATGGCCTGGACGTCTTCGTCGGTGAATCGCCGATGGGTGCAGTTTCCGACCGGGATCCGCTCGATGTGGTTCAGGTACCGGTTGCACCAGTCCCTGAGTTTGAACTTGGTAACGCCCGTGATTCGTGCGACGGTCCCGATGCTGTAGGTTTGTTTTTTGTTCATGAAATTATCCCCCTGTTGGTATTAGTATGGGGAGTGTGGTATTATCGTCCCCTACCTATATGAGGTTAGTTTAATCCGGGGTGCTGGTCTGGAACCGCCATGAAGGAAGGGAAGGTCTTGCGAGAGGTCCCGGCATAGCGCCAATCGCGCCAGATTGCGCCAGGATCAATCGGCAGGGCCAGAGGCGTGGATTGCTACTCGGGATTGAGAGACAAGCGCCAGGGGTTGATTTCTTGTGGTGGGTATGACTGAGCCTTCGGGGGTTTTGAATGGCAAGCTGAATGGAAAGGGCTGATGTTACATATTAGTAGGGTTATTGTGGAATCTGACGACTTTCAGTGTTACAATCGGAATCACTCACTTCGCGGTTTTCGATTCTGGAAAACGGAAACTCTGATCCTTTTCCTCGCTCGATTTTTGAATACCATCACCATCATTGAAACCGCGAGTTCTCATGAATAGTGCAAGTATGGCTGGGTCTAAACTAACCAACCCACTGAGCTGGGAATTCAATGCTTTCAAAAGTTCCGTAGAGGATTTGTAGAGGCGAAACGATAGGGTCTTATATGGAAACCATATATCCTCCTGCACAAAGTCAGGAGAACGTCTTAAGAAACTGTAAATACACATATTCTTTTGTTCTTGCCGATAGGGGGTTATGCAGCGATCTACCGGCTCATGGGTGTTATAAAGAAAACATATAAATATTGTTCGGCTTCATGAATTTGGGAGTGCGTTATGGATGAAGATTATTCAATACAAAAATACGGCGGCAGTACCACTGATATCCTAAAAAATTCGTTAATATCACTACTGGAAGGCCTTTCAGGAATAGCGGTGTCGGAGAAAAAAGACTTCGGGTTATCTGTAAGTCATCTATTTCAAGGCCTTATAAGGGGCAGGCTCCTAAACCAATTAATCGCTGAATGGAATGATTACCGAGAAAAGGGTAAAATTAAAGATGATTATCAGTCTACGGAGCAGCATTTTGAGTGTCTTCAAGAGATGCTTGATTTTTTGGACAAAGACAATCCAGATCAAATACGGTTTAATGTTATGAAACAAATATTTCTAAAGGCGGCCTGTGAGGAAAAAACAGATCGAAATAGCATTATTCCTCAACAGTTTATGAAGGTTTGCCGAAATCTTTCATCTGGTGAAATAATAGTATTGAATACTACCTATCAATTCGCAAAAAAACCACCGTATCCTAATGTGAACGGTGCAACCGGGTGGGTCGAACTTATTGCCCGTGAATCGGGATTAGAACATCCAGCCCTTATAGAGGTGCATGAAGAAACTTTGATGTCTAAACGATTTTTGAATCAAAGAATACATGGTGATCGTAGTGGGGTAAACTTAGACCCTTATTTTCGATTAACGACCCTTGGATATGGTGTCTGTCAATTCATTGAAGATTTTGATATAGCCGAACAAAAGCTTGGAGAGTGACGCGCATTGCGCTGAAGCTTCATGCGCGCTCCTCAAGCTTGGCGTTATGCTGCTGAGAATTAAAAATGAATATAGAAAATAGTGATTATATAAAAGGAATAAACACAACCGGGTTTGGACTCGAATTTACGGTATCAAAAAGCTTGAATGAATATGGATGGACGGTAATAAACAATAAGTATTACATTGATGATGTCCAAGGATCAGCTCGGGAAATAGATATATTAGCCTACAAAGTACGGCTGAAAAAAGGCCTCCAGATTTATACGGTTCTAATTATTAGTTGTAAAAAAAGCAATGAAAATGCATGGGCTCTTTTGACAAAAGAAAAAAAAGAAAACGATCCAAACATTGATTGGAATCCAGTAACTATTTGGTCTAACCATAAAATATTAAAATTCATGCTTGAAAATTATGACTGGAAGTCGGGATATATTAATACCTCAACAGATTTGGGCAATCTTCTCTTTACACCTAAAAAACACATTTTTGCATTTCAAGAATTAAGCACTAAAAATGGGAAACCACAAAATGACAAGGCGATATTCAATTCCGTAGTGTCTTCCATGAAATCTCAAAATTATGAAATTGAATCGTTAGATAAAAGAAAAAAAGAAGATTCTCTTTACAATTTTAATTTAATATCAGTTGTTGATGCACCAATGTTGCGTGTTAATTATTCTGACGGTGAACCAAAAATAGAACCAATTGAATCTGATATTTATGTGGGCAGTTACATAATTAAAAGAAACGAAACTTTATCAAGAATTCATTTCGTTACTGCCGAGGCTTTCGAGTCATGTTTGTCCACCTATAATAAGCTCCACGAATATAATATAAACCAAGCATTTGTAATATATGATTCATATTTTATTGATTGTATAAAAGACAAAAAGAAGGTTGGCCTATTTTTGTCTATTTTCAGTGGGGTTGTTAGATGGGACATTTACCAAGCATTAAGAAGTCTTAGGCGCTATGATGGCGCAGTGAAAGATGTATCAGGGGTTATCTGGGATGATAAGAAAGAATGCGCCGCTATCACCGTTGATGGAATTTGGGAAGATGAAGACGTTAATGCACTTAATAATAGTAGTGAGATTAAATCTATTGTTAAAAAAGCACTAAAAAAAATATACCAATATAATGGTGAGTTTTATTTTGATTCATATATGCCATTTTAATATAATAGATCGCATAATTATTGCTTGCACGGCGACGGCAAAAAGCTGCCGCACGTGAATCATTCGTTATGTGGCTATAGAAAAAATTCGAGTAACATAAATAATTGTTTACCTAGATTAAAGAGATTTGATCAATGACTAAGAGCATCATTAGAGGTACTGCCACATTTAATGATTACAAAGCTACACATCCTAAAGTTGTGGCTTCACTGGAAAAGCAATATGGATCACCTCTACCACAGAAACATCAACAGTATCTTCTTGATACAGCTACGGCTTCAGTGATGAAATGCGAACAAATTGAAGCATGGATGAATAGATCAGTAATGTGTGTTGATAGAATTATTAGTGGCTCGGCCTCATATGGTGATTATCCCCTTTTTTGGATCAGTTTATTCGGAATCATTGACGAGTACTATAATGATTTGATGAGCAGTAAAGATTTCCCATTATGGCCCGAACTTTGTACCCCAATATATGAAGCTATGGATAAATTGCGTAGCAAATTAACGGAACAAGATTTTTCAATAATCAAGTTTATGCGCAATTCATACTGTCATGTAAAGCTAGATTATATTTGGCACAAGGTTAAGGTAAAAGGTGGAAAAATAGTCGCGGTAAAATCACCTCTTGACCCTCGCGTTCGAGATTTGGTGGTGGAAAGAATTGATGCGCATGGCGGAGATCAGCAAGCAATGGCTCACTCTTTTGCTTTGTTGGTGGAGAAGGAAATCGCCTCTCTTAGAAATGCCGTAATAGAGGTAATGGCCATAAAATGATTTTGTATGCTATCTACCCATTGAGCACATAACCAGCCGCTAGAGCCGATCGCAGCCCGCTGGGCTGCTCCGGCTCAGCTTTTCGTTGGGCTGCAGCGCATACGAGTCAGATATGAATGATGCCCAAAGCAAACTCCCTCCGGCAGTCACTATCAGCGTCGAGAGAATGATGCGCTTCTGTCTCCTTGCGCGAATGCTTGGAGAATCCGCCCCTGGGGACACGAAGGTCTTGAAGGTTCACCTGACTCGATTTGGGGTGTTGCTGTTTGAGACTGCCAGTTTTTTGTACTCCCTTTTCGAAGATAGAGATGACTCGCTCAACTTGTTGAATATCTGGCAGGACTTTAACCATCCCTTTGGCTATGACCTTCAAGACTTTGTAACAAGATTGAGCCCCTTCAAGGATGAACTACGGTTAGTCAGAAATCGCGTAGGTTTCCATGGAAGCCTCAATCGGAATCGTGAACGCTCTGGTCTCGGCATTTTTGATGTTGATAGTTCACGAGCGCTCAACTTTATCAAGCTGCTTATTGATGTGCAGCATCTATTCCAGCGTATGATTGAATGGTATATTAAAGGAATGGGCGAAATTGCGCGACCGGGCGAAATGTGGCAGGAATTCGTTGCTGAGTTGGAGGGCCACTCGAGAGTTAAGAGGCAAGCATGAAGCTGCCTGATGACGCATTTCAGCCCAACATCCGCGTCAACCTGACGTCGCTTCGCTCCGCTGGTTAAGCAACCATTCAATAATTGCTCTGGAATGCTGACAATTTTAGGCACAACTAACTGTGCATGATACGATAAGCTATACGTAACAGATCTTTTGAAAGGTTCCGGGCAGGCTAATCAACCATGAAGGTCCCACATCCAAAATGAGTATTGGCACCTATATGAAAAATCGTCGCCAACGCGAGGTAGGGTAAAGCAGCGTCAGGGATGTGGGCGAAACTCTGTCTTCCGATCCAGCGGCCGGGTTGTGATTCTATCGTAGCATAGAACCTTTCACGAACCACCGGAACACCAGAGCAAGCCTCGATTAACTGCTGAAGGCTGGTTCCGGCTCCCCCTTCCAGGATGTCCAGAGCCTGACTTCCCATTCCTCCTGTGTCCAAGGAATTCATTCGGTCCTGAAAAGATAACAGAATATCCCCAAGGGATGGAACCGGACAGGATCTCCTGTTCTTGCTCTGGAAGGGTGATGTTTCATTGTCACCGGTCCGGAGATCAAAGGGGGTCACCCAGGTGAGATTGTGATATTGCCGTGCCGGACCTGGGTCAAGCTCCAGCCCTTCCGCCCACTGGTGAGGAGTGGCCGTGTATTTCAGGTTCAGACGACAGTCATTCACCAGGGGCTCCCAGTTGTGTCCGCGTGCCACATAGATGTGCTGGATATCGAATCTCCCCCACAGGGAGTCCGGTCTCTGCCGATCCAGATCTATGGTGCGACTGGCCTTTTCAATGGCGGGAAGAATCACCTCAAGAAAGAAGGCGTGGTCTGCCGACTCCCCCATCAGCTTGAGCTCCATCAGAATCCATTCACCTTCCCCATACGCCCTTTTACCGGGATAACAAAACAGGACCGATTCAACCGGCCATGTCGCCCGGGGAGGATGCTTGAGGGGTTTGTTCTTGAGCAGGGACAGGCCCCCCAACGGTTTCCATGGCTCCAACGCCTCTTCCCAGGGGCGAGCCTGTGAGGACGGCAGGCTTTCAGCGATAATGGTGCCCAATGCGAGAGAGAACTCCAAAGGCGGAAACAGATGAAACCACACCATCGGGGCGTTGACCCTGAAGACCATCAGATAGCGGATCATGTTAACCGGGGGGATTGGCATATTCGGCGAGCTCGCAGATTAGTTTGATCCGGCTTTGGGGCCACTGCTTGACTTTCCAGTCCGCGAGCAGATCCCTGGCCTGAATATTTAGTGCCCCCATGAGCCTTCCCCAGTGAAAGGTCTTTTCGTTCTGGTCCACGAGACCGCTCACCTCTTTGACCATCTCCCGCTCTCTGGGACGAAGAATGCTCTTGAAGAGGCCAGCCATTTCCAGGAGGCCCAGAAATTCAGGTGCCTCAAAGGTCAGGACACCCTGTTGGTCGCGCAGGTGCGGAGATTTCAGTTGGCCGGGGCTGGAGAAGAAACGGATGCGAAGGCGATCCATCGGGTGTCTGGAGTCATGCTGTATGGCACGGCACAGAATGTCCCCCATGGTGAAGGTCTGCTTTTTTCCTGTGGTCGGAAATATGGTCAGCGTACCTCTGGTGTCGGAGCCTTCATGGATAAGGACCTCCTTCAACCAGGAGGCCAGGCCGGAGCCGGGGACAACCGCCAGGAAATGAGAATCGTCCCTGACATGGATGGCCCGGGCTTGATGTGGTCTTGCGTCCTGCGTCAAGCCCACCGGGATGGCGTTCACATAGCCCCATATCAGCAGGCACCCCCGTGAGTCAGGACCGAGCTTTCTGGAATCTCCCAGGATTGTGTGGCAGACACCGCAAAGAGACAGACCGGCAAGGCGGGGGAGTATCCAGCACCGGGAACACGGCCCTCGGATACCGCATGCGACCTCTCCCATGACCGTCTCTTCTTGAAAAAGCTCGGGGGAGCTACCTATGGCATCGATGGTGGCGATCAGCTCGGCCCCGTTTTCAGCGCGGCGGATCCAGTCAAATGCGGTCGGCATTCAGCACCTGATTCAACGAGTCGTAATGGGAAATATCATTCGAGTCCAATTCAATTCGGGGTCTCATTTGCCATGGCTCTTCCTGTCTTCCTGAATACCGTTTTGCCCAGTCAACGAAAAACCAAGGGGAAATCAGTTTGAAACGGATACTCCCGAAACCGAGATACCGGCGATTCCCCATTTTATGAGCGAGGCCGGGCGCCAGCATGATGCACCATACGAGCCTCTGGAGTTCTTCATCGAGAAGGTTCCAGAAACGGATACTGAATCGGGCCTTGGATCCCGGCATGACGGCCCGAAAATAAGACAGGTCCGGATCATGGGGCTCAAAGCGTTCAAGCCGCCTTACTCCGGGGGCCAAAGGCGTGTGGGGAAAGAGTCTCCACCGTTTGTCAATAAGGGCTTTCTTCGCCTTGCCTTCCTCCACCTTCTTCCATTCGTTTCCATCGTAATGCAAATCACCATAGAATAAAGGCGCCTCGAACCAAGACAGTTCCGGGGAAACGAATTGACCGAAGGACACCGACACCCTGCCTGCCAGGGCCTGGTTTGATCCCGTGCCCACCCAGCCGAAGAGACTGTCCGCTGCATTTAGTTCGCCTATGTTCCTGCTCTCGGTTCGGGAATCACTCGCAATGGAATAGATATGCCGCAGCATTCCCTTGATGCTTTTGCTCGGAAGGGCGTATGTCCTCTCTGAAGATCTGTGGGCCGGATCGGGTGGAGACATTGAGAAGAAGTCATAACCGTTCACGGTCTTCCCGTTCATGTCGGTTACGTAGGATGGCGCTCCGCTTTCGCGGATACTCAGTGGTGTGAGCACCTCCGCCTCTACAGTGAACATGCCGCACTTGCCGCCGAATGCTTTGTGCGATATGAAACCGCCATCTGCGCGGGGTGGAGCGTTTGGTCCTTTTTCACTTCGAATTCCCGAAGCCGGCAGCCATGATTTAATGGTCTCGTCGCCTTCCAAATCTATTCTATGCCAGATCCCTGCGGAAGTCGGAGACTGACCAGGGAAAAGGGCTCTTGTCACGTCGTCATGAGTTGAAGTAAGCCACGTCAGATGTGTCTGTTCGGCTTTTACCCATCCGATGCCATTGCTTCTTTCCCCCCCGAGCGGGATGTCGCCTATCCCGAAATCACGGAGCATGTGCCACAGGACAGAAAGCATATCCAGATCACGTGTCCCGATGTCCCGAATGTCGATTTTCAAATTGAATCTGAGCCTGTCCCCGTAGGCCAGGAGATAATCCAGCTTGGCGTTTTCGTATGGGAGAGCCGTTTGAGGATTCATTCTAACCCCGTCCACGGAACACCAGGCTCTATCTTTGTCCACGGGATCTGCCAGGTAGGCGTCCGAGAAGAAGACCTTTCCAATTCGGCCCTGCGCCCCGAACAGAAATGTGAGAAGGCTTGCGGCGTCTCTATCGGCCATCAGGGTTTTCAAGACTTGGGCGGCCCGTTTCCTGAATGCCCCCTTGATGGTGCTGCCGGGAATATAGATTTCCCATTGAACCGGATCCTGCCTGGCAGCAGTCCATGAAAGCATGCGCATGAAAACTTTGTCGTATGGCTTGCCGTACCTGCGGGAAACATTCCTATTAGCAGGTCCGCCGGCCCTGAAATCGATGTGGTGTTCGCGGGCAAGCTCCTGCCGGGTGTGTTCTCGGTAGCCCTCCAGGAAGCGAATCATGTTGATGTCATTGGCGATGCTCTTGTCCAGGTTTTGACGATTCAGCATATGCTGGAATTTGACTTTACTGTGGGTGCTGACGAATTCCCTCCAGGCAGCGGGATCGATTCCATTCGGGGGTTGATTCTCATTTCCCCACTGGTTTTCCTGGATCCTTCTATCTTTCAGCATCTGCTTTATCTGAACATGAGCCCTCCTGCTCAAAATTTCCCCATCTACCCAGGTATCTGTGGCATGGGGTGCCTCCGGGTCTTTCTTCCCCCAGTTCCAGCCCACCAGGACAGGATTCATGGCATCGAATGACAGGTTCAACCGGAGGTGATTGATTCCCTCTCGTATGGACGGCAATGATCTTGGTTCTATGGAAGAGAGGTCCATTTCCAGGCGGAGGAGCCCGAGGCCCTTGGTTTTGCCGGCGCCGAACCAGAACCGTCCCTCTTCCATCTCTTTGAGCAGGTAGAAGAGCTTGGCCTGGTTTTCATCGCTTGAGAGGGTTCGGTCATCCACGGAAAGCCCGAAATCAAAGACAGCATTTCTGAAAACGGTCTCCATCTTGTAATTGGCATTGGCCTCAGCGGCCCATCTGTCTTCATCGAGCTTGATACCCATTCGCATGTCAAAGAACCGGTCCGGGGGGTAGCTCCCTTCTTCCAGCTTACACTCCACCCTGTGAATAAGGCCTGCAGGCATATCCCCGCCGTAAAGCCTTGTCCATGCCTGGTTCAGGAGTCCTTTGTTTCTGCCGTTTCTTGACTGACCGATGAAGGCGTCCATGAGGGCTTGAGCGGTGCCCGATATTTCGCCGGGGAGGGATATGAGATGGTATTCTCCACTTCGGGCCTGGTCACGGGTGAATAGGGTCTTTCGTGCGTTGCCTCTGTATATGGGTGATTCGGCGATTAGTCGTCCTATCAGATCCATGGAGTCCCTCCCTTGTTAGTCATTTTGCCTGTTCATGGTTATAGTCAATGCGGAAGCACAATTCAACACCGATCGGGACGGATTGTGTTTTATCAAAAGACGCCCTTTCTTCCGGATCATTTCTTTGGTATGTATTGATTGTGAAATCTGTGAGGGATATTGGCTCCGGATAGCCTAACGTATGGGAATAAGGGCTGATACAGCGTGTTATTGTGGCCCGACTTGAGGGTTGAGATGCGCGGAAATAGATTTTCCCATACAAACCAGCAAGTTGAGGCGATTTATGGGCCTCTGGGGTACCGGAAAAATCCTACCGGAAGCAAAAAAAAGAGAGGTGCGTGGATTTTGCTCTGTAAACCCTTGAAACCGTAGTCGCATTTTGGTATAAGGGTCCGAAGCGTTGCCCTCCTTCGAGAGGGTCCAGACAACAACACCCGAAAAGAAAGAATCAGTTAAATATGTCCGAAGCGTTGCCCTCCTTCGAGAGGGTCCAGACTTATTTCTTCGGTAATGTTAGTAAACCCCACAGCGAGGTCCGAAGCGTTGCCCTCCTTCGAGAGGGTCCAGACTTTCTACCTCTCGACGTTATCACTATAAACCCTTGTGTCCGAAGCGTTGCCCTCCTTCGAGAGGGTCCAGACAAAAACTTTAACACTTTGTTTCATAAGCCCAAATTTGTCCGAAGCGTTGCCCTCCTTCGGGAGAGTCCAGACTCTTTTTTGTAACATCCTCATCTTGCATGAGCATACTGTCCGAAGTGTTGCCCTCCTTCGAGAGGGTCCAGACAAACTATATTCATTTTAATTCTCCACTTCAATCATGGTCCGAAGTGTTGCCCTCCTTCGGGAGGGTCCAGACGATAGCTTTGATTCAAGTATATCCAGGGCGACACGGATAATTCCTTCAATTTATTCCCCTTGTCGAGGAAAAGCGACCGAAGTCGACCGTACCAATCTAAGCCATTCCAGAACACACACCGACAGACACCCTGCACCATCCCCTCTCCAAGAAACAATTACAGCAAGGGTTTCTGCTGTTTCTTCAACCCATTTTGAATCGAACAGAAATCAGTAGGTGAAGCTATCACCACACTCACTACAGTTCGGCTCATCAACCAGCGGAGGATACAGGCGGGACAGGTATCTCGGGGTCGCCAAGTTCCTGCGCAGAGCTTCCCTGTCTTCATGCTTTATGATCCAGCCGTTCAAACAGTCCTTGCAGAAGAACGCTTCACAAGCATAGCCGGAGTTGTCATGGTCCTTGACCACCGCATGGTACAGTTCAGCCATTGAAGATCACCTCCTTTCAAAACAGAAAGGCCATCTGTTAGCGACTACAAATATGTTTTCAGTGAAACTGCTGTTTTCCCCACAGTGAGATTACCAGTCCATCACCTGCATAAGGGGGGGCTATAATAATGGGCAGAATTATGTGTGCTCTCAATGCACTGGGGGCCTGATCACACACACGGTGTTGTAGAGTAGGTAACGACCATCATAGATTTCGGAATAGGCAAAGATTACGCATCAATAGGAAGGCAATAATGATTGATTTCGAGAGGAATTATTTTCTGGCGCCCTTACACAACCTGCCCGGAGTCGGTATGACAGGTACCATTCCGGGCACTATGCCGGGCGCGGATTTGGGCGATCTGCCACAGATGTTCCATTTCTACTGATACGTGCGGACAGGGGCCTCTTTCCACTCACACATTTTTTTCAGGAGAAATCCGAGTTCGAGGACGGTGATTAAGGGCGAAGGCAGGCAGTGAACCTCTGAGCGATTAGAGAATCCATGCTGGCGTCAATGGATTTATATGAAGGCGAGCAATAAAGAATAGATCATCAAAATAAGAGGTTGATTCGGATTTTTCGATTTATTTCGGTTTTGAGACGTTTTCACACACACGCAGGTCTCTTTGTTTGTGTGTGTGAAAGGTACCTGGATCTGTGAAAAAATCAGAAAATCTTCCTAATTCTTGACCACTAAATCAGGAAACTCGTTCCAAATCTCTCCCTCAAGTAACGCCTCCTTTGTGTTGTGGCTCTTCCCGGGCCAGTGCTTGAACATGAACGGCAGACCAGCAGCTTTCACTTGGTCTCGGATATTTAGAACCCATTCCTCTTCCATGGGTCTGAATTTCATTTTTTTGTTCGTTTCCCCACCCACAACGACCCAATGTATGCCGTCAAGGTCTAACTGGGGCATATCGCTCAGCAGGGGTTCCAGCATGAGGAATTTGTTCACCTCCGCCGGCAGCGATTTCAGTTGGTCAACGCGCGCCAGGTACTTATTCGATTCCACAGTAACTCCCGCCCAGATCCATGGACGCCATGGCAGCCTCGGTCCCAGACTCGCAAAACGCTCAGACCTTTTCGTGAGGACATAGAATCTGTGCTGCGACACCTGCAGCATGGTATCAAAGACGCGGAAAATGAAATCATCGGGTACTTGTTCATGAAAGAGATCCCCCATGTCCGTTACGAACAGGCGTGCAGGGCGGTGCCTCGGCCTCTTTGGCAAGTGGATCAGAGGCCAATCGACCTTGTCCTCGTGAGGGGTGACATTGAATCCGTTCTGCACATACTTTTCCTGTCCCATACCCTGTAGCCACCTGACAACATCGACGGCATAGCAATTCAGGCATCCATCGCTGTATTTGGTGCAACCGGTGACGACATTCCAGTTCTTGCCTGTGTCACTCATCTCCGGATTTTTGATTTTTGAATAACGTCCTTTTGCCCCCGTGGTTTTTTCGGTTATGGATCGGATTATGGGCTGGCTTTGTCCGATCACTTCAATTTTTTTTTACCAAGGCATATGGCTTCTTTTTGCGAGCTGAAGAACTCAACAAAATCATCTGGTTCTCTAATTACATACTGAAGATATCGGAGCTTTTCTAAAATTCCTTTTTTGTTGAACTCATCTCTGACCTCAAGGAATAGAGCCTTGGTGTATTCTCTCCAATTTTCTTTGTTGCCCATGACCTCTTCCAGAACCTTCGCTTCCTCCTTGAATCCGCACTCCTCCAGCCGGCGTCGTGTTTTTTCAAGCGATTTTCCCCGCACATTCAATGGTTCCGCCCAGATCATTTCGCATTCATTGGGATGGATGGATTCGATCAACAGATCGAGATCGGGCATTTCAGAGGGAAGGATCGGACAGAGCATTCCAAAGGTTCTACATCTCATGTTCTGTAACAGGTTCAGCGTTGCAAGGCGATCTTGGAGGGGAGAAGCGTTTTCTTCGATGCAAAAAGCGATTTCCGCCCTCGCCGTTCCTGTCGATAGACCGTAGATGATTCGATATCTAAAATCATCCAACGCTTTGGCGATCTCGAAGATCCGATCACTCTTCGACAACACTCTGACTTGCAGGTCTGATTTTCTCATAATCAGCCGAATGGCTGAAATAGTCATGTTGGTGTGTTCTTCCGTGGCGCACGGATCACAGGTCGTGCAGAAAAAAACGGTACGCTTGTCACCAGGCTTGATTTTCTGGAGATCTTTCTCAACACACTCAATCAAATTTTTCTTTGTCCGGTAATTACTGACTTCTCCCCATTCATAACCTTGTTTTAATACATCCTGAACACTCGAATTCTTGGTAACGACAGTCGGGACATAACAATAAGTGCATCCGAAATGGCACATGTTTCCGATATTGCATGCCAACTCAGCGAGTTGTTTTTCTTGATATCCTTTGGTTTCTGCTAATCCCGTGTTTCCTTCGTAATGGAGTTCCTTTCTTTCTGTTTCAACAGAGTCAAATTCTTGATCTCTGCGTTCATCATCTCTAACGCTGGTTTCATGGTTTTCAATTTTTCTTTTCAATTCTTCAGGGCTAAGAATCGCTTTTATATCAGGTGAATCAATGTTAATGATTTCTCCTTCTTCGTCTTTCTCATATTTGAAGCAGATATTGTAATACTTGGTTGCGCCTTTTTTTCTCTGATGCATCTCTACAAATTCATATTCCTCAAGTGTATTTAGCTGTTCATAAAAACGGTATCTATCTCCAAAATCATAGCCAAGTTCTGTAGCCTTGTCTAGTATATCTGTAACCGTAAAAACAGGCTTTTTCTTGTTTTCAGTAAGCTCTTCATGAATTTTAGAGCAAACTTTTAATGCGCGTTTGGCTCTATCCGAAATTTTATTTATTGTTGATTTAATAATATCGATACTCATATCGTATGCGATACGATAATCATCAAGATCTGCTTCAATATATGATTCTCCATTATGAATCATTTTCCTTTTCTGCATTTGCCGTAGGAATGCAACAACTCTAATTAAATCGATAAACCTATCAAAATCCCTTTGATACCTTGCTGTTTTTGTTGGAAAACCAACATAATCACAATATGGAATACGAACAACACAAGGTTCCAGTACCCTTTGAATATTGTGGTGCAATTTGAATATTCTTTCTCTTTCAGAATCATTATTAGTACTGATTCCTTTGGCCTTCATTTTCTTAAATTTCATTACAGCTTCAATCTGTTTTTGACTTCCATCCACAGATAGCCGAAATACTCGTGTATCATTTTCATCAAAAATACGTTCTTTGGTGGTTGTAAATACAATTGAACATGGACAGTCTTGCCTAATCTGTTTCGCTATACGTCTTTTGGTTACTGGATCTATCTCGGTAATAGAGTGTGCAAGAACTCGCTCACTTTGCAACAACCTGATGGTTTCCAATACATCTTTCGTGCCTTCAAATTCTTGAATGAGAATGAATTTATTTTTTAGATTGTCAGCGTAATTAAAGAAATTCTTCGTTACTGATGATGCTACTATTTTCTCTTCTTCAGGAACAAATTTTTCTATTGCATTTGCAAGATGACTTTTACCAGACCCACTCTGGCCGAAAATTACCAATGATATGGGATGTGAAAACCTCCTAGAGACGGCTGCGAAGTACAGCACCATTTTATTCTTTTCTTCTCCAACCACCTCTCCTGCGACAGCAATGTCACGTGAAATGTTTTCAAACAGATTGGGGTCCTTCAGATATTCAATGGCTTCAGCGATTTCTTCCTCACTGAGTGTTTCGACTGGTTGGGATAAGTCCTCACTGATCTGTAACTCCGGTTGATTAGTATTATTCTTTTGTTTCTTCTTTTGATTAATTTCCTTTCGAAAAGCCTCGACATCCCTGGCGGTCAAGCCAAATTCCTGTTTCATAAGAAGGAGGCCAGCACGAACTTGTGATGGCGGTTCATCAATAAGTAGATCCAATGACTCACTCATCATTCTATATTTATCGGGAAGTTCAGCATCTTTATCGATTTTTTTCAATGCCTTTTGGAACATTCCCATGGCATCATTTGGAGTCTCTATTTCCCCTTCATGAGGTTTTTCCATTTGTTGATTGAACACTGCCATGTCGTCACCGGTGAGGTGCGGTGCTTCTTCATCTTCATATGAATGAACAGACACTGGAGGGAAAGATTGGGTCGAATCGGTTATGTCTGCGATGACAGGAAAGCAGTCGCTTGTGAGCTCATAAGAGAACTCAAGGGAACAAATGGGGCATTTTGTCTGACCCAAGATTGTTCTGTCGCTGGGATCTGCCTTTGCTTTGTGTTCAAACTCGTTGAATTCAGTATAGTCGAAGGATTCTTTACAGCGCGGGCAGGTGAAATAGCCTTTTCCGTAACCATCATCATAAGTGGGCATGATTGAGCCTTTCTTGCACCGCCTCTTGAGACGTCAGAGGTTACGTGAGGGGTTCGATAGATTCATACTAGTATTATATCGGCAGAAGATCTGCTTCCTTTAGAGAAAAGAGGCAGAAAGAAATTAAGACAACAATCTTACAACGAGGGTTTGAGGGTTTGCTCAAGGAGACCGGTGGAAATGGGTAGCCTGGAAACCCTGCCAGAATAGGGCTTATGGTGCTGGAAGTCGATGATTTTGACCTTGCAGTTTTTTCTTCTCAAGACTATGTAGTATAATAAATCTGAGTGGGAGCAATCCGTTGGTCTCCCGTGTCAGGCGGTCTCCATGTTCCCTATATGTTCCCTACGCCGCCGACAGCATGAAATATAGGCAACTGTATGCAACTTAAACTCACTATTCTAGCCATTTAACCGACAATCAGATTGCACAGAATGCGTAATAATATTAGTTAGTTATTTTTGTTTTTCCACATAAGAACTGCTGATTTGGGAGCAGGGTGTCGGAGGTTCAAATCCTCTCGCCCCGACCATTTCACGATTTATCCTTAATGGTTCACCAGTGGTCACGCTGTATATCCTGAAGGGCGATAACGGTAAAAGATACGCTGGGATCACGAAGAATCTGGAGAGGCGCTTAAAAGAGCATCGATCCCACCGCTCCAAGGGAAGCCAAGTCCTTGGTGAATTTATCCTTATCTACACAGCCGCATACCCAGATTACAAGTCCGCAAGAAAGCAAGAAGTTTTCCTAAAATCAGGGCAAGGCAGAAAGTGGCTTGACCAATTAGAGGAGCTGTCGGAGCCCGCCTGAGGCGGGTAAAGCCCGCCTCCAAGGAGGCTTGTGCGCCTCGGGCGCATTCAAATCCTCTCGCCCCGACCATAAAAAGGACATAAAAGCAGCGGGTTGGCAAACTGGCCTTCCCGCTGTTTTTTTGGTTTTTGCGGGAAAGGTACCAAATGGGTACCAAGCTCACGGGGTATCCGATACACCGCCACCAGCATAGTACGCTGCCGGTCTCTTCTGCAGTTGAAGTCTCGAGAGCGGCGGTAGATGAGAATACCGGTCGGTCATCGCCATGTCTGCGTGCCCGATCATCTCCTTGGCTTCCTTCAAACCCGCCCCAGACCTTGGAAATGAAGTTTCAGTTTGGGCGATGATACCGGGTTTAACTATAACTGGACGGCATGTTGCATGTTGTTTGCTTATCGAATCATGGTCTTGCAGCATGGTTTGAGTTGGCAGGTATTTCCGCCGCAATCCTTGACAATGGACAACCATCAGGGTCAAAGGCTGCCGGCACACCCCAATCCAGCGGGTGTTATCGGCCAGATACCTCCTTGACCTTGCGTGACAGTTCCTGCAGATCGAACGGCTTCTGGATGAAACCTCCGCACCCACGATCCAGGATTTCCTTTGCCTGCCCGTTGGCGCTGTAACCGCTGGAAAGGAGCACCTTCACGTTCCGATCCATGTCGTTGAGTCTGTCAAAGACCTCCCCGCCGCCCATGCCGGGCATGATCATGTCCAGGATGACGAGATCGATCTCGTCCTTTTGTTCACCGTACACACCCAGGGCCTCTTCACCGCTGCCGGCGACAACGACACGATAGCCCAGTTGTTCCAGCATGATCCGGCCCACCTCCAGGATCATCTCCTCATCGTCCACCAGGAGGACCGTCCCGTGCCCGTACTGCAATTCCTGCCGGTCGGTTGGGAGGAGTTGGTCCGCGGCCTCCTTCCCAGAGGCGGGAAGGTATATGTGAAAGGTGGTGCCCGTTCCCTTTCCGCTGTATACGTGGATGAAGCCGCCGTGGTTTTTGATGATGCCGTAGACCGACGCAAGGCCCAAACCGGATCCTTGCCCCGTGTCCTTCGTGGAGAAGAAGGGGTCGAAGATCCTCTCGCGAACGGCATCATCCATGCCGACACCGGTATCGGTCATGGAGATCTTCACGTATCTCCCCGGCGAAAGCTCAAAGGGTCTGACGTGTTTCCGGTCAAGAGTGACGTTTTCGGTCTGAATGTAGAGGTCGCCGCCGCCCGGCATGGCCTGCCAGGCGTTCACGTAGAGGTTGAGGAAGACCTGCCGCATCTGGCCCGGGTCCGCTTCCACGGTCCAGAGGGCCTTTTCATAGTTTTCGTTTACCCTGATCTCCTTTCTGGTTCGGGCAAACATTCGGCTCTCGTGCCGGATGAGTTCATTGAGGTCGATCGGCTTTACCTCGTACTTGCCTCCCCGTGCAAACCCCAGGAGATCCCGGGTGAGTTCGGCGGCGCTCCTCACGTATTCCTCGATTCCCTTCAGGTGTTCATAGTCGGGATGGGTGGAATCCTTGTCCATCATCATCAGGGAGGCCCGTCCCTGAATCCCCATCAGGACATTGTTGAAATTGTGGGCGATGCCCCCGGCCAGGGTGCCCACGGCTTCCATTTTCTGGGCCTGGGTCAACTGGGCATGGAGTTTCCGGACTTCCCTTTCCGACAGGATTTTAACGGTCACATCGCGACCGGTGCCGGTGATGTAGGGCTCTCCCTCCTCCGGGTAAACCATGGAACTCCGGTACTCCAGGTAGATTCTATTCCCTTCCCTGGTGAAGTAGACACTCGTCCCTTCATGGAACCCCTCTTTCTGGATCTTCTCCAGGTACTGGCTCTCAAAGGCACGGGCAAACTCGGGTTTCATGAAATCCGATACCCGTCTGCCGATCAATTCCTCCTCGCTATAACCGAAGAGCTTGCACACGGCAGGGTTCACGGAAAGAAAGCGTCCGTTCAGGTCCTGGGTGTAAATCACGTCACTGATGGAGGCAAACAGGTCCCTGAAACGCTGCTCTGACTTTCGTAACCTCTCCTCGCTCTCCCGGAGCGCCGCTCGGGAGCGTTCCGCCGCGATCCGTGCCTGCTCGGCATCTTCAGCCAGGCTCAGCGCAGCCTCTTGTTCCCGGAGCAGATCCTCGTTTCGTGCGGCGAGCCTTGCTTCACTCTGTTTCTGGCGGAAACGCTCCAGACCCATCGTCCCTACGAGAACGGCAAAACCTGTCAGGTAATTGACGATGGCCGGAAGCTTTTCTTGGGAAATGATGGGTACTTCCCGCAAGGCCTCGAGGTACGCCTTTTCATCAAACCCATACTGGGCGGCCTGTCTCCGGAAAAAATCTTCTGGTGGGGGCTGGAGCAGGAACTGGCCCACGAACACATTCGCCACGTGTCGGCCATCGATTACAATGGGAGACGCCGCATCCGTAAGGCCGTTGAGGCATTGATACATGGTGAATTTGCTCCCTTCTTTCAAGCGAAGGGAAAGTTCGGTGTCGCTTTCAATACACCGCCGACGGGTCGTCTCATTCACCCGGTGGAAGTCCATACATAGGCGTTGCCAGTGCGACTGCACTAGAGTCACACCATCCAGATCGATGATAGCCGACGCGACCCCTACGGATTCGCAGAATCCGTGCATTAATTCCTTAAATTCATTGAGGTTAATGAGCGTTTCCAGAGGAGGGACGGCTTCGCTCGCTTCCTCAGGTGCGGCACCGGGGCCATGGCTGTCCGGTTGCTTTTCGGCGGCAACGGGTTCGTCGCTCGACGTCGAATGGTAGGGTTGGGCCTGCCCTAGTCGTCGGGATAGCTGGTTGATTTCCCGCTTGAGCTCGAGTATTCGTTGCTCTCGTCCAACGGCCAGCCGGTTGAAGCGTTCGATTTTTTTCAACCGGAGATTGAGTTCCTGCTCCGCGCGCTTCCGTTCGGTGATGTCGTGCATGGCAACGGCTGCACCGGTGATCCTGCCTTGGTCATTGGTCAGCGCCTGCCCATTACAGACCAAAAAATGGGGAAGGGCATGTTTGGGGGCCACCACAATCTCCGCATATTGAACGTGCTCGCCTTTCAGGGCGCGGAACAGGGGAATCTCCTCCATGGGCAGGGGCGTCATCCCATCCATCCGATACAGGTCGTAGTACTCGGCCCATTGATCCGGGGAAACAGGCTTCGCAGGCAGACCGTGTAACCGTCGTGACGCCTCGTTGAACCGGATAAGCCGGCCCTCCCCGTCGCAAATCACGATGGCCTCTTCGATATTGTCCAGCACCGCGGACAGAAAGGCGCGTTCGCTTTCCAGCGCTTTTTCCACGCGATGGTGCTGTAATTCACCTTTCTCGAATTCCTGAACCCTCTGCTGCAGTTCCTCATAGGTCGGGTTGTCAGGCATGCTTTCTCCTTTGCCTTCCCATGACGCTGAAGTCCCTACCACCGACACCATAGTGGACAGCCACTCGAGTCCACCTTCGACACCCAGTCTGGACACCCTTTGTCCCACCCGGCAGGCCACTGAGGCCTTCGGAGCAGGCTCGATCATACCACCCGATGGAAGGAAAATGAACCGCGTTCCCGGCCTGAGCCGTGCCCAGCCACCATTCCGCTCAAGGAGGTTTCGTCATGAACGGTTCCATGGCCATTGAACGCTTCTTCGAGTATCAGAGAGCCAACTGCAAAAAAATACCGTCCGGAATGATCCCTTCTCCCTTCCCAAGTTTGAAGCCCGGTTCGGCGACCGCGAGCTGAATTCCCTGACCACCGACGAGGTCTGGGGCTTCCTCACCCAGCAGACTGATGGAACGAGCCAGGGAACCCATCGGGAAGACCATCCTCGATCCAACCCTCCTCAATCCCTGCGACACGCCCGTGCTCAGGAAGATCTTCGCTCACCCGAAGCCCAAGCAGTGGACCATCCTCGACAAGGATGTCGTCGATGAGATGATTTTCCGGACGGAGAACCCCAGAAACCGATTGATCCTGGAACCCATGGCTGAAGCGGCATGCGAATCTATCCGCCACACAGCGATACCTTGGAAGAATTAGCGACGTCGAAGGGCTGAGGTGGATCGACAATCTTCATGGATAGAATGTGTGCGGAGAGGGGAGGAAAGGTCTTCTACTCCTGTTCCAAAGTGCGGGGAGCGGAGGCCTTCTTATCATGTACATTCAGCAGGTTCCGGAATCGCGTGCATTCCAGAGCAATTCCTGAACGGCAGGCATGAGGGGCGCGAGTTTACGAGCGTCCCTCTCCATGCCCCTGTTCGTCCCTCTTCTGTCTCTTAATAATTGCAGTCAGACCGCGGAGAGCCTCGTTGACTGATTCGTGGTCGGGAAAATACTCAGCCACATCGGGATCAATAACCACGACGTTGGTTCCTTCCGCATATCGCCTCGCATATTTTCCCCGTACTCCACCAGTAAAATCATATTCCTCCAGCATATCCGGATCATTCTTCATTCTCTTCATATCTTAACCTCTCTTTTTTTGTCGCCAGCCTGGCGCTGATAATGCGTACTCGCTCGCCTCTGTCCGTATGGACGATAACCAGAAGCCGTCCTTGAATGGATCGCCCAATCAGGACAAAGCGTTCCTCGTTTTCAGAATGCAAGGGATCTTCAATCGTCTGTGACAAAGGGTCACGAAACGCCGTGCTTGCTTCATCAAAAGAGACACCATGCCTTTTGAGGTTCAGCTGTGCCTTTTTCGGATCCCATTCAAACAATAACCCCATAATCCGTCACATTTATCCTTTTTCAGTGCCGAACAAGTAATTATGCGGTTTTCAGATTATTCCTAGCGAATAAAATTGATGACATTTATTTTCTGACATAGAAAGTAGATACCAACCGGATGAACAATGATTCTTATTGTATCCTGGCAAAGCCCTGAATTCCAGTTTAAACCCCTCTGCACTCAGGTCTGCGGGGCGCCGACGATTTCTTCCGTCAGAACAGCCTTGATCATACCACGGAAGCGGTGGAAATTGAACCATGTTCACGGCCCAGAGCCGTGCCCACCCACAATTCCTCTCAAGGAAGTTTCGCCATAAACGGTTCCACGGTAATTGCACGCTTCTTTGAGTATCAGAAAGCCAACTGCAAAAAAATACCGTCCGGAATGATCCCTTTTCCCTTCCCAAGTTTGAAGCCCAATTCGGCAACCGCGAGCTGAACTCCCTGACCAGCGACGTGATGTGGGGATTCCTCACCCAGGAGACCTATGGAACGAGTCAGGGAACCAATCGGGAAGAACATCCTCGATCCCAGCCTCCTCAATCCCTGCGACACGCCCGTTCTCAGAAAAATCTTCGGTCATCCCAAGCCCAAGCAGTGGACCATCCTCGACAAGGATGTCGTCGATGAGATGATTTTCCGGACGGAGAATCCCAGAAACCGCCTCATCCTGGAACTCATGGCCAGATGCGGCATGCGAATCTATCCGCCACACAGCGATACCTTGGAAGAATTAGCGACGTCGAAGGGCTGAGGTGGATCGACAATCTTCACGGATAGATGTAGTGGGGTGGGGAGAGGGGAGGAAGGGCTTCCTGCTCCTGTTCCAAAGTGCGGGGAGCGGAGGCCTTCTTATTGTAAACTGGACATTCAGTGCTGTATGTACTCGCAAGTATTCAAGAAAAAATCCTTGACCGCGGAGTTCACGCTTTGGAGCGCTGGCGCCGATAGTTTGGAACTTATGGTTCGAATCTCCGGATCTTCCAATAGTTCGGGGCACGGTGCAAATGCATAACCGCCATGATGGCAATGAGATCTGGTTTGATTCGAAACAAAACGCCGAAGGGGAAGGTCTTTGTAGGGCACCGCCGGACATCTCCTTCGACGAGGCTGTAGAGCTCGGGATTTAACTGAATCCGGTTGAGGGCGTCTTGGACTGCTGTGACAAAACGCTTTCCGAGGCCTTTTTGCTGCGA